>ERZ779737.2023-NODE-2023-length-14180-cov-2.743434_pt1 | contig 14180 bp, 19 predicted proteins | sample MGYA00511889_ERZ779737 | MGnify/ENA primary metagenome ERZ779737 (study PRJEB29588, sample SAMEA2163575) | human gut metagenome | biome: human gut; feature: human-associated habitat; material: faeces | place: Denmark | collected 2008/2010 ...
AAAGATGATGTAGAAAGAATAGAAACACTTATTAATTCTGAGATTAGCGATGATGCAATGAGGAATGCATCAGAATTCCTTGAATCGTCAGAAAAAGATAAAAAACCGTCGCCGCTTGAACTTCTGGAGAAATTTGTAACTGTATATGCTGTACAGCAAAATGTATCTTTTACAAAAGATGATGTTGATGCTCTTAATAAATTGATTAATGTAGAGATTGATAATAGTTTTATTACTGATTTGCGTACAGACCCTGACAGAATGAGAGAAATGCAGGATGAGATTGCAAAACAAAAATCCAAACCTCATAAAACTTCTGAACTTTTAACGCTGAATGTAAAAGATATGCTTCCTGATCTTTCTGAAGCATTGAAAAAACAAGGAGGACGCAGGATTGAATCAGAGGTTAAACCTCAGGTTGTCTATTTCAGTGAAGGGTATGATGTAAGTACATTAAAATTAAATGATGCACTGCCGGATTTGTCAAAAGAAATTGATAATGATGAAGCCTATAAAGCAAGACCTTCTGATGAAATTGAGCTTGTAGACACAAGCTATGAGGTTCAGAAAATGTCTATTTCAGGCGAGCTGCCTGATTTGACAGATGTGCTAAAAAATCCTGAAAAATATGAAACACCAGAACCCGAACCGGAAGAAGTTGATGAAGAGGCTCTGTTGAAGAATATAACTAACGTAACATTTAAGCCGTTTGATGACGGGAAACGTGAATTTGAAGTGCTTAATGATTTTGATGACAGTAATGCACCTTCTGTGTCTGATATGCAGGAAGAGTTTAATCAGCTCGGAGATAATTTTGAGATAATTAATCAGGAAGAGGAAATACCTCTTGCAGAAGAAAACGACAATGATGATTTTGAAGCATTGTATGATAATAATAATTACGTTGATTTGGATAAAGACTTAGATGCGATATCTGAAGATGATGCTGTTCTTGAAGAACCTTCAGATGCAGCCAAGCTTCTTGAAATGATAAAAGATATGGAAGAGAAAAAGAAATCAAAAGAGGCTGCTCCAAAACCGGAAGTAAAACCCGCAGAGAAACAGGAAATTAAGAAAGAAAAGCCGATTAATGCACCTGAATTTTGTATACTTGACGGCGAAAGGTTCTCAATATTGAACGTATCTTATTTTACAGATAAAATGGGCTGCTATCTTGCTAAAAATGAGCAGGGATACTGTATTATCGGGTTTGTAGGCGATAGAGTATTTAAGATTAAACATTATGAGAAACTCAATGTTGAAAAACTCCAGTCAAGAGTTAGTGAAAAGCTGGACGATGGCACTCTGCGCTATATTGTAAGAATAGGCATACATAAGTTTATTATGAATGTTAAAAAGGATGATATGGAGTTTGTAATGGATTTATGCTAAAAAAACTGCTAATCCTGCTTTTAATTCCATTTATTTTATGCGCCTGTGAAAAGAATACAAAGGAAGAAATAACATTTTCTTCGTGGGGGTCTGTTACAGAAGTACGGATTATTAATAAAATAATTTCGGATTTCGAGCATGAAAATCCTGATATAAAAGTAAATTTTCTTCACATTCCGCAGAATTATTTTCAGAAAATTCACCTGTTATTTGCTTCATCTCAGGCGCCTGATGTAATATTTATTAATAATTTGTACCTGCCTGTATACGCATCCAGACTTGAAGATTTATCAAATTTTGCAGCGAAAAACAGCTATTATCCGGAGAGCTTAAGAGCATTGAGTTACAATGGCAGACTCCTTGCAATACCGAGAGATGTTTCTACGCTTTTTGGTCGCGTCAAGTGATTCAACGATTAGCATATTTCTTCCTTGTGAGAGCAACCGGTATAATCCGGGTTTGCCTGCAATAGATAAAATGGTTTTCAGCATAAGTTTATGTGTTTATTATATGTTTCCTTATGTAATGACAATGGGTGAAGATATTTATAATCCTGATAAATCTTTGCAGTTTTATACAAATCTTGAGGGCCGTTTTGCTCCAACTCCGGCGGATATTGGAAGCTTAACTCAGGCTCAGATGTTTTTAGATGGAAAAATTGGACTTTATTTATCCGGCAGGTGGATGTATCCAAAAATTAGTGAAAAGGCAGATTTCGACTGGGATGTGATAACTTTTCCCGGAATTGTTCCGCTCGATGCTTCGGGCTGGGCTATTTCTGCTGATTCTAAGCATAAAGAGCAGGCGCAAAAGTTTGTTAACTATCTATCTTCGCCGAAAAGCAGCGAATATTTTCTAAATACAGGACTTGTTGTACCTGCAAGGATTGAAACTTCCAAAAAGATTGATAACAAAGTTTTTCTTGATGCGATTGCCGGAGCACGCGCAATACAGGTTGATAAAGATTACAGAAAAACAATCGATAAGATGAATAAACAGTTTTATTCATCAATGGAATAATCAAAATCTATGTCTTTCATTAATTGTCCAACAGAAATATTTAAAAGGGCAGCAACTTTGATAATGGTTGATAATTTGATGTCGTTTACACCGTTTTCGATTCTGCTCCAGGTTGCAGTTGATAAGCCGCCTCTTGTCATGACAAAATTATTCAACGATTTACAGCTTTTAAGTCTAAGCTCTTTTACACGTTTTCCAAACTTAATAGAATTGTCATAAGTTTTCTGTTGCATATATGTAATGTTACGTGTAGTATAAGAATAATTCATTACACATGTGTAATGCTCGGAGTAATAAATGAATAAAGAGAATGATATAAATCTTGAAAAGATTATTATGATGGCAGAAACTACTTATAAAAAGGCAATGATGCTTAATAGATATTGTAAGGCATATGAGTACAGTGATGGGATTTATGAAATCTCTCCAATAATCCAAGATATAGAAAATAATATTGATAAAATTCTTATAAGACTAAGAGTCTTAAATGGCGAATTTATTGAATAATAACTTTTTACCTTAAAAAATTTGTTATTAATCTTTTTGCTTTACAAAAGAAACAGGAGTCTTTTTTGTGAAACTCTTTTATAGAAGAAATTTCGTAAGGTTCCGGCTGTATTGTTCTTTTGTATTCGACCTTAGGAATTCCAAGAAGCATTACATAAACAGGTGTATAGCCGGCAGGGATTTCAAGCATTTCGCAGATTTCCGGCATCAGTTTAATACAAAGTTCTGCATATCCGCACCAGCAGGTTCCAACTCCGAGATGCTGAGCATAAAGCTCTATATAACTTAGTGCAATAATCGGGTCGACAGAGGCACAAGGAGCATTAATCGGACTGGAAACTACAACCATATGAGGTGCTCCGCGAAAAATTACATCTTCGCCTGCCAAAAAAGCGTTTTTGTAACGTTCAAATTTGTTAACAAGCGGAGAAAACGCCTGACTTGTTAAAATTTTTATAACTTTATCATTAACTTTTTTGCGAAGTTCGTCCATTGCTGATTTTTTTTCAACAATAGAAAAATGAAGAGCGTGTGAGTTACATCCTGTCGGAATATATGGAAGCATTTCTTTCAGCTTATTCATTGTATCTTCCGGAATTTCTTCGTCTTTATATTGTCTTACACTTCTTCTTGATTTAATAAGTGTTAAAAGGTCGTCATAGTTTACAGACTCGCTGTTTTCAGGATTCCTGCCGTTAAACGAAAGTGCTCCGGTCGGGCAGATTGCAAGACAGTGCTGGCATTGAAGGCAGCGGCTTTCATCGTCCATCTTTGGAAATTTTTCATCGTCAAAACTTATACATTTCGAAACGCAGTCACTTATGCAAAGACCGCAGTGTATACATTTTTCTTTATCAATATTGATAGTATTCATAAATTAATTCTCCCTGATTGACTGAGAAATAAATTAGTTGTTTAATTACATTATGTTAATACAGATCTTAACAAAAATAAATAGCCTGAATGAATTTATATTTGCACCGGTGGATAATTTCATTGAAAAGCTTCCGCTTGCAGACTGGGCTCTTGATGCAATATGCGACAGTATACATTTAATACCTTTTTTGTTTTTTGTTTTTCTTACCAGCCTTCTTATTTTTATTCTTTAATTTCTTTGTTAGTCTGTCGTAATCATTTTTTTTGATGTAATCTGTATGATCAATATCCGATAATCCTGATAGTACATCGCGGTAGTCATCGTCATCATCAATAGAAATATCAGGAAGATCACCTTCGTAGATCACTTCGAAATCGTCGTCGAAGATATCGGAAGTAGATTGTGTTTTCTTCTTATTACTTAAACTCATTATTAGTCCCTCCTATTTATACCCATCTCTTATTCTATAATGTTTGAAAAAAACTCTCAAGAGTGGTCACAGAATATTCACGAAGTTGTAAGAAAAACTTTAGATTTGTATTACATGCAATAAAAGCTTAACAGATATGAAAAGATGTTTATTGAGAAATAAGAAAGAATCACGTATAATGAAGTTTATTAATATAATGATACGGGGGTAAAATGTCTTTTGATCCTATTATCATATAATAAAAAGGAGAGAGTATATTTGACAGAGTTTTATTATTTTGCATTATCATTTTTTGTATATGGATTTCTGGGATGGTGTACGGAAGTTGCATATGCAGCTGTGAAGCAGGGAAAATTCGTGAACCGAGGATTCTTAAACGGACCGATCTGTCCGGTATATGGAATCGGAGTTGGTGTTGTAGTACAGTTTCTGACACCGGTTGAGAATAATCTGGTATTATTGTATGTTGATTTATCCAATCTGTATCTGAACCAAACAGATTAGAAAATTTAGTCGTTAGAAAAACTATCAAAATAATATTTAAAAATAATATTAGATAGTCTCTTATTTCTTTTTTATTCATTGGTATTCACCTTACTTCTTAAATTAATGCTATTTTAATACATATGTATATTTTATATTTCTAACATTAAATTCTATTCTTATATTACTTGACGCTCCTATATTTTCATCTGCTGATAAAAATATATCTTTATCTTTATAGTTTACTGGTGTAATATCTTTAATATTTAATGTGTACTCTTTATTATCATAAAGATAAATTATATGTGCATATTTTTCTATAAAATCTTTAAAATCTGTTATATAGCTTATATTTTCATCTAAATTTAAATCATATGTTAATTTTAATACTTTACCTTCTTTATTCACTATATACTTAGTATTGTTATTTACTTTATAAGTGTAGTTATCTTTTACGCCATAGCCAGTTAAAGTTAAAGTAGTATTATTTAAATTTGATGTGGAAAAATCCAGTTCTTCATTTAATTTTACTGTTTGTCCTTCTTTAATATTATCTAGTGATACTGGTTTTATATTAACCCTTTTATATAAAGTGTTTACACCCTTTTTATTATAGGTTATTTTATCTGTATATCTTAAAACCATTTCATTATTTAAATCATCATCATTAATTATATATATAGCAATATAATCATTACTTTTCTCTGGTTCAATTTTTTGATCATAATAACCATTACCTATATCTATGAAACTAGCATAATGTGTTGTATTTGGCGTATAAATTTCACTTTTTGCTTCTATTCTTAAATTATTTAATATTATACCTCTTTCGGCAGATAAATTATAAAGGTTAAATTTTACTATTAAATAACTTTTATTACCTTTTAATAGTTGTTTTCCTTTATAATCATATTTTGTTACATAAACATCTGTTATTCTTAAATTAAAATTATTTAAATCTATTACTTCATTTATTTCATATCTTCTGTTTGCTACATTATTTTTTACTATAAATGTAGTGGGTATAATTACTAAAGCAAGAAATAATATCATAATTATAATTGTTTTATTTTCTATAAAGAATACTTTCCAGTTTTCTTTTTGCATTTCAAAATTTCTTAATACTTTATCTGTATCAATTCCAGATATTAATTCTATTTCTTCATTATCAGTTACATCTATTTCTAAGGATTCTAAATCTTCTCCAAAGTGAAATTTTTTAATATCGAATCCTAAAGTACGTACTAAAAATAAAATTGAAAATATAATTTGTATGATAAATGCAATTAAGCTTATATCTCTTAATAACCTTGCTTCTTTAGGTGCCAAACCCTCTATTACTATTGTATTAATTGCACCTCTTGAAATAAAAGAAAATACAATAAATGCTACATAATAACATATTATTACAAAATATAATGTTTTGGGTTTATCTTTTGTTTTTAAAAGTATAAATATTATTAAGGAAAGTGCTACAACAATAAAAGAAAATATTATTAATAATGTAGGAACGTATGTATGTGCAATATTTTCTGCTGTTAAAACTTGTCTAGTACTTGCATATTTATTAAAAAAGTCAAATAATAATTTGGATTTATAAAGTATATATGTTGAAAAAATTAATATTAAAAAGTGAATAAATCTAAAATTTTTAATTAAAAATGCGTATGGCTTTCTTACTATCATTATATTCACCTACCTTACTATGATTATACTATAATAAAGGATAAAAAAAAAGATTAAGATTCATCTTTTTTCTTTATAGCATATTTCTTTTTTTCTCTCATCATATACTCAGTTATTTCTGTTTCAATTTCACTAAGTGCACTTTTTGATATATTTGATATAATTGCTAATTCTTTTACTGTATCTATAACAATTTTACCCCATAAAACTCCTGAATTTGCTTTTAAATCATTAAACATATCAGGCGTTACTGAATAGAAAAAATATCCAAAAAATAGTCTTTTTCTTGCAAATACAAGTCTCTTATTAGTAAGTGCAACTATAAATGTATTTGGGACTGCAATGCTTGAATTATTCTTTTGACCGGCAAATACATATAATACTTCTTCTCCTGGATTTAAATGTTTTTCTAATACTTCTGAATGTGCTTTTAATCTAAATGCAACCGTGCCTTTATATTTCTTTTTAAATTTTTTTACTTTATTATATACGTCCATCTTAACCACCATACTTTCTTAAAAATTCTCTAGTCATATCTTCATCTAATAATTCGAATTTATATTCAACAATATTACCATTTTTAATTACTAATGTCGCCGGAGTAAACCACATTCCACTAAATATTTGATTTGATGATTCTAATTTATTCCAATCGCCTTCAGATTCTAGCGAATCAGTATTTAAATAATAAACTTTAATCTTAAGTTCAGTTGATACTTTTTCAAGTATAGGTGCATATTTTTTATATTCATTTGAATTTTTTCTGCCTATATAGACAACTGATAACTCATTTGATTTAATTACTGATAAATACTTATTGATATCTATATTTATAAAAGACATTGCCGCATCAGGATTTTTTGACCCTTCTACAAATCTTTTTAGTATAGAATATTCCTTATTTCCTTTTACATTAAGTATTTCCTTACCATTTTTTATAGATATAATTGTAGGTGATACAAATCCATCATCAAATACTGTATTGCTACTAATTAATTTTTCTTTCTCATCATCATTTAACTTACTTTCATTTAATTCTTTTATATCTATTTTATATTCTGTTACTAACTTACTTAAAGAAGGTTCAATAAGTTCACATTGAGCACAATTATCATTTTTTATATATATGTAAGATAGTTCTTCATTCTTGTATAAATCCATATATTCATCAAAATCTATCTTAGTAAATAAACCAGCTTTAGCAGGTGTTTTATTTAAGAAAATTATACCTGAAGCAATTAAAACAATCACGAATATAAGAAGTATTATAGGATAATATTTCTTCTTTTTAATCTCTCTAGTTTGAACAGTTTCAATTAATACTGGTTTTTCTTTTAAAGTGCTTTCTAAATCTTCTTGTGGATTTTCATCTATTTTTATTTTTTCTTTAATTACTTCTGGTTCAAAAACCTCTATTAGTTTATCTTTTTTATCTGATATATTATCATCTTTTATATTATTATTTATAATTTCATTTTCATTTATTATTTTCTCTTTACTTATATTATTAGTTTTATTACCAGTTTTATTTTTATTATATTTTTTGTTTTTACTATTTGCTTTTTTAGTTGCTGTTATTTTTTTACTCTGATTTTTCTTATTTACATTGCTTTTTTTATTAACTTTTCTCTTTTTTTTACTTGTACTTTTCTTCTTATTACCCTTAGACTTAGACAATGTAAATCACTCCTTACTAAAATCTATAATTATTATAATTTATTTATATTACTAAGTCAATTAAATATACCTAATCATGTAATTAATAATGGTACTTTTTACTTTTTTTACATATATTATAATGTACCAGTATATTAAGAGGTGCTTATGAAGAGGAATATTGTTAAAACCTATATGGTGGAATATAATTATGAAGCTTAATAAAAGTTTAACTAAAATCAAGAAAAATGATATATATAAAGATAATCCAAGTGATATAATTGTATCATTTATTAATTTGTGTGATAATAAAATATTTAACAAAATGATAAATAAATTAAATACATTTAATATGCATATAGAAAAATATAAGATCAAATTTGGCAAGTATTGTTATAATGATAACGATTTTATAGTAATAAATTTAGAGGATATCAAGAAAAACAATATATTAGATAAAAATATTATAGAAGATTTAATTTATTTTTTAGAACCAACTTTAAATGTAATTATTGTGGATAACTTATCAATTAAAAACATAAATATGATACTAGAGTTATTAGAAATATCTAATAATTCACTTATATGTATTCTTGATAAAAGTATTAATTCTAAAATTGATATTGATAAATTTAGTGATAAATTAAATATACCCATAATTAATCCATATAATGCATCAGATATAGGTTTAATCAAAAATAAAATATATATACATTTAACAGATAATAAAAATGTTACAAACAAGATTTTGTATAATGATGAAATTGAAAATGCAATAAATACTGTGGATAACTATTTAAAAAGTATAATATCTAATAATACTAGATGGTTAAGTATTAAGTTATTAACAAATAGTAATGATAATTTATTATCTAATTATCTTGGCTTTAATATTAACTGTGACAAAGATTTATTAAATTTAGTTAATAAAGAAAAAGCAAATTTTAATAATATAAAAAAAGATATTAATAAAGAACTACTTCTTAAAGCAATAAATATTTATTTTAGTATAAGAATTAAATAATAAATTATTCATCTAACTTCTTATTATTTAATGTATCTTCTCTTAACTTAATAACTTCTTTTTTTAAATTAGCTATCTCTTCTTCAATAGTAGTTTTTTCTAAAAATTCTTTTATACCCGGCTTTTCTTTTAGTTTTTGAGTTACTGTTGTACCTTGGGCATTTATAGTTAGTATTACTTGACCTAACAATTCAAAAAAATTGCCTATAGAATTTTGTTGATTTAATGTAAGAGACGGAGAAATTATAAATCCAATTATAGTAGCAACAAGAGTAAATTCATATGGATTAAGTGTACTTAACCAATTTGAAAAAGAACAAAAGTCAAAATTTTCTAAATCATTTATATACTTATTATCCATAAAACCACCTATTTATATTTATGCTTAAAAATAAAATAAAGGAATCAAATCCTTTATTTTATTGCTTCAAAAAATAAGTAATTTTTAACATACAATTCAAATATCTTTCTAAAAATATCTTCTAGTCTATTTGACATATATTTTTCTATAATTCCCTTTATTTTATAATAATCCTTATCTATATCGTTATTTCTTCTGCTTGAATAATATGGTATTTCTAAAAATTTATTAAGTTGTTTATTCATTTCAAGTACTTCGCCATGAAGTAGCTTAGATCTATAATTATACATGTATTTTAATTCTTTTTTAAAGTCCTCTAAATCTATTTTATTTTTTATACTGTGAGTAAGTGAAAATGAAGCTGAAATTTTCTCAACAAATTGTTTTGATATTGAATCTTCTACATTATATCTATTAGTAGATGGACTGTGAGTTACAAACATTTCAAGAAGTGTAACGTAATCAGTTATCTCTTTTTTGTATGATTTATTATTTTCTGAATAGAAGGTCTCAATAATAAACATGAAATTATCAAAATTATCATCTTTTATGTTTATAAATTTATCAACTAAATTTCTATTATTTCTTGATTCAAATGTAGTTTTTCCTAATTTTGATAAAAAAAGTATAGATGAATTGTACTTAGAATCACGATAATTATATATATCATAACTTATTTTAACTCTATTTATATAATTATAAAAATTAATAAACGATTTCCTAAATTCTAGAATTAAAGCATCTTCTGTTGTTTTAGAATTATCATATTTTTTTAATTTTTCGAGCAATAATTCCCTATCATAATCAATTACTATTAGCCTTCTTAGGTAATTTCTTAGCACTTTTGATATATTATTAGTTTTAAAATCATCCATTACTGGTTCATAAGTTTCTTTATTAGATTCAGTTAAATAAATTCTTACAAGGATTTTTAACTCACATAATGAAAAATAATCAGCAATCGAAAACATTCTTAAACTTTTCATCATATAATCAACTGTACTATTTTCTTTAACTATTTTATATTCTTCATACGCATTTTTAAGCCCATATTTTTTTATTATTTTTTTGTACTCATTTTTAAGTATTTCAAAGAAAAAATTTTCTTCTTCAGAATTTAAATTCCTTAAGTAAAAATTAAAGTACTTAGATAAATATAATTTATTAGAAATATCAAATCTTAAATTTGTAAGATATATCCACTCACTACCCATAATACCACCCTTAAGAAGTATATCATAAGGTTTATTTAATGTAAATTATTGATATTATGCATTATATTTTGTTTTTTGTATCGTGCCTTTTTCATGATTTAGTGGTGAATATATTGAATATAGTTTTAACGGAATATTTCCTACATTAATAATATTATGCCAAGTATTTTTAGGTACTATTGTCATATAATTTTCATGCATTTCATTCTTATAATCAAAATTATTTTTATTAATACCCATTTCTACTACTGCATTGCCTTCTGTTACACATAAAATCTGTTCAACATCTGGATGAATTTCAAGTCCTATACTTTCACCTACTGGTATACTCATAAGTGTTACTTGTAAATTATCCCCAGTAAAAATTGATATTCTATAATTATTATTTTCATTACTTAATTTATTAATATTAAACGTTGCAGGATATCCTCCATAATCTTTTAAATAGTTATTAGTATTATGATAATAAGAGTAATCATAACATCTAGGAAAATAATCACCATAATAATTAAAATAATTCATGTTTTGTCCTCCTTATAAATAATATATGTCTTTATAGTAAATTTGACATACCTACTTAAATTAATGGTAATATCTATATAAAAATTTAAAAAGACTACTATTTAGCAGTCTATTATCTACCCATATATTCAATTATTATTGTAACTAAAGAATTTGTAAAATAAGAATCTGATTTAATATTATTTAAATCTGGGGAATTTAAATATATATCTTTATTTCCTAAATTAACAACTTCATATTGCTCATCTAAGTTATTTACTGCTATAACTCCATGCATAACTATTTGTCTAGCATTTTCATCATTTCTCCATTCACTAGCACCTATATAAACATTATCTGTATTAGCTACTTTAAATCCTAGTGTAATAAAATCTGTATCAGAATTAAATATTGTATCTTTCTTTAAGGAAAGAGATGCTATTGCAGTTATTTTATAATATCCAATTTCATTAAATTGTATAGTACTCTTACTTGTATCTAAATTTATTAATCCATAAATATCAAGTTCTTTTCTATTAATTGGTAACGCAGAATTACTTTTTACTAAAATTCCATCTACATTTGTTCCATCGTTAAACGTTACTAAATATATATTTTTTGTAGAATTTATTCCTATAGGACTTGTTGGACCAAAACAATATATTCATTTACAAAAATCATTATTATTTCAATTACCCGTATTTCATCTCCTTTCATGCTATTTTATGTAAACCATCATTTATATATAATAATCGTCATAATTTTTTTCTTTACCCCACTTATAAATGATTTATTTAAAACTTAAATTTATACATAAAATATAATCGTTTTCATAAATAAATATGAACTTTGAAGATAAAATTATTACAAAGGTTCTTTTTAAAAAGGTTACATGAGATTGATATATATATAAAATGATGAAACCTACTTTTTACAACACTATAGCATTCGGTAATTTTATAGATATGCAAACTGCTAGAATATCAAATGATTACATATCACGTATAAATACTGGAGTTAAAGAAGATGCGGGTGCATCATTTTCATTGTATAACGCCACTACAGGTACTGAGGTTAGTGACTTATTTTTTTGAACTTAATAAAGATTTTTAAAGAAACAAATTTTGTTGATACAACTGCGCCTCCTGCATTGCAATTTAAAACTAATATTACAGATCTATCTAGTAGTACAAATATAAAATTTACCTATATTACTGTGGTAATTAAAGATTTCTACGTATAAAATACAAATTATAGTTTACATCATCATTTTGTAATGATATTATTAAAATGGTGATGATATGGAAAATAGGAAAACTAAAAAAGAAATAGTACAAATGCTACTAAAAAGAAATTTTGAAGAAAATGATGAAGAAGAATTAATTAATATGCTTACTCGAGAACCAATTGCAGTTGATGTTGATAAGCAAAGTGATGAAAAAAGAACATTTGGAGATAAAGTTGCAGATAAAATTGCTGAAATTGCAGGTAGTTGGACCTTTATACTTTGTATGATATTATTTTTAGTATTATGGATTATACTAAATTTATTTGTATTAAAAGATAAAGATCCATACCCATTTATTTTACTTAACTTAATTTTATCTTGTATAGCAGCCTTACAAGCACCTATAATTATGATGAGTCAAAATAGAGAAGCTAAAAAAGATAGAGCAAGAAGTTCAAATGATTATAAAACAGATTTAAAAAGTGAATTAATACTTGAAGAGTTACATACTGAAATAAAGCAAATAATTATAAATCAAAATAAAATTTTGAAATATTTTAATAATGAAGACCAAAAATAATTTAAAACTATGTAAATATATAAAAAAACAGTTTTAAATTTTTTTTACATTTGGTATTATTAGAATGGTGATTATTTATGTTAAAGAAATATTTAATTATATTTTTTGTATCAATGTTTCCATTAATTGAATTAAGAGGTGCTATTCCATATGCGGTAGGATTTAATTTGCCACTACTTCCATCCTATATAATTGCAATTATTGGAAATATGTTACCCGTACCATTTATATACTTATTTGCAAGAAAAGTATTAATTTGGGGAAGTAATAAAAAATATATCGGTAAATTCTTTACATGGTGTCTTAAAAAAGGTGAAAAAGGTGGAGAAAAACTTAAAGCATCCGCTGGTAAAGGATTATATATAGCATTATTAATATTTGTTGGTATCCCTCTTCCAGGAACAGGAGCATGGACTGGTACACTTGCCGCATCTATTCTTGATATGGATTTTAAAAAAAGTGTCCTTGCTGTTATGGGTGGTGTAGTTCTTGCAGGTGTTATTATGGGAATAATCTCCCTTGGATTATTTAAAGGAATACTTGGATAAGCAGCACACAATAAATTAAATTATTATAAAATTTTATATATTAAGTTTTAAGAAGCAAGTTACATGCTTCTTTTTTTGAAAATATTTTTTCAAAAATTACCTATTTTTACCAATTTTATATATACATAATATTTTCTTTTATATGTAAAATTAATTTATAATAAAAATACATCATTAAATCGTGCATATGTAAATGCTATTATATCTCCTTTACAATTTCTTTTATTATAAGTCTTTATACGTGTATACTTTAAATTTCAGTTACACTTTAAAATTCATATGTTGACATTATTTGACTTTTTGTAAATTTACATATTTAAATATTCAATCGTACTATATTTTACTTTTCATATATATTACAATGTTATTGTTATCCTAATATTATAAACTTTTTTCACAAATTATTTTCTATTTACCAATAACTTTTTTGTAATATAAAAAAATCCATTTTTTAAAATGGATAAGTTTATTAATATCTTAATAACAACCGGAGATATTAATGAAGACTACGAAATAATTGATGCAATTTTTGCACTAGATTCATGCACTGAAGGTTTTTTTAAAAGTGCAGATTCTAATAAAGCATTTGACAAAGTAAAAGATGGGCTTCGTAAAAAAGCGAGTGAATTGGGTGGGCACGCAGTAATTAATTGTCAATTTGAATATCGCGTTG
>ERZ779737.2026-NODE-2026-length-14169-cov-5.146875_pt1 | contig 14169 bp, 11 predicted proteins | sample MGYA00511889_ERZ779737 | MGnify/ENA primary metagenome ERZ779737 (study PRJEB29588, sample SAMEA2163575) | human gut metagenome | biome: human gut; feature: human-associated habitat; material: faeces | place: Denmark | collected 2008/2010 ...
AACAATTTTGCTTTACCCCTTTTCATGGCGTTACCTCCCAAAAATCTTCATTAAAGTAAAAATCCTTTACGTTAATGAATATGTCGTTTTTTACCCCTGTTTTGGTTGTTTTTAAAAACCGCAGGATTCTGCGGAAAAACAAAAAAATCTGAATTAATGTGTATTAATTCAGATTTCGTAATCGTAAGTAATAGATGCCGTCCGTTCGAAGCGTGTATCTTGTCCGATAACCGACAGAAACTTCCTTTAACGGCAAACTCGCTATGTGAGCACTGTCGATCAGCTTTATCCGTTCCGCCTCAATTCGGTCGAATACCGAATAATGGTCAAGCGCATTTGAAAAAAATCGGACAATGACCCCGCTGTTGCAACTGCGTTCGTGTTCCATATCAAAAAGTACGGTTTCAAAGTCGGGTGTTTTGTGTCGGTACGGTCGCATCACTTCGATTTGCTTGTCATATACGTCATGAAGAACTTTATTTAACCGACGCACAAGCTTCATTACCTCTTTGTGTTCGGCTCCGTTCAGCATCAGATCCTTCAAATCAGCCGAAGAGAGGTTTTCAATAATATCGTCCGCAACAGCCTGCGTTTGCAAGCGAGTTAATTTAAACCCCGTTGACCGAACCGCGTTAATCAAAGCATACAGGGAGCAAAGCCGGTCAAGTTCCCCTTGTTTATATGGCCTAATATTCATCAGCCCTCATCACCGTTAAAACACGACGGGTAACAGTTTCGTCACTGGGATCGGGAGACAAACATTCCAGATCAACATCGTAATAATCGATTTTCCAAAAATAAGCCGTACCATTCAGGTCAATTTTACCGAAGTCGTGTTCACCGTACGGGTCGTTGTTACCGTTAAACTCATTAAAGGTACGGACAAGGTTCATTAAAGTTATCAGCTCCGATTGAGGCAAACTTGATACCCCTGAGGTCATGAATACTTGTCCGCCGATAAACGTTCGTCTGAACCGGTCGTTTAATACCTGTATTTTTAAGGTTTTTTCGTCAAAATGACGTTTATTTTCATGGCTCATAACTTTAACCCCCACCCCCTGAAAAACGCACAAAAGTATCCTGCCGCCAAGAAGCGGTTAAACAGTTTCAAATTGTGCGAGATTGCTCCAAAAAAATACCATCACCGATGTTTTAATCGATGATGGTATAAATATAACACATTTAACCTAAAAAGTCAAATTATTGCCGTTTTTCAATATGTTAGACGCTTCCCCCTAAGCTGTTTTAGCCAGATTAAATAATCGATATAAAGCCGTATCTTTTTTCAAACGAACCGTCTCCGTAAATTCGTCATAGTTCAAACTGTCGGTCAACAACCCGATGGTACTGATCGATTGTTCCCAGTGCAGGGCAACGAATTCGTCTTGGGGGCACAGATAGCCTCCGATTATAAATGAGTTAAACTCCTCTGAATAGCTCATGCCAAAAATGTAAAGGGTTTCCTTTCCTTTTCTTTGCACCCAGTATTCGGATCGTTCCCAGAGCTGATACAGGCTGTTCACAGAAAGAATAACCTGTTCATCGTTGTTCTCTATTCCGACACCGTCAACAAACGTGTTGGGCGGATAAACGGGAATACCTTTTAAATACTTCGGAAAGTTTTCAATCACTTTACGAAGCTTGTCTTTGTCAACATTTTGAAAAGCGTAATCCCTGTCTTCCGGGCTTAGGATATAAGACCGAAACTGCTCTTTCATTGTTTTATTCTTTTTCATGGGCTATTTCCTCCTGTTTCGACGGCCGGTGTTTCGTTTTCTTTCCTGTCGCTCCTGATAATAGCTTGAGCTTTCATAAGCGGCGCGTCTGAGCCATCTAGACGCCCTCAGCATTTCTGAAATCGGTGCAGTCGCAACATTAAAAATGCCCTTTATTTCATAGAAAATATCGTAAAGACTTTCAGGCAGTTTGGGCAGGTAATATCCTTTCTGATATGCCCATTGGTATCGGATAAGATATTTTCTCAGTTCTTGCTGATTGTATGTGTGGCGCGGTCTTTTATTTTTACCGGTAATACCGCACTGACCATAGCCGACATAGCTGTAATTATTGAATTTCTTTTTATACATGTTTTCACCTCGCGAGTAAAAAACAACCACACGACAACCGTGTGGTTTTCATGTATAAAATTATTCAATTACTAAAATGAGGGGGTTGGGATGATTAAGCTTCCATTATGTTATCTGCCCAAAGTTCGCATTGGGTCATAACTGTTGAGACGGCATCTTCCATTCCTTCGGGCGGGTACTTATGTTTTTTAAGCAATTTTTTGATAAGCAATCTCATCTTGGCGCGGGCGTTTTCTCTTTTTTGCCAATCGATGCTTTTGTTCTTGCGCAAAGTATCGGTCAATTCTTTGATAATGGCTATCAGCTCATCGTTTTCGTAAAAATCCTTTACGGCTTCGGGACGAGTTAAGGCGTCGTAAAAAGCTACTTCATCAGGCGTAAGCCCTAAATCGCTTCCTTCTTTTTGAGCGGCGGCAATTTGCTTTGCCAAATTAAGCAGTTCTTCAATGACTTGTTCGTTTGTCAGCATGCCGTTTAAATAGCGGTTCATTGCTTTTTGGATGATTTCGCTGAATTTTTCGGATTTAACGACGTTTGTATGCCGATAAACAGAAATTTGCTCGGCAATTAATTTCTTTAAAAGCTCAAGAGCCAAGTTTTTTTCTTTCATCTTAGAAATGTCTTCTAAAAACTTGGGATCAAACAAAGAAAATTCTTCTTTAACATCTGAAAACAAATTGATGACGCCGTCGCTTTTGATGCTTTGTTTTAAAAGCGCGTTTATTTTTTCGTTCAGTTCCGGCAAAGAAATCTTTTTCCCGCTGTTCCCCATACAGGACAATCGAACCGTCAGAACGCGCACGGCTTCGATAAATGCGGCTTCAATGCGCAAATTTTCTTCAATTACGGACGAGCACAACGATAAAGCCTGGTGCAGCAATAAAGCTTCTTTGACAAAGTTTTCTTTTTGCGTTTCTCTGCCGCGTTCAATAATAAAGTTGACGGCGCCGCTGATTAACCGCGCGCGTTCAAGATTCCCCAAATCGGCAAAGCCCGAATAATCAAAACCGTGGAGAAGATTTCTGCAAACTTCCAATTTTTCCAAAAATTTAGGAGCGGCGACTTTTGATATATCGGTATCGCCGTAATTTTTGCGGTCACGGACGGTATAATCGTTCATTGCTTGTTTCAAAGCGTTGGCGATACCGACATAATCGACGATCAATCCGCCTTCTTTGTCTTGGAATACGCGATTGACGCGGGCGATTGCCTGCATCAGGTTATGTCCGCTCATCGGTTTATAGACGTACATTGTTGCCAAAGACGGAACGTCAAAACCCGTCAGCCACATATCGACAACGATTGCGATTTTCAAAGGGTCGTCGTTATCTTTGAATTTTCTGGCTAATTCGTCTTTGTAAGATTTGTTTCCGATGATGCTACGCCATTCTTTAGGGTCGTCATTTGAAGCGGTCATAACGACGGCGACTTTTTCCTGCCAATCAGGGTGCAAGTCTAATATTTTATTGTAAATTTCCATGGCGATTGATCGGGAATAGGCAACAATCATGGCTTTTCCCGTCAACAAAGATGCTCGATTATTTTCGTAATGATCCAGAATATCGGTTACCAAAGAATTGATTGTGGCGGGATCGCCTAAAATCGTTTCCATTTGCCCGAGCTGTTTTTTGCTTTTTTCGATGACTTCCGAATCAGTTTTATGAGCCATCAGTTCGTATTCGTCATCAATCAGCTTTAAGATTTCCGGTTTCAGATGCAGTTTAATGACGCGGCTTTCGTAATAAACGGGACGGGTTGCGCCGTCTTCAACCGCCTGGGTCATATCGTATACGTCAATATAATTGCCGAACACTTCGCGGGTGTTATGATCTTTTATGGAAACGGGCGTTCCCGTAAAGCCGATATATGTTGCGTTGGGCAGGGATTTTCTGATTTTTCCGGCGGTTCCGATTTTGATTTTTCCTGTTTTTTCATCCACTTTTTCGGTTAATCCGTACTGTCCGCGATGTGCTTCGTCCGCCATGACAATGATATTTCTGCGTTCCGACAGGGGATCTTCGGCTTCTTCGAATTTTTGCATGGTGGTAAAGAAGATGCCGTTTGCTTTAATTCCGCCCAACAATTGTTTTAAATGCGCTCTGCTTTCGGCTTGAACGGGTTTTTGACGCAAGAAATCCGAACATTTTGAAAACTGGGCGAACAGTTGATTGTCCAAATCGTTTCGGTCGGTTAAAACGACGATTGTCGGGCTGTTGAGCGCGCTTTGCAACAAATGGGCATAGAACACCATTGACAAAGATTTTCCGCTGCCCTGAGTATGCCAGAACACGCCGCCTTTGCCGTCGGTTTCGGTTGCGGTTTGAGTTGAGGCAATGGCTTTTTTAACGGCGAAGTACTGATGATAAGCGGCTAAAATTTTTATGGTTTTGTCCGTTTCGACCGAAAAACAGATAAAGTTTTTCAGAATGTCCAAGAATCTTTCTTTGTCAAAGATGCCTTTAAAAAAGGTGTCAAACTGGGCGTATTTGGTGTTTTCATAGGAACCGTCAACCGTTTTCCATTCCATAAATCTGTTTTCGTCGGACGATATGGTTCCCGCTTTTGACGTCAGCAAGTCGCTCATCACGCACACGGCGTTATAAATGAACATGGACGGGATTTCGAGTTTGTAGTTTTCGATTTGACGATATGCGGCTGAGGCGTCTGTTTCTTCGCGTGAGGGGGATTTTAATTCCATTAACACCAAAGGCAAGCCGTTAACGAATAAAATGATATCGGGTCTTTTTTCGCTGTTTTCGACAAAAGTCCATTGATTGGCGATGATAAAGGAATTTTTATGAACGTTTTTATAATCGATCAGATAGACGATAGTATCTTTTTGTATTTCGTTTTCGCAGTATCTGACGGGGATTCCGTTTTGCAAATAATCCGTAAAGATTAAGTTTTTTTGGATCAATGCGGCATTTTCAAAATTTTTGATTTTGAACAAAGCTTCGTCAATGGCGGCTTTGGGCAATTTGGGATTGATATCCGCCAAAGATTTTTCCAACACCTTTTCATACAGGGGAGATTTGAAATTTCTGTCATCGACGTCAGGACCGTAAACGTGGATATAGCCCATATTTTGAAACAGCTCGATGATTGATTTTTCATAAGCGTTTTCATTTACAGGGTTTTCGAAAGACGCGGTCATCGGATTATTCCTTGTTTTTATCGGGTTTGGAGTTCAAGTCATCGGCCTATTGCAAGTTATTGATAAAGCCTGCCGTCGCAAGCTGTTCAATAATTCCGCGCAATAAAACAGGCTGATTAAAGCTTATCGTATATTTTCTGTTTGATGACGGATCTTTTTGCAAAAATCCTTCTTCATTCATTTTTTTGACAATATACATCAGTTGGGCGTCAGACTTGCCATCAAAAACCCCTCGCAAATCCGTCGGTTTAAAAGATACGTTCTTCAAAGAAAAATTAAGAACAAAGAAATAGTCGTCTTTTAACAAACTGTTGTTTTTTGCGTACAAAATTGTCGGGTATAAAATTTTGTCATTCAGGAAGTTTTTGTTCAATAATTGATTGATTTTTAACAATTCCGCTTCCAGTCCGTTCAGAACATAACGGCACCAAAAAAGCAACCCTTCATCGGTTCCGGTGTCCGCTTGCGCCAACGCTTCAAAATATCTGTTTCTGTCCGAACAAAAAACCGCAGTCGGATTGATCAGAGAAATTCTGTCAAAGCCGTTGCTTTTCATCATGGCATACGTCAACAATCGCGCAACACGACCGTTGCCGTTGTCAAACGGGTGAATCCATAAAAATCTGTGATGAGCGATTGCTATTTTTAACAATCGATCCTGATACGGGACATCGCTTCTGATGAAATGAAACAGCTCCTGCATATAATCTACTACCAAAAGGCTTTCAGGCGGCGTGTGTTGCGCCTTTGTAATTTGCACGTTTGATTGACGATATGCCCCCGGCGTGCGAGATCCCTCTTCGGTCAAATCTTTTGTTAAAAGGGCATGCAATTCTTTAATAAAGTATTCCGATATATCAAAGTCAGGATTGTTTTCAAAACAGCAGTCAATATAAGAAATACAGTCCTCAATATTTTTAATTTCCATAAAAGACTGCGTTTTTTTGTTTCCCTCGACTTTGTCCTGAACATAATCGGACAAAGTGGTTCTGTTTCCTTCGATACGGGCAGACCCCAAACTTTCAACGATTTGGAAAAGATTTTTTAATTGATGAAAGATAATCGGAGCGACATCTCCGCCGACTTCCTTATCACGCATTTTTTCCAGATTAATAATGCTGGAAACCAAAGGATCCTTAAAACTCGGCTCCGGAATTTTTAACGCGACAGGAGTAAACATGAAAACCTCGAAACTGATAAACGCTCTTATGCAAAACTAATAAAATTTTTTAAAAAAGTCAATGTTTGCAATCGATTTACCCCTGTTGATAACTTTTCAAAACTCATAAAACAAAATTTTAAAACTCATAAAACGATAAAAAGTCCCCCTCATTTTTTATCCGGTTTGGCGTTGATTTCGGCGAGGAAAGCGTGAATTTTTTCTTTTCGTTCTTTATTATCCTTTGCCAGAACGCAGAACAAAAGAAGCTGATACAATTCATCGTACCAATGTTCCAGTTCTTCATCGCTCATATTTGCGATCAGCTCTTTTCTATCGCGCCCAGATTTATTGTTATGCCGTATATGTGCGTTGTTTAACATATTTTTGGCATCTTTAATGTATTCATAAAAACCGTCAATGGGCTTTTCCAGCAAAGGTTCATATTCATTAGCGATAGAAACCAAAAGCCGGCGTTTTTCGTTCAGATTCCCTTTCAGTGAAGCGTGATGATATTTCATAATGGCAAACGCCACATCATCGGAAGAAATTTCGGCAACGGCGATAGCGGCGGGATCTTTGGGGACAAGGATCACTTTTTCTTCATCATCAAATACGATTTTTTTATAATGCAGATGTTCTAAAAGGATATTTAGATTTTCTTCAAGAATCACAAATTCTTTTGTTTTCGTATACGTTGGTTGAAGTAATTTCATATTTGCCAAATAAATCATATTAGACATGTATTCTAGGCAGAGAATCATATTTTCCAAAATAGATGTATTACAATCTAAAATACAAAGTCTTTTTTTTATGTCGTGTGTATTCAGACAGCATCCTCTTTGTTTCCATAAAAACAAAACATCATTATCAATAGCTTGTTCTATTGTTAAATCTTTAATATCAGCTAAATAAGAAAATCTTCTTAGAGTATTTTCCTTAAAAAGGTGCAATATAACAGAAAATTCTTCCTGTGGATTATAATGATCCTTGAGTTTTTCAAAGATATTTTTTCGGGTCATGGTGTTTGGATCCTAATCAATTTTCACGTTATCGACGTCAATTTCGCCGTTCATGAGCTTTGGGAGGAGCGTGTCGCGCAGTTCGGCAAGGCGGACGTTTTCTTGGTTATTATTAGAAAATTTCTCTAAAAATGTTATCGCGATATTTTCAAACTCCTTTATTGTTTTTGCAGAAGGAATGATAACTTTATACTGCATAATATGTTTTTTATCTCCCCGTGGCATTTTTGATCCATTTGCTCCGGACATAACATACTCAAAAAAGTCGTCTTGATTGAGTACGTTAAAAACAAAAGCGGGAGAGTCCTTTTTACTTCTAAACACCAAAATATCGTTTGAACATCCCCCTGAAAACAAAGCAAACCATATTTTTTTAAAATAAGGTCGAATATTTGAAATTAAAACATCTGTTGTTCTGTATGATTTTACTGTATTACCCGTTGGTAAAGAAGAAGCCCGTGATATACCGCCTCTGTTAGGAAGCATATTTTCAGTTGATATATAATTTTCAAAAGAAGTAAATTCAGTAGAAATCGTATCGTTTGAATATTCTGCTATATCGGACAATTTACCTATTTTCCAATCGATTGGCATTTTACCGCCGAAGGGTTCAAAGTCGATGAACCAAGATTTGAACAAGGCTTGGGCTTGGGCTTCCAGATTTTGATTGATTTTGTTGTTCAGCTCGATTTTATCATCCAAAGCCCCCAACACCCCCGCAATCTTCCTCTGAACATCTAAAGGGGGAAGCAAAAAAGAAAATAAAGATAGCGTTTGAGCATTTATCCCGGGCTGTGCTGAACCTGAGATATTATTTTCTATAAATTTTTTATAATAAGTTGTCTTTAAAATATATTTTGCAAATTTTGGTAAAAAGATTTCTTTGTTTGGTTTAAACCTAATTAAATATGATGCATATACAGCATTAAAATCATGCTCTATAACAGCATTGTATCCGGTTGTGGCTCCCGTTCTTGCAATAACGATATCGCCAATATTTAGTTTATATTTTTTAAAATCTTTTTCCGATATTTTACAATAAGGAACAGCATCCCAATCAATAAAATATGGGACAATATCTGTAATCCTTAAAAACTTAGCTCCACTAAATATTTGAGTGGCACTTGCAGTATATCCATAGGAGACACTTAAACACACATCACCTAATTTAACTTCACGCCATTCTGTCATTTTGATTTTCCTGAAAACAAGGGTAGTTCTCCCAAGGTATCGTAATCATTCTTCTTTTTAAAAGCTTCTCGTTCTTCATTATTGTATTTTTCAACAGATTCAATCCAAATTTTCCGATGAGATATAGAAAAATCTTCTCTGATTTTTCCGTTTATGCGGATATTTCCAACAATTATATCGCCTTGTTTAAAAGAAATTTCTTGATTATTAATTTCTTTTTTAAAGTTATCATCGGACATATAAAAATGGACTATTTCACCATTCTCAATCAATGGAATTCCTTCATCGCTTAAAGAAATTCCCTTGTATTCACCTGTCCAAAATTTTGCCCCTTTGACGGACTTTATAACTGGTGAAATTATTTCAAAATGAACGTCTTTAAAAAATCCGTTATAAATTTCAATATTGTTTTTTATAAACGTTTGAAAGTCTTTTCTATGAACGCTAATTTCGTTTATTTTATAGCCCTCATCGTCTGAAAAAACGAATCTTTGATTGAGAATTTTTTCATTCTTATCTAGAGCATTATAAAATCTGCTTATATATTTTTCTATTTTTACATTTTTACAAACACGATTTATTTCATTATCGGATAAAGAAATTTCTATCCCTTTGTTTCTTAAACCGTCTATTTTTTCAATCCATTCCAAACATTTATCTGTTTCTTGATTTTCTATTTCAAACTTTTTTATCTCGTTCTCATGCTGTATTGCAGAGATTTCGTAGCAAGCTCTTGGTATGCCAAGAATTATTAGTAAAAGATTTGCAGTCGTGATAACGCTTGAAAAGCCTTTTTTTAATTTGCATAATATCTTATCTTGATAGCAGCCGACCTCTGCCGGCAAAAATTCCATTTCAAATTCTTTAGTTCCATATAAAGATAAAAATAATTCATTTATTAAATTGACTAACGTATTTGAGCAGATATTTCTTGTATCAACAGAAAGTGCAGAAATCGCTGTTCCATAATGAATTTCTAAAATAAAAGCATTTTGCTCACGCATCTCTTTACATATCCCCCTTTAGATAGTTAGCTTAATTTTTTCATTTTAAAACGTTGAGAGAATCAAACTTTTAGCTCCCGTATTTTTTCAAAAATTAAAACAGCTAAATCAATCCACCCTTTTTCTTCATCTTCTTTTTTTTCATTGATACATTTTTCTTTGGAAGAATATTCATCTTTAAATTCTTCTGTGGAGATGTTTTTCATACAATCTTTAATGTCTTCCAAATCATCTATTTCTTTGCGCAGACTTATAAATAAGCATTCCAATTGAATAAGTTTATGTTCCACACTTTCTCCAAAAAGAACCTTTCCCTTATTTTCAAGCTGTTGGATTTCAGGAAGAATAGATCTCTTTTCTGGATCATTAATAATGTTATTAAAAGATATATTTTGATATCTAAAAACGTTATTTCCTAAACTTTTCACGTCTTTCCAAAAATCCAATCTTTTTTCAAGCATTGTCAAATTGTGTTGTTTCTTTTGAATTTTCCCCTGCCAAAATGCAACGCCAACAGCAATAAAAGCAGCTATTGTCGGTCCTAAAGCAGACATATAATCCACCCAATCTTTGGTATTTTCGATAATAACAGGATAAAACATCATCTTACATCTCCCACCCGATACTTTTTAGTTTTTCTTTGATTTCTGTTTGCAAGTGGTCGGACTGCTCAAACATATCTTTAAGCTCTGAGGTTAACCGTTTCATCTTGTCTTCAAACGGTTCGCCGTCGTCGGCTTGTTCCTCTATTCCAACATAGCGTCCGGGGGTTAATATATAATCTTGTTTGGCTATGTCTGCCGTACCGGTTACGGCGCAGAACCCTTTGACATCTGTCAGCGTCCCGTTCTGAAACGCGCTAAAGGTGTCTGCTATCTTTTTTATGTCGGCGTCGCTGAAATCGCGATGTTTGCGGTCAACCATGTGCCCCATTTTGCGGGCGTCTATAAACAGCGTTTTGCCCTTTTGCGCTTTGTCCCGACTGATAAACCATAACGTAACGGGTATCGTTACGCTGTAAAACAGTTGCGGCGGCAATGCGACAATGCCTTCGATTAAATCGGCTTCGATAATCTTTTTACGGATTTCACCTTCTCCGCCGGTCTGGGTTGATAATGCGCCGTTTGCCAAAACCAAACCGATTTTTCCTTTTGGCGCAAGGTGGGAAATCATATGTTGAATCCACGCATAGTTCGCGTTCCCCGCAGGAGGAATGCCATATTGCCAGCGCGGGTCGTCCAAAAGCTTGTCCTGTCCCCAGTTCGACAGGTTAAATGGCGGGTTCGCCATGATAAAGTCCGCTTTTAATGTCGGATGCAAATCATTAAAGAATGTATCGGCTTGATAAGGTCCGAAGTCGGCGTCAATCCCTCGAATCGCCATATTCATTTTCGCCATTTTCCACGTGTCGGCATTTGATTCTTGCCCGTACACGGAAATTCTGTCCCGTCTGCCGCCGTGCGCCTGTAAAAATTTAACCGATTGCACAAACATTCCGCCCGACCCGCAACAGGGATCGTAGACACGGCAATTTTCAAACGGCTTTAAAACTTCGACAATCGTTTTCACAATGCTTGAAGGCGTGTAAAATTCCCCGCCTTTCGTCCCTTCGTACGCGGCGAATTGCGCAATGCAATATTCATATGTGCGCCCCAACAGGTCTTTGTCTGCATCCGTATCCGACATATCAATGTTGTTGGTGAACAGGTCGACAACATTGCCTAAAACCCGCTTGTCCAAATCCTGACTGGCGTAATTTTTGGGTAAAACATTTTTCAATGTCCTGTTTTCGTCTTCGATCGCGCGCATCGCATCGTCAATGACTATCCCGATTTCCGGCGTATGAGCGGCTGCGGCGATAACGTTCCATCTGGCTTTCGGCGGGACGAAAAAAACGTTTTCCGCTATGTAAGCGTCTTTGTCGTCCTCGAAACCGTCGCCTTCGGCAACAAGCTGTTGATAACGCTTTTCAAAAGCGCAGGAAATATAACGCAAAAAAATCAATCCGACGATAACCTTGCGATAATCCGCCGCGGGAATATGTCCCCACAGCTCGCACGCCGCCGCCCAAATTTGTTTTTCAAAACCGATGTTCGCGTTATTTTTGCCCGCCATTTTCAACCTTTCGAAACAATATTAAAAATTGTAATATTTTAGAAGATAAATACCCGTTTTTGAAAAGTAAAGTTTTAATGTCTTTACTTACCCATGTTGCGCTTGTCGGTTCGGCAAAAGTTTGTTATCATCACGGTGCGTTCGCAACTGCGGGCGCAGGGCGTCAGAAACCCTTTTTACGATAGTCGCATTGTGTATGGCGACTAAAAAATTATATGCCCAAATCTGCCCTATACGGGCGGATGATGGCGTTATAAGGCTATGCGCGAAAGCGTCATGCCGTCTTATCGTAAACGGTTTCTGAACATCCGCCCACCTCTTCAGGTGGGTTTGTTTTAACAACACAAGAGGATGATCATGAAACAATCAAAGACAACCTTAAAAGAACTGACTGCGCGTTATCGTGCGGTTTTATTAAAATGTGCGTTAATCAACGCGATGATGATAATCGGGATTGGAGCGGCGAACGCTAAAACGATATCCGAAGGCGTTTATAACGAAGACGATTTTTCCATGCCCCAAATGGAAGATTTAACAATCACGGGCGGGACGTTTAATAACGCAGACATTTATTCCGGCGGAGTATGGAACCTCACTGTTTCGGGAGGAACATTCAACGGGGAAACAAATTTAAAAGGAAAAGTCGTCACCCTTTCGGGAGGCAATTTGGAAAATATAACAAGTCTCGATATGGAGGGTAACGATATCGTTATTGATTCCGATAATGCGAAAATCAAATTATCCCCGTCAAAAACACATGATTTTGTCGCATTTAACCTGTTTAACGTTACCGGTGATACGGGGTTGAATGTTTTTAACGCGACACTGAGTTCTCCCGCTGTTTCCGGAAAAATCATCGGGAACAATCAAACTTTTATCGGCGCTTTTCAGAATGGTATAGACCATTGGTCTTTACCGCAAGGAACCCTTAATGTTGTATGGAATGTATCACCTTCGGACGCCTCTTTTACGGATGCCGAACTGATTTTAAACGGCAATTCTGTCGCCGGAGCAGGTATGACCAAGTGGAACATTTCCAGTAACGGAAATGACGGTTCAATTGCGATTACCGGTGTTCAAAACAAACTGACGCAGGCGGAAATTGATGAATCCGTCAATATCGTTATGAATGAAGTCCGGAAGATTGATGGTTCGAGCAAAAATATTGATGATTTTTCTATGGGGATCATAGATGCTTTGGAAGCCGACTTTGACGGCAGTCAAGAAATTCAAAGCTATTTACAAAGTGTCTGGTCGGGTTCCGGTTCTGTTGATTTGGAACAAGTCGAAGCCGCTTTACGAAAAGCCTATACGGATCATAATTCGACATTGGACAGTTACTCGGTTAACGTCGCTTTTCAAGATTCTTCGGTCGTTATGAACGATACCGGCGCGGTTGTAAACAACAGCCTTGCCGAAGGGAAGGGCAATATTACGTTCAATAATTCAACAATCACGGCAAAAGGCAATAACGCGCTTTCGGCGGCACAAGGACAAATTAACTTAGGCGATAATTCCAAATTGATTGTTGAACAAGGAGCGAGCTTAAGTCTTGCGTCAAAAGATAACAATACCGTCAATCTTGCCGCCAACACTTTCTTGGAATTAAGCGGTACGTTAAACGGTAATGTGAACGCTCAATCGGGCAGTTCCGTTTCCTTTAATCATTCCGCATCGCGCATAAACGGAGAACTGTCGGGCACGGGCGTTAATTTGACGTTTAACGACAATTACCTGTTTTCCGACATCAACAACAAGGCGACACTGAACACCGTTAAAATCGCCGACGGAAAAACGCTGAATATCGGTACGGGAACTTTAACGGCGACGAACATTACGGGCGGAACGATCTCTGCCGTTTTGACCGATGCCGCCAAAAATACCTCCATCATTACCGGAAACGCGACCGATGTTACGTTGGCGCTTGACATGAGCAACGCTTCCCGAGACAAAGTCACTTTATACAAAATCACAAACGGAACGGGCTTTACGTTTGCAGACTATGCCAGCAACCGTTATGCGGTATCGGGAACTTCGTTTGATCTTGCGGACGCTTCAAGTATAGGCACGTTAAGCGGATGGAATGGCGGAGACCTTTATATTTTGCGTTTGGCAACGGCCGGAGAAGCCGCCGTTGAAGATTTGGAAAAAGCCGGTGTTCTTGTTTCTTTGGCGGAACAAAACGCGATTAAAGCGTTGGATCTGGCGCAAAGCGTCTTAAGCAAATTGGACGCGGCCAAGCAGGAAGCCATAGCCAAAGTCAATGATTTGCTCGATCAGGCAGCCGGCAAGGCGCAAGAAACAAAACAGATCCTGCGTGAGATTGCTCCCGACACGTCTTCTTCGAGCACCAAGACGGCTTTGAACACGGCAAAATCCGTGATTAACGTCATCGGCACCCGATTGGGCGGAGGCACTTCCGGCAACATGCGCGGTC
>ERZ779737.2031-NODE-2031-length-14125-cov-2.380313_pt1 | contig 14125 bp, 11 predicted proteins | sample MGYA00511889_ERZ779737 | MGnify/ENA primary metagenome ERZ779737 (study PRJEB29588, sample SAMEA2163575) | human gut metagenome | biome: human gut; feature: human-associated habitat; material: faeces | place: Denmark | collected 2008/2010 ...
AGATGATTTCAACAATGATTTACCAACTAACAAAAGATGCTACTCTTGAAGAATTAAAAGAAGCAGGATTAGATACTAATTATGCTGAACATAATCGATCACTTTATCCAACCGACTCAAATGGTGTGCCTTTTACAGTCACCTATTTTGCAGCAACAGGTGATCCACTAGCAGATTTATCAGAAGATATGGCTGCCGAACAAAAAGCAAGAGCAGTTTATGAAAATCTAATAGATTTAACAAATGACCCTGATGTAATTGGACCATTATTATGGTTAAGACAAAGAGAAGTAGTACACTTTAATAGATTTAAAGAACTATATGACTTTTATAAAGAAAAAGGATATTAATCTATTTAATTACTTCAATATAATTAAAATCAGACTTAACAATTTCATGGATAAACATAGATTCATGAAATTTTTTTGTCATTAAATAAACATTATTACGTGTTCTAGTAATAGCTACATAAAAAAGTCTTCTTTCCTCATCATATAAATATTCTCCACTACGTGATACATATCTTAAAACCCGATCATCTGCAATGGTGTTAGGAATTCCCATTAAAGAATCAACAACATTAAGTAATATCACATTATTTGATTCTAACCCTTTAGAGCGATGTATAGTTAAATATGTAATTGTAAGTTCAGGCCTTTTATTATAAAAAATATTATCACCTACTTTAGTTAAATCTTCGTCAATATAATCATAAATATCATTATTAGTTCTACCTAAAATCATTATATCGCCATCTAAAGTATCAAGAAGATTTTTTATAGAGATATAACATAATTTAATTGGTTTAGGATTAGATATAGATGAATTCATTTCCTTTCTTATTTGCATTTTATTCTTCATAATAAATCTCCCAGCAACACTAATTAGTTCCCTACTATTACGGTAAGTACTCTGTATTTTAAGCATATTAGCATCACTAAAATATTTATTAAAATTAACAAACAAATCCAAAGTACAACCACTAAATCTATATATTGATTGAAAATCATCTCCAACTGCCATAAATCTAGCACGAGTCTTATTTAAAATATTTTTAATAAGTAAATACCTTATATAAGAAGTATCTTGATATTCATCAATTATAATAAAATCATAATCTCTTACTGCACCACCATTAGATACTATCTTAGAAGATGCGGTTATCATATCATCAAAATCAATAGAGCAATTACTATTAAGTTCATTCATATAAACCAAATATACATTTAATGCTATCGACAAAAACAAATTTTCTTTTCTAAAATGAGAACACTTTCTAAATTCAATAAATGAATTCAAACTATAATTATTGGTTTTAAATAACCTTATAAATTTAACAACAAGTCTTTCAAATGAAATAATTTTATCATAATTATCTTTTAGAAACTTACTATACCTTATCTCTGTATTAAAATAAAATCGTATCTTAAAATATGAAAGCACCTTCTTCATTAAAACTTCGCTTTCAAATATAATTCCAAAGAAAAACTCATGAGTAATATATTCTAAGTAAGAAGAAGGACATATATTAAATCTAATATTATTAAGTTCAAAAATAGAAAGTGCTAACTTATGAAATGTCATAACATCAACATTCATGCCTATTTTTTCCTTAAGACTTAAAACCGATGCATTAGTAAAAGAAATACATAAAATCCTACTTGGATCTATACCAATAGAATTAACCAAATATTTAACCTTACCAACAATGGTTAGACTTTTTCCACTACCCGCACCCGCAACAACCAAAAGATTTTTACCATCATCTAAAACTATTTTTTCTTGTTCATTATCTAATTTACAACCATTAACAATAATATCCATATAAGAATTATTATCTGTAAAATAATTTTTTCCTAAAAAAAATAGACTATTTGTCTATTTCTTTCATTGAGTCTTCCCATGTCCAATTTCTAACTTCTTCTAGATCTTGTCCATATTCTCTTATATATTCACTATGTTCAATTAATTTATCTTTGCACCATTCAATAAGCCTTGAAGAACTATTACCAAGTTGTGGTAAATATTTAAGAGCATCAATAACAATATGATATCTATCTATTTCATTTTGAACTCTCATATCAAAAGGTGTTGTAATTGTACCTTCTTCTTTATATCCATGAACATGAATATCTTTGTTTTCTCTTTTATAAATTAATTGATGAATTAATGAAGGGTATCCATGGAAAGCAAATATAATTGGTTTATCTTTAGTAAAAATTGCGTTGTAATCTTGATTACTCAAACCATGAGGATGTTGAAAATCAGGTTGTAATCTCATTAAATCAACTACATTTACTACCCTAATTTTTAAATCTTTAAAAGCATTTCTTAAAATAGAAGTAGCAGCTAACACCTCAAGCGTAGGTGTATCTCCACAACAAGCTAAAACAATATCAGGTTCACCATTTTGATCATTACTAGCAAAATTCCATATACCAACACCTTTTTCACAATGTTTAATGGCCTCTTCCATAGTTAACCACTGTGGTCTAGGGTGTTTAGAAGCCACTATAACATTTATATAATTCTTAGTTTTGATACAATGGTCAAAACAAGATAATAAACAATTTGCATCAGGTGGCAAATACATTCTAACTATATCAGCTTTTTTAGTAACTAAATGATTTAAAAAGCCTGGATCTTGATGTGTAAATCCATTATGATCTTGTTGCCATACATGAGATGTCAAAATATAATTAAGTGATGAAATGTCACTTCTCCAATCAAGATCTTTAGTAACCTTAAGCCACTTAGCATGTTGACTAGTCATTGAATCAACAATTCTAATAAATGCTTCATAGCAATGCATAAATCCATGTCTTCCAGTTAATAAATATCCTTCAAGTGCTCCCTCACAAAAATGTTCAGATAAATAAGAATCCATTATTCTACCCTCATGTGACAAATATTCATCATCAACATATGTAATAGCATCCCAACTTCTTTTTTCTTCATCAAACATAAAATTAAGTCTATTTGATAAAGCCTCATCTGGGCCAAAAACTCTAAAATTTTTGCTTTCTTTATTTAATTTAAATACGTCTCTTACATATTTTCCAAGTTCCATCATATCTTGTTTTATAACTGTACCTGGTGCATTAACTGTAACAGCATAATTTCTAAAATCAGGTAACCTTAAATCTTTTAAAAGCAACCCACCATTAGCATTAGGATTAGCTCCCATTCTTCTATTTCCCACAGGAGCAAGACTCTTAAGATCACTTCTTAATTTTCCAGATTCATCAAATAATTCCTCTGGGTGATAACTTTTTAACCAAGCTTCCAACAAATTTAAAGTTTCAATATTATCCCTATCTATAGGAATTGGAACCTGATGTGCCCTAAATGTTCCTTCAATCTTCTTACGATCAAACTCCCTAGGACCAGTCCATCCTTTAGGGGATCTAAATACTATCATAGGCCATTTAATATTTTCATAATTCATATCCTTATAGGAAGACTTTATATCTTTAATCTCTTTAATAACAAGTTCCAAAACTTCAGCCATAATTTCATGCATTTGAATTGGATCATCACCCTCAACATAATATGGATGCCATCCCAATCCTTTAAAATAATCATTTAATTCCTTTTTATCAACTCTCGCAAGTACAGTTGGATTAGCGATTTTATAACCATTTAAATGTAGAATAGGTAAAACCACTCCATCAGTAGCTGGATTTAAAAACTTATTTACTCTCCATGAAGTAGCAAGAGGACCTGTTTCAGCTTCGCCATCCCCAACAACACAAGCCGCAATTAAACTAGGATTATCCAAAACTGCCCCAAAAGCATGAGATAAACTATATCCTAATTCACCACCCTCATTAATAGACCCAGGTACTTCAGGCGCAACATGAGAAGATACTCCACCAGGAAAGCTAAATTGCTTAAATAATTTTTTCATTCCTTCTTCATCTTCAGTAATATTTGGATAAACTTCACTATAAGTACCATCCAAATAATTATTAGAAATCATTGCATTTCCACCATGACCAGGTCCTGATATATAAATCATATTTAAATCATACTCTTTAATAATTCTATTTAAATGAAGATAAATAAAATTTTGACCAGGAACAGTGCCCCAATGTCCAACTATAGTATGTTTAATATCATCAAAAGTAAGTTTTCGCTTCAACAATGGATTATCAAGCAAATACAATTGCCCCGCTGACAAATAATTTGCCGCTCTAAAATATTCATCCATCTTATGTAACATTTCATCATTAAGTACTCTATTCATAAATTTCTCCTTATCCTATATATAAATTATATATCAATTTTACAAAGAAAAAAAGAGTATTGACTACTCTTTACACTTATTTATCTAAATGAACATCCAGCTGTGGATAAGGTATTGAAATACCTTCTTCATCAAAAGCTTTCTTAACCTGTTCTAATACCTCAAATCTAGCATCCCAATAATTTGTAGTATTAACCGGCATTCTAAATGTAAATATTAAAGCATTATCAGCATGTTCACTTAAAACAATATAAATATCTTTTTCTCTATTTTTAATTAAATATTGACTATTTAGCGCAACATTTCTCAATACACTTTTAACTTTATCTATATCAGAATTATATCCAACCGAAAATTTTAAATCTAATTTTCTAGTTTTCATAGATGAATAATTAACTACTACTGAGTTTGATAACCCACTATTAGGAATAACAACAATTCTATCATCAACTGTATTTAAAACTGTGTGAAATATATTTATTTCCTTAACTGTACCATTCTCAGAATTAGTCTCTATAAAATCTCCTACTTTAAATGGCTTAAATAACATTATCATTACGCCACCTGCAATATTACTAAGTCCACCTTGTAACGCAAGACCAAGAGCTAATCCAGCAGAACCAATAACCGCAATTATAGATGTCATTGGAACACCAATATTAGTAACTGCACTTATTATTACTAATGCCTTTAAAACAACAGTTATAATACTTGCAATAAATGTCTGAGAACTCTTCTCTAATTTGTTAAATCCTCTACCTTTTTTGATAAACCCAACAATATATTGAATAACTTTAAAACCTATAATTACAATTAATATAGATACAACTAATTTTACAGAAAAATCAGCTAAACCCTCTAAAAATTTTTCTATCATCTTTTCCATATTTTACCTCCAATATAATTCTAACACATAATTTAACTTAAATATATTTATTTTTAGAAATTACTATGTTAAAATATTTTTAATACGAGGTGTTTAAAATGAAAAAAAACTTTTTGATACTAATAGTTACCATATTTATCCTAACCGCATGTAATACTCCTATAAAAGAAAACAAACTAAAAGCAAAATGGACTTTAGATGAATCATTAAAGCCTGATATAACCTTTACAAAAAGTACTGATAATGATGTAAACGGAATATTTTATTCAGAAGGACAAATTACCTATGAAGAATTTAGAAGCTATATTACCACTCTAGAAAAAAATGGTTTTAAGCTAGATTGGAGATACTCAGATGCAGAGACATTAGATGCAATAGATAAAGCAAAAGCAAAAAATGAAAAAGACGGAATATTTAGTGATGGATATATAAATGTAAGAATGTGTAAAGATAAAGATGCTACAAATAAGGAAATATGCTTTTTTATGCAATGGGTTGATAAAGAAACATACAATAAATTAAATCCAGAAAATAAAGTTGAATACAGTTTTAAACTAGAAACAGAAAATTCAAAATAGAAATTATATATGTTTTAACATATATTTTTTTTTGTACATTTTTTGGCACTCATATATTGACTTTGCTAAAAATAGTATTATAATTAAATATGTATACAAGGAGGAATTATAATGAAGAAAAAACAATTTAAAGCAGAATCAAAAAAGTTATTAGACTTAATGATTAATTCAATATATACAAATAAAGATATCTTTTTAAGAGAGTTGATATCAAACGCAAGTGATGCAATTGATAAAATTGCATTTAGATCTCTAACAGATAAAAAGATAAAGGTAAAAAAAGATAAACTAGCAATAAATCTTAGCCTAGATAAAGAAAAAAGAACTATAACCATAAGTGATAATGGTTGTGGTATGACAAAAGAAGAACTAGATAATAACCTAGGTACTATTGCTGAGAGTGGTTCTAATCTATTCAAAAGCGAAAATAAAGACAAGGATTTAAATATAATTGGACAATTTGGAGTTGGATTTTATTCAGTATTTATGGTTGCCAACAAAGTAGAAGTTCATAGTAAGACTTATGATAATGATACAAGTTATGTATGGACATCAACTGGTGAAGATGGATATACAATAGAAGAAGATACTAAAAAGACAAATGGTACAGATATAGTAATAACATTAAAAGAAGATAATGATGATTTTGAATATAGTAAATACCTTGAACAAGACAAAATACAAGAACTTATTAAAAAATATTCAAACTATATAAAATATCCAATTAAAATGGAAATGACTCATAAACATTTAAAAGATAAAGAAAAAAATGAATATGAAGAGCATAAAGAAATAGAAACATTAAACAATATGACACCAATTTGGAAAAGAGATAAAAAAGAGGTTAAAGAGGAAGAATATAACAATTTTTATTCATCAACTTACTATGATTATTCCCAACCACTTGAAGTAATAAGATACAAAGCAGAAGGAACAACAAACTTTACTTCCTTATTATTTATACCATCACATGCCCCATTTGATTTATACTCAAAAGAATATAAAAGAGGTTTAGAATTATATTCAAATGGTGTCCTAATAATGGATAAATGTGAAGATTTACTACCAGAATATTTTGGATTTGTAAAAGGTTTAGTTGATAGTGAAGATTTATCACTTAATATTTCAAGAGAAATCTTACAACAAGACAAACAACTTAAAACAATAGCTAAAAGTATAGAAAAGAAAATCGCAAAAGATTTAAGTGAAATGCTTAAAAATGATAGAGAAAAATATGAAAAATTCTTTAAAGAGTTTGGCGTTAACATAAAAATGGGAATCTATAATACATTTGGTATGGCAAAAGACGAATTACAAGATTTATTACTATTCTACTCTTCAAAAGAAAAACATCTAGTTACATTTAAAGAATATATTAAGAACCTAAAAGACAAACAAGATGTTATATATTATGCAGTTGGTGAAAGTACAGATAAAATAGACTTAATGCCACAAGTAGAAGAAGTAAAAGAAAAAGGATATGAAATACTATATCTTACTGATTATGCAGATGAATTTGTAGTACAAGTACTACAAAATTATGATAATAAAAAATTTATAAATGTTGCTTCATCCGAGGTTAATCTAGAAAATGAAGAAGAGAAAAAAGAAGTAGAAAAATTAAATACCGAAAGTAAAGATTTACTAGATAAAATGAAAGATGTCTTAAAAGACAAAGTAACAAGCGTAAAATTTACAAATTCATTAAAAAAACATCCAGTATGTTTAACTTCTGAAGGTGCTATTTCAACTGGTATGGAAAAAGTATTAAACTCAATGCCTACTAATGAGAAAGTAAAAGCATCGACTGTATTATCAATAAATGCTAGTCACCCTATTGCTAAAAAAATAAAAGAATTGTATAAAACAAATCCTGAGGAAATAGAAAAATATACAAAAATATTATATGCACAAGCAAAACTAATTGAAGGCTTAACACTTGATAATCCAAGTGAAATAAGCGATTTAATCTGCGAGGCATTATCTAAATAAAACACTAAAAGCACTGATCAAATGAACAGTGCTTTTTTTTATAAATCTTTTAGTTTTAAAAAAGTCCATATCTTAGTTTTACATACAATAAAATATACAAAACTAGAAATAATAAAACCAGATATAACATCAACTACAACATGTTGTTTAACTAAAAGCGTTGATATAACTATTAAACAAGATAAAATAGATATTACCCACTTATATTTATTGCTTAAATTCCTACATCCTATAACTGAAAATATAAATAAAAATGAAATAATACAATGCATACTAGGAAAACAATTCATAACAGGTGTATCAATTAAATAAATAAACTTAACAATAAAATTAGTAATTCCACTACCATTAATACTTGCTCTAACTATTGAAGTTGGAAAAAAAGTATAAATGAGTCCAGCGACAGTTATAGAAATAAAGGTTGAAACAAAATACCGTTTAAAAAACTCTTCATCACTTTTATATAGTAAATATGGTACAATAAAAAGCATTACATACCAAAATATATAAAAATATATAAAATATGGTATAAAAGGAATCAAAGAATCAATAGTACTTGTTAAAATAGTTGTCTTAATTGGTGTTAACTTACTAATTAAATATAAAAGCGATTGATATATAACTAAAAATGCAATTGTCAAAAATAATTTATAATTCTTCTTCATAACTTACCTCTACAAAATTATAACATAAAACTATAATTTTTAATAACCCGTTTATTGATATTTTAACTTCTACTATTATATAATAAACTATAAAGGTGATAAAATGAACTACAAAAGATATTTATTAAATATATTATATATTTTTCTAATAGAAATAGTCTTTAACATAGCGCTATTTAATAAAATAACATACTATTTTTTCTACATATTATTATTTAGTATCCTAACAGGAACAATAATATCATTAATAACTGGATTTCTAAATGAATCAGTAAACAAAATATCAAATATAGTTATAAATTCAGTAATCACATTAATATTTATCGCACAATTAATTCATTATAGATTCTATCAATCAATATTTTCTATATACTCATTAATAAATGGTGCCCAAGTATTTGGATTCATGAGTGCAATCGGAAAAATAATGTTACATAACACTGAATACATTATATTTTTACTATTTCCACTATTCTTTTTTATTGTACTAGGACTTAATATAAGCTTTAAAAAATATAAAAAGAAAGAGCTTTTAATTCTAATTGGAATAATTCCTATTAGCCTACTCTTATCAATACTAGTATTAAATACAGATAAAGATAAAAACTACAATGCAAAAGACTTGTATTATAATACTCACGCACCAACAATTTCTACTCAAAAACTAGGATTATTAACAACAATGAGATTAGACTTAAAAAGAGCTATATTTGGTTTTACTGACAAAATAATGTTAGAAGATAAAGAAATTGAAGAAGTTAATAAATCAGAAAATAAAAAAGAATACAACATTTTAAACATAGACTTTGATAAATTAATTGAAGAAGAAGATAATGATAAAATACGTAGCTTACATAAATATTTTAAAAGCGTGACTCCAACAGAAAAAAATAAATATAGTGGAATGTTTAAAGATAAAAACCTAATAGTAATAACTGCTGAGGCATTCTCACCTATCGCAATAGATAAAGAATTAACCCCTACTCTATATAAAATGTATACTGAAGGATTTAGCTTTTCTAATTTTTATACTCCAATATTTTATGTAAGCACTTCAGATGGAGAATATGTTTCCCTTACTTCATTACTTCCAAAAGAAGGTGTATGGAGTTTCCAAGAATCAAGTAAAATATCATTACCATTTGTATATGGAAACATCTTAAAAGATTATGGCTATAGTGCAAATGCTTATCACAATGGAAGATATAATTATTATAAAAGAAATCTTTCTCACCCAAATATGGGTTATAAATATATAGGGTGTGGAAATGGTTTAGAAAAGAAAATAAATTGTAAAATATGGCCTCAAAGTGATTTAGAAATGATTAATGCAACTATTGATGATTACATAGAAAATGAAAAGTTTCTAGCATACTATATGAGTATAAGTGGACATCTAAACTATACATATAATGGAAATATGATGGCAACTAAAAATAGAGACAAAGTTAAAAACTTAAAATATTCAGAAGCAATACAAGCATATCTAGCAACTAATATAGAATTAGATAAAGCACTAGAATCATTGATAAATAGCTTAAAAGAAAAAGGTAAACTAGATGATACAGTAATAGTAATAAGTGCCGATCACTATCCATATGGTCTTACAATTAATGAAATGAAAGAACGTGCAACCTATATAAACGATGAAAAATTTGATATACATAAAAACAATCTTATAATATGGAATTCACAAATCAAAACACCTATAAAAATAGATAAATATGCATCAAGTCTTGATATATTACCAACCGTTTTAAATTTATTAGGAGTTGAATATGACTCAAGATTATTAATGGGAACAGATATATTATCAAATAGTGAAGGATTAGTAATACTTAATGACAGAAGTTGGATTACTAAATATGGTAAATATGACGCTATTAAAGGTAAATTCACAGAGTATATTAATTTAGAAGAAAAACAAAAATATATAGATGAAATAAATGAAATTGTAAAAAATAAATTTAATGCATCACGATTAATATTAGAAACCAATTACTATAAGTATATTAAAACAGAAGAATAAAAATCTTCTGTTTTTTTACAAATAAACCCCTAAAAGCTTTTATATTGTTATTAGGAGTAATTAAATTCATTCATTGTTAAAGTTCATTCTATATATACTACATTTGAGTTATCCATTTCCTTTTTATTATGCAACTAAATTGGATACAAAATAAAAAAGTACCAAGATGGTACATAAAAAAATAAAACCTTGAAAAATCAAGGTCAATTCATATATGGGGCGAAATATGGGGATCGAACCCATGCATACCAGAGCCACAATCTGGCGTGTTAACCACTTCACCAACTCCGCCATAAAAAATTAACAACGATATTATATCATTATTAATTTGCTATTTCAATAGAAAATCACTTATTTTTGAGCATTTTTCTCTGCTTTACTCTTTTCTCTGCAATCCTTACATCTTACAGGATTAGAAAAACCCTTTTCTTTATAAAATTCTTGCTCGCCTACAGTAAATGTAAATTCTTTACAACAATCCTTGCAAACTATTTTAATATCTTGCATAATTACCTCCTTAAATATTTGATTAACATTAGCATACTTCAAAATTTAAGAAGATAACTATTTTAACCCAATTTCACTATAACACAATTATAAACAATTTACCATCTAATTTCTTCTTTATTTACACTTTTTAGCAAATTATTAACCTTAGAAAATGGTTTACTGCCTTTAAAGCCCTTGTAATAAGATAATGGAGATGGATGCGCAGATTCAACTATTTTATGGGCTTTATTAGTTAGTAATGCTTTTTTACTTTTCGCGGCACTTCCCCATAATACAAACACAATTGGGTCATCTTTTTCATTTAATTTCTTTATTATCTCATCAGTAAATATTTCCCACCCTTTATCTCTATGTGAAAATGCCTTATCTTTTTCAACAGTTAAAACAGTATTTAACAAAAGTATACCTTGTTTTGCCCAATCAGATAAATCTGTATCGTTTCTTACAATTCCTAAGTCACTCTTTAATTCTTTAAATATATTTTGAAGTGAAGGAGGAGTTCTAACACCATGATTAACTGAAAAGCATAATCCGTTTGCTTCATTTTCACCATGATAAGGGTCTTGGCCAAGAATTACAACCTTAACATCTTTATAACTTGTTTCTTTTAGTGCCTTAAATAAATCACTATTTTTAGGGTATATAACTTTCTTTTTACACTCTTCATTTAAAAATTTAACTAATTTTATAAAATATGGTTTATGGAATTCATCTTTTAATATTAAATCCCAATCATTACCTATCATACCACCACTTCCTATTTGTATTTTATCATACTTAGTGCATCTTTTTCTAGTTTATACACAGAATATACATTAATTAATCCTAAAACAATAATGAATTTATCTATAATATTCCATATGATGTCTGACGATATAATTGTAGAAATAAATAGCAATAGAAGTACTACTACTTTAAAGTACAAGGTATATTTATTATTAAAAATATACTTAAATGCTACTTCACCATAATAATACCCACCAATTATAGTTGAATATGCAAATAAAATTATTGAAATAGTTATAATTAAACCACCAATACTACCTAAATGATATATAAATGCATAATTAGTTATTTCTATACCATTAACATTTACTAAATTAAGATTTAATGAAGGTGATAGCATTACTACAAATACTGTTAATGTACTAATTATAAAAGTATCAAAAAATACCCCAAATACCTGCACTAAACCTTGTTCAAATGCTGTTGAATTAGTTGCTGAAGAACTTGCTATGGTGCCTGTTCCAATACCTGCTTCTGTTGAAAAAATTGATTTTGTAATACCTACTGTAAAACCAGTTACAAAACACTTTGGATTAAATGCTTCTTTAATAATTATTTTAATAATATCATCTATAAAGCAATAATTAGGTATTATAATCACTAAACAAGTTATAATGTATACAAAGGTTATAAAAGGTATTATTTTAGATACTATATCAATTAATTCTTTTTTGTTCTTAAAAATTACAAAAGAAGTTAAAAGTACTATAATGATACCAACAAGGAATTCCTTTATTGGTACTATCTCGGTTACAACTCTTGATATAGTATTAGATTGTATAGTTAGAAATCCACCTGCATAACTTATTAAAAATACAATTGCATACAATATTGCCAATTTGTATTTCTTTAAACCAAGTGAAATATAATAAAAGGGTCCTCCCTCATACTCATAATTATTTATTTTTTTTCTATATTTTAAAGAAACAACAGTTTCAATCATTGTTGTAGATGAACATATAATTGTACTTATCCACATCCAAAAAACACTACCTATGCCACCTAAATATAAAGATAATGATACACCTGATAAAGAGCCAACACCTACTCTATTTGCAAGTGATAGACATAATGCTTTAAACGATGAAACTCCTTTTTTATTTTCTTTCTTAAATATACTTTTCATAGTTTTAACCGGATTAAAATGAACAAAATTAATTTTAAATGAAAAATATATACCAAAAACTAATAATATAAGTATTAATAAAAATGACATAGCATCACCAATAAATTATATGAAAAATGACTTAGTTTTTGACTAAATCATTTATGATATGCTTCGTTATTTAATATTTTAAAACTTCTATATAATTGTTCTAAAAAAACAAGTCTAAATAATTGATGAGGAAAAGTCATTTTAGAAAAAGATAATTTATAATTAGATAATTTCTTAATACTATCATCAAGACCGTAAGAACCTCCTATTATAAAAGTAATATCACTATAATTAGTTAACGTTTTATCAATCAACTCTGAAAATTCCATAGAATTTAATTCTTTACCATCAATTTCTAAAGTAACAATAAAAGATTTTAAATCTAATTTACTTAATATTCTCTCACTTTCACTCTTTAATGTTTTAACTTTATCAAAGCTATCATCACTAAGTTCAATTAAATTAACCTTAGCGTATTTAGCAAGTCTTTTTAGATACTCATTTATTCCATCAATAATATATTTTTCTTTAATCTTACCAACTGTAATAATATTTATCATATCTGTATCAACTCCGTACATTCTAACTGATGAGCTACTAAAACCTTACCATTATATTTTTTCTCTCTTTTTTTAAATTCACATAAAGCAATTTCTTCATTATTATTAGTTTCACTTAAATGTGCAAGTACAACACAAGATGTATTATTACCAATAAAATGGGATAAGTATTTAGAACTCTCTTCATTAGATAAGTGACCTGTATCTTTTAATATTCTTTGCTTTAAATGGTAAGGATAAGGCCCTTCCATAAGCATTTCTACATCATGATTACTTTCCATAATATACATTTTTTTATTAGATAATAAGTCAAAATATCTTTCATTTATGTACCCTGTATCTGTTATGTAAACTAATTCATCATTAATAAGATAGCCAAATGACTCAACGTCATGTGAAGTTCTGAAAGCTTTTACATTTATATTTTTGATATCAAAAGAAGATGATAAATAGCCATAATTATCACAACTTATATGACTTTTCATACTTTCACTTATATAAACCTTAGTCTTATATTTTCTTGCAAAAGTATGAAGACCCATAATATGGTCATTATGAATATGAGTAATTAATATCGCATCAATACTCCTTGGGTCAACATTCATTTCTTTTAATTTTTCTTCTATGTAACAACACCTCATACCAATATCGATTAGTATTCTAGTATCATTTTCACACACATATGTAACATTACCCTTTGAACCACTTGCTAAA
>ERZ779737.2036-NODE-2036-length-14101-cov-3.458422_pt1 | contig 14101 bp, 12 predicted proteins | sample MGYA00511889_ERZ779737 | MGnify/ENA primary metagenome ERZ779737 (study PRJEB29588, sample SAMEA2163575) | human gut metagenome | biome: human gut; feature: human-associated habitat; material: faeces | place: Denmark | collected 2008/2010 ...
GGAATCAAAACCGTCGCAGAGACCAATTTTAAAAGCCGGGTTTTATGCCCGGCTTTTTCGTATGAAAAAAACAAAAGAAAAGCGCCGTTGCGGCGCTTTTCCCGTATTATCGAAATTAATAATTTTCGGCGCGGACTTCAAAATAGCTCTGCGGATGAGCGCAAACCGGGCAAATTTCCGGCGCCTTTTTCCCCATAACCAAATGACCGCAGTTGCGGCATTCCCACATGGTTTCGCCGGCTTTTTCAAAAACGGCTTTCATTTCAACGTTTTTCAGCAAAGCACGGTATCTTTCTTCATGCGTTTTTTCAATTTCAGCCACAGCGCGGAACTGAGCGGCCAATTCCGTAAAGCCTTCTTCTTCCGCTTCTTTGGCGAAAGTGGCATACATATCGGTCCATTCATAATTTTCGCCCTCGGCGGCATGCAGCAGGTTCTGTGCCGTATTGCCCAGTTCGCCCAAAGCCTTGAACCATAATTTGGCGTGTTCTTTTTCGTTTTCGGCCGTTTTGGTAAACAAAGCGGAAATCTGTTCATATCCTTCTTTCTTGGCGACGCTGGCAAAATACGTATATTTATTGCGCGCCTGAGATTCGCCGGCAAAAGCGGTCATCAGATTCTTTTCTGTTTTTGTTCCTTTTAATTCCATTTTCTTCTCCTAAGATTTATGTATAACAAAAGTTTAGAGGGATTTTAAACTTTATATTGATAAATGCAAATCTTTTTTACAAAATCCCGTTTTGCGGTATACAACATCTGATTTTATCGTTATACAGACTTTCGACAACCACATCAACGCCGTACAGCGTTTTAATCAAACCGGCGGATATTGTACCTTTGGGCGTGCCGTCCGCCAGAATTTTTTGATTTGACAGCGCCAAAACGCGATCAGCATACAGAAAAACCTGATCCGGGGAATGCGTTGAAAACAAAATCGTATAGCCCTGATCAGCCAAAGAACGCATTTGTTCCAACACACGCAGACTGTTGCCGTAATCCAGATTCGCGGTCGGTTCGTCCATGATCAGAACGTCCGCTTTTTGTGCCAATGCTCTGGCAATCAATACCAGCTGGCGTTCTCCGCCGCTGATCTTCCGGTAATCACGGTCTTTTAAAAAAGAGATATTTAACCGCTCCAAAGCCTGACAGGTAATTTCCGACTGTTCGTCCGAAGGAACTCTGAAACCACGCAGCCGCGCCGTCGTTCCCATCAGGACCATGTCGAACACGCTGAAATTAAAGGCCGTATCGTGCGACTGGGGAATATACGCGGCCAGCGCCGCCAGTTTTTCGGCAGCCAGATTTTTTGTTTCCGTGCCGCTGATCGTTACTTTTCCCCGGTAATCGGTCAACAGTCCCAAAATACATTTAAACAGCGTGCTTTTCCCGACGCCGTTCGGCCCCAGCACGGCAGTCATAGAACCGCTGTGAACGGTAAAAGAAATATCGTCCAGTACCGTTCTGTCTTTGTAAGAAAAAGACAAATTTTCCACGCCGAGCGTCACGCCGATTCTCCTTTTGCCGTAATCAAATACAAAAAGAACGGCGCGCCGATAAAAGCCGTTAAAATACCGATTGGTATTTCAGACGACGTCATATTTCTGGCCACATCGTCAACGACCGGTAAAAAAGCCGCCCCCAGCAGCATGGAAGCAGGCATCAGATATCTGTAATTACTGCCGACCAGCCGTCTGGCCATATGCGGCACGACCAGTCCGACCCAACCGATAATTCCGCTGACAGACACGGCGGCCGCGGTTATCAGCGAAGCGCAAAAAACAATAATCAGCCGCAGCCGGCGGGCGTTTACGCCCAAAGACCACGCTTCTTCGTCCCCCAGCGTCAACACATTAATTTTCCAGCGCAGAAAAAACAGCGGCGCCAGACCGACGGACATAATACAAAAAGCAAAAAGCAAAGTGACCTGTCCTGTTCCGGCCAGACTGCCCATCAGCCAATACGTAAGCGCCGGCAGTTGGTCTGTCGGATCGGCGACCAGTTTAATCAGAGAAGTTGCCGCCGAAAATAAAGAACCGACCACAATCCCAGACAGAATCAGCGCCAGAATCTGCCGGCCCTGAGTTTTACGGCTGATCAGCCAGGCCGCCCCCGTACACAGCAAGCTGAAAAAAAACGCGCCGGCGACAACGGCGGAACCGCCGGCGCCGCATAACAGCGCCAAAGCCGCCCCGAACGCCGCGCCGGAAGACGCGCCCAAAATATCCGGCGAAGCCATCGGATTTTGAAAAACCCCCTGATAAGCCGCTCCGGCAGCGGACAAAGAGCACCCGACCAGACACCCCGTCAACACGCGCGGCGCGCGGACGTTAATTAAAACCGTCTGCGCCTGATAAGACCAGAACGGCTCTGCCGGAAAAAATTTCGACATTAAAATGCCGACAATTTCTTTTAAAGAAAGCGGATAACGACCGATTAAAAAAGAACAGACCACGACACCCGCCGCCGCAACAGCCAGAAGAATTAATTTTTGGAACGGCGAAAAGCGTTTTTTTAAGCCAGGCATACGGCATTTCCCTATCAGATTAATGATATGACTTTACACGTTCGCGGTGCAAAAAATCAAGCGCGGAGATGAACAAAGATTGAAGCAAAATAACAAAACGGTTATATTATGGCCCGTTTTACAAATCAGGAGAATTAAAATGACGGACCGGATCAAAAAAGCTGTCGAACTGCGTAATGACAAAGGATACAACTGTGCTCAGGCCGTGTTATGCGCTTATGCCGATATGTTTAATCTGGACGAACGCACGGCATACAAAATCGCCGAAGGATTCGGCACCGGCATGGGCGGCATAGGCGACACATGCGGTGCGGTAACGGCCGCCTTTATGCTGATCGGATTAAAAAACGGCTCCGGTCTGCCCGGCGATAAATCAACCAGAGCCGCGACCTATAAACAAATCCGGGAATTCGCAGACGCTTTTAAAGCCAAAGCCGGATCCGTAATATGCCGCGAACTGAAAGGAGAAAACGGCCGGCCCGTTTATCCTTGCGCAGCCTGCATTGAAACGGCGGCAGAACTGATTGAAAAAACAGCAAATTAAAAACAACCCGCCTTTAGAATAATCAATCGTTCGATTGACTTTTAAAATAAAAGTCTTTATAGTCGTCCGATCATATTCGAACAGAGGATAGCCGGTGATTAAAAATTCCAAAAAACGCTTATTCGCAACGGCGCGTCATCTGTTTGCCATAAAAGGGTATCAGGAAACTTCGACACGCGATATCGCAGACGAAGCCAAAGTCAACATTTCGGCGATTACGTATTATTTCGGCAGCAAGCTGGGACTGTACGGGGCTGTTTTGTCGGATATTGCCTGCCGGGTAAAAAAAGAACTGCATGAAAAAACGGAACATGCGTCAAACCTGCTGGCCGCGGACGAAACCTCCCCGCAGGAAGCCGAAACCCTGTTGTTTGAACTGATTTCGGATTTGTGTTCTTTGTTGTGTTCAAAACGTCTGCCAAACGAGGACGCCGTTATTTTCCTGCGTGAATATTCCGTTCCGGGCGAAGCGTTCGATACTTTATATCAGGAATTGATTTCTCCGGTTTACAGGCTTTTTTCCGACCTGATCGTCAAAGCCACGGGCAACGCCTTGAATAATGAAGACGCCGCGCTGTATACGTTTCAGCTGTTCGCACAGATGTTTGTTTTTCAATCGCGCAAACAAACGATTTTACAGCATCTGAATTGGCAGGAATACGGAGAAAGAGAAATCAAAAAAATCACGGACATGATTCTGAATCATACCCGGGCCGTTCTGGCTTTATACAAAAACCAACACTTAAGATAGGATTACAATGAACTTTTCAATATCAAGCTCCAGACGTATTTTTGCATTCGTTTTTTCTGCAGGCGCCTTTTTGACCGGACAGGCACACGCTGCCGGTTTTCAGCTGACTGATTTTTCCATGACCGGTTTGGGGCGTTCCTATGCGGGCGCGGGAATTGTCGGCGACGATTATTCCGCAATCGCTTTCAACCCTGCCGGCATGACGCTGAAAGGCACGGGCGGACAAGCCGGCGCGGCCGTTATCTGGCAGCACGGGCGTGTCAAAGGCTTTGCGGAAAAGGCCGGCGCGCCCGGCCCCGGCGGCACAGCTTCGGGTAAAGAAACCGTCAGCATTCCCGTCGCCGTTCCGAACTTATTCGCGCAGTACGCAATCAACGATGATTTCCGTTTCGGTTTGGGCGTTTACGCGCCGTTCGGATTGGCCACCGAATACGACGACGACTGGTTCGGTTCCGATCTGGCCGTCGATTCCGAGTTGGAAGTAATAGACATCGCCCCGTCCCTTGCCTGGCGGATCAACGATCAGTGGAGCGTCGGCGCTTCTTTGATCGCCCGTTACGGCCGCGTCAAAATGACAAACACGTCATACGGAACCGGTTTCAGCGATTTCGATATTGACGGCTGGGGCTGGTACGGCCGGTTCGGCGTAATGTACGAAGCCGATGAAAACACACGTTTCGGTCTTTCCTATCAAACGCAGTCGACCGAAGTTGAACATACTTTAAAAGGCGATCATACGTTTGAAGGAATGCCGGTTCCCATATTAAACGGCGACTGGATCGGCGGCACGGTAACGGGACTGCCCGAACACTGGCTGCTGTCAGGATATCACCGCCGCGGCGATTTCGGATACTCGGCGTCAATCCGGTACACGCGCTGGGAACACTTTAACGATTTCACGTTAACGTCTTCCAGCCCGCTCGGGTACCATACGTCAAAATACAACTGGGAAAACACGTGGACCGCCGCTTTGGGAATTGACTGGTATTACAACGACGTCTGGACATGGCGCGCCGGCGTTGCTTTTGACGAATCTCCGGTTCGCGGAGCCGGCACGCGCACGGTGCGGATTCCCGATAACGACCGCTTCTGGCTGTCTTTGGGCTTTACTTATAAAGTCAACAAAAATGTGAAAGTCGACGTCGGGTACGCGCATTTGTACCTGCCGACCTACAAAGCCAGAAACGGATACGGCGCAACCGGGCTGGGCGGCAATCCGTATAAAACCGTCGACGTCAAATATGACATCAACGCGGAAATTCTGGGCGTTCAGTTCCAGTACGACTTTTAAAACAAAAGCGGGGACATTCCCCGCTTTTTTTTATTCATGTCTTTAATGAGCGTCAGCCCAATTATCGCCGACGCCGACTTCGGCAATCAGAGGTACAGACAGGTGAACGACGTTTTCCATAACGTCCTTCACCACTTCGGCGACAGCCGCCGTTTCAGATTCCGGCATTTCCAAAATCAGTTCGTCATGAACCTGCAACAGCAATTTCGCGGACAATCCGGCTTTTTGCAAAGCAGGCGTTAAACGCAGCATAGCTTTTTTAATAATATCGGCCGCCCCGCCCTGTATCGGCGCGTTAATGGCGGCGCGTTCGGCGAACTGGCGGCGTGAAGCGTTGCGGTCGGCAATGCTGCCGACAGAACATTTCCGGCCGAAAGGCGTTAAAACATATCCGTTTGAGCGGGCGAAATAAACCGTTTCTTCCATATAAGAGCGGATTTCCGGATAACGGGCGAAATAAGCGTTGATATAATCCTGCGCTTCTTTTCTGTCTATGCCCAACTGACGAGCCAAACCAAAAGAGGAAATTCCGTAAATAATACCGAAGTTAATTGCTTTTGCGCGGCGGCGGACCATGGGATCCATGCCTTCGACGGGAATACCGAAAATCTGCGACGCCGTTGCGGCGTGAATATCCGTCCCCTGTGCAAACGCTTCTTTCAACCCTTTAACGTCGGCGACATGAGCCATTAAGCGCAGTTCAATCTGCGAATAGTCGGCGGACAAAAGTTTATTGCCGGGGCAAGCGATAAAAGCGCGGCGGATCGCGCGTCCTTCTTCCTGCCGGATCGGAATATTCTGTAAATTCGGGTCGTTGGAAGACAAACGCCCCGTCGAAGCGACCGTTTGCATAAACGTCGTATGCACACGCTGCGTTTTCGGGTTAATTTGCGCCTGCAGCGCGTCGGTATACGTGCTTTTCAATTTCATAAACAGTCTGTAATCCAGAATATCGCGGGCGATTGAAAAACCGTCGTCGGCCAGTTCTTCCAAAACGGCCGCTTCCGTTCCCCATGATCCCGTTTTGGAATTTTTAACGCCTTTGGGCAAATTCAGCTTTTCAAACAAAATCCGGCCCAGCTGCATCGGAGAATTCAAATTAAATTCTTCGCCGGCGGCCTTATGAATCTTTTTTTCCAAAGCCGACATTTTTTCCCCGAATTCCGCGCTGAGCTGCTTTAATTCCTTTTCACAGACTTTAACGCCGGCATGTTCCATATCATACAGCACTTTGACGCACGGGCGGTCCATCGTTTCATATAAGGCAACCAGCTTTTCGTTTTCCAGCCGTTTTTTAAAAAAATGATACAGCCGTAAAGTAATGTCCGCGTCTTCCGCCGCATAATCCAAAGCTTCTTCCAGCCCGACTTTGTCAAAAGTAATCTTCGCGCGCCCCGTACCGCAGACGTCGCGATATTTTATCGTATGATAATCCAAAAATAACGCGGCCAGATCGTCCATATTGTGACGATGCGCCGCCCCGTCCAAATCATAAGACAAAACCATCGTGTCTTCGATCGGATTCAAATTCAGCGTTCCGTATTCATTCGCCAGGACATGCCAGTCAAATTTTATGTTATGCCCTATTTTTAAAATTCCTTTGTTTTCCAAAACGGGTTTTAACAAAGCCAGCGCCTGTTCCAAAGGAATCTGGCGGATTTTTTCCTGTTCCTCCTGCGCTCCGAACAAATCGGCCTGCGGATTGCGCGGACGGTGGCGCAAAGGAACATAAAACGACTTTCCTTCTTCGAAACAAAAAGAAAAACCGACCATTTCCGCTTGTGTCGCCAACAGGGAATCCGTTTCCGTATCTATTGCCAAAAAGCCTTTTTCTTCGGCAATTTTCAGCTGCTTTTCCAATTCAGCGGCGTCCTGAATCAACTTATATTCTTTTTTTACTTTACGAATGACGGGAAAAGAAATTTCTTCTTTCTTTTCTTCCGCCGAAGCAAGCCATGACGGCAATTTGGCCAGCAGGCTTTTAAACCCCATTTCCTGAAAAAAAGATTCCATTTTTTCAATCTGCGGCGCCTGCAGCAAAAAAGACGAAAGCGGCTTTTCAACCGGCGCAAAAGCGTCCAAAGATACCAGACGCTTTGAAATACGCGCCAAATCGGCGTCGGCCGTTAAAATCTCACGGCGTTTGTTTTGCTTGATCGACGACAGGTTATCCAGCAGATTTTCCAGACTGCCGTATTCCGTAATCAACGCCGCCGCCGTTTTTATGCCAATGCCGCGCACGCCGGGCACGTTATCGGACGTATCGCCCGCCAAAGCCTGAACGTCTATGACTTTGTCCGGGGTAACGCCGAATTTTTCAATCACCTGTTCCGCTTCAATGTTTTTTTGTTTCATCGGATCATAAATCGTTACACCCGAACCGACCAGCTGCATTAAATCTTTATCCGCCGAAACAATCGTTACTTCCGCCCCCTCTTCGCCGGCCAGCCGCGAATATGTCGCCAGCAGATCGTCGGCCTCAAAACCTTCCATTTCGACCTGCGCCAGACTGAACGCATCAACGGCCTGACGCATTAAAGGAAACTGCGGAATTAAATCTTCGGGTACGTCTTTACGCGTTCCTTTATACTCAGGAAAAATATCCATACGAAACGTTTTACGCGACGCATCAAAAACAACAGCCATATAATCCGCCGGCATTTCTTTTAACAGCTTCATCATCATGGAACAAAAACCATAAACCGCATTTACCGGTTTTCCGTCCAGGCGGGTCATCGGCGGCAAAGCGTAATAAGCGCGGTAGATATATCCCGAACCGTCAATTAAAACGACTTTTTTATTTTTCAGGCTGTCGGTCATCAGAGTATGTTCCTTTTTTCAATTACAGGAAAATACTTTATAGCGTTTTTCAGCAAAAGGAAAGAGATCGGCCGTTTATTTCCGAAATTGTGAAGCCAAAAGCCGCGGCAACTCATTTTGTACGGTCCAATACCAGCGGACTGCTTCACATTTCATGTTCGCAGTTTCGATTATTTTTCTTTTCATTTTCGAAATTGCGAGGCTGAAGGCCGCGGCAATCCATTAACTGTTTATTTGTTCTGACTTTAATTCAGATGCTTTCGGCTAAATAACTATTGCTGTTCAAATAATGTATCATATAAATCAATCCATTGCGGATTCATCGACATGATTAAATCAATTTTCCGTTTCCGATTTCCAGCTTTAATTTGTTTTTCGCGAAAAAAAGCGGATTCTAAATCGTCAAAAATTTCATAATATCCTAATTTATCAACGCCGTATTTTTTTGTAAATCCGGCAACGCCTTTTTGTTTATGTTCATAAACGCGTCGTATTAAGTCTGTTGTCGCCCCAGCATACAGTGTTCCATTTTTTCTGTTAAATAATATATAAAAATAAGCAGGCATATTAAATAACTCCTTTAAGTTAAGGATAATATGAGGTTATAACGTTTTCAATAATTTCCGGTCAAAAGCCGCGGCAATCCATTTTGTGCAGTTCGACACAGTGGACTGCTTCACACTTCGTGTTCGCAGTTTCGGTTTTTTTGTTTCACATGTCTATCGAAATCGCGAACGAAGTGACGCGATCCATCGGTCCGTACCTGCAAAAGCGGAATCTGTTGATCGGTTTGATAATGGACTGCTTCACACTTCGTGTTCGCAGTTTCGATTGTTTTCTTCTTAAAAAATAAAGGCGGAGAAAACTCCGCCTTTATCGTAATTAAGTTTCCTGCTCTTCAGGATTAAAACAACTGCAACACGCTCTGAGCAGCCTGAGAAGCCATGGACAAAGAGTTGACGCCCAGCTGCTGACGGGTCTGAAGAGCCAGCATATTTGCCGCTTCTTCGTTCATGTCAGCCAGCGTCAGTTTGTCCGCGCCTGTCTGCAGGTTGTTGATCATGTTTTCCGTAAAGTCTTCACGGATCTGAACCGTTGACAGGTTCTGACCGAATTCGGAAGCCTGTGCACGCAGCAAAGACGTCGCTTTGGTGATTTGATCCAAAGATTTGTCAATGTTTGCGTTGTCTTTCCATTCAGCTTCGGAAGCCGTGAAGCCCAGCCCCGTGGAGTTAAAGGTGACCCCTTTTAATTCCAGCGTGCTGGTACGGGATTCATTGAACACAACCGTCAAATCGTCGCCGTTCAGCAGGTTAATGCCTTTGTAGGACGTATCCTGAACCAACTGGTCGATTTGATCAAGAACGCCGTCGAACTGTTCGGCATATTTAGCGCGTTCGTTTGACCCGTTCGTCGCGGAAACAACGTTGCCGCCCAACAAACTTCTGATGAAGTTGCCGTCGCCGCTGTCAGCCAGAACCATATCATCGCCCTGTTCGCCCGAAATGACCATGTGGCCTTTAGAGTCGAAATCAGCAGAGATACCTTCCAGACCGTCAACCGCCTGGCGGAACTGTTCAACCGTCATGCCTTCGGTAATGGTTACGGTATAACCTTCGTCAAAACCGAAAACTTTGTTAAAGTTAGTCGAAACCGCCGCTGCAGCAGCAGCCGTTGCGACTGAGGCGTCGGCTGTTACGTTACCGCCCGTTCCACCGTTAATCACGCCTTTTGTCAGAGCAACAGTCGGTTTCGTCGCCGTGTTGTTCTTGTTGTAGATCTCCAGATTCGTACCTTTTACCTGCGCTACGATGCCTTCAGATCCCAGCGTGGAGTTGATTTTTTCAACAACGGCTTTCAGCGTCGTCGCACCCGTATCGCCACCGGCGACCAAAGCGCCCGTTGTCGGGTCAATGAATTCGCTGATGTCAACCTTTTGAACCTGACCGTTAACGGTGATATCAATGGAAGCGCCGGAAACAGAAGTTGCTCCCGTAGCGTCGCCGGAGGCAAATTTAGCCGTTGTCGCACCGTTAATAGCGGCAGCCTGAGCCGTTTTACCGGAATCGAAATCAGCTGTTGAACGAATGACCAAAGAAGAGTTATCCAACGTATTAAACGTCAGTTTACCTTCTTTGACTTCGGCATTCAAAACCTTACGGCCGACCGTATAGACGACTTCGCTCATGAAATCTTCCAACGTTGTGTCGATACCGAAAGACTGCTTTGTTACGCCGGTTGTTTCATCAACAGTTGCATCCGTAATGCCGGAAGCAGCCGCCGTAAACGTAAATTCATACGTTTTATCGCCGACGATCATTTCGACAACGCCGTCTTCGGCAATGCCGATTTGTTCCAGCGTCTGATCGGCGGAAACGTTTGACGTTCCTTCCATCGTTGTCGCATCGCCCAAACGGATCGTAAAGTTATCCCCGGCGGCGGCATTGGCAACCATATCCGTTAACAGATCGGTTTTTGCGGTGGCGGAATTAAACGTAACGTTTTCGGAAACGGCTTTGGAAGCGACGTTAGCGGTATCGCGAGCACTGTTCGCGATGGACTTTGCCTGTTCTACGAATTCTTGCAGAGTCGTAATGCCTTCATCGGCAACTTCCAACGTGGAAATCGCCTGTCCGATGCTGTCCAGCAAAGTAGACAGGTCGTCGGCGCGCGAATTCAACGACTGCGCGGTAAAGTACGAAGAAGGATTGTCCATCGCGCTGTTAACTTTATAACCGGTGGACAAACGATCTTGCGTCTTATCCAACAAATCCTGCGTGTTTTTCAAGCTCAGCAGGTTGGAACGCATTGACGATGTAAGAGCAATTTTATCTGTAGCCATGAGATTTCTCCTTTTCTTGGATTAAATACAGCCCTTCAAGGGAATGACCCTTAACGGGCCGGTTTTCTGGAAACGGCGCTTCGGCCGTTATGTAAACTCCATTGTTAAAAAGCTAGCACAACTTTCCCGTCGGTTCAATAGGCAAAATTTTCCCACCCCGAACGGCGCGGAAACTCTCGCTTTTTTTACACTCACGGTACAGAGTCGGGCATATAAGAAAAACCTTTTTTATGACGTTTTCGTTACATTCCGAACGTCAAGCATAAACAGAAGTTTTTTTTATGAAAAACACGCTTCGGCAAAAGCGCCGGCAAGTCAGTATATCGACAGATATAACCGAAGAAACGGCTCATCAAAAAAAGAAATTAAAAATATACTGAAAATAAAAACGGAGGAAAGTCATGCTTATTCAAACCAAAAGAATTTACGAACCGGCCAGCAACGACGGATTCCGCATTCTGACGGACCGGATCTGGCCGCGCGGTATCAGTAAAGAAAAAGCGCGCCTCGACTGGTGGGCAAAGGATCTGGCGCCGTCGGCACGGCTGCGCAGGCGGTTTCATCAGGACGGCGACTGGGCGGCTTTTAAACGTGATTACATTCTGGAATTAGAACAAAACGAATCTCTGCTTAACCAAATGATCCGGCAGATTCGTTCTTATCCGAAAGTCACTCTGCTCTTTGCGGCCAAAGACATCGAACACAACAACGCCGAAGCGTTAAAAGAATACTGTGAACACATTATGCCGGAAAACTGATTAAATTTTTCCGTTTCCGGCTACCAATCGGCAGGCAAAAGAATTATATAAAGTTTGTTCTTCCCTCTGAAACAACGAAAGCAGGCGTCATGATTGAAAAAACAGATTTTTGGTTTTCATCAGCCGGCCAAAACCGCAGGCTGCATATTTATCTGCCCGACGATTATTATGAATCCGAAGAACGGTATCCCGTCATGTATATGTTCGACGGGCACAATCTGTTTTATGATTCGGACGCGACCTATGGCAAAAGCTGGGGTATGAAAGATTTTCTGGATCACTGGGACAAAAAAATCATTGTCGTCGGCATGGAATGTTCGCACACGGGAAACGACCGTTTGCGCGAATACTGCCCGTATTACTGGGATTCCTTTGCCGGCCCCGTTTACGGCACGGGACAGCAAACAATGGATTGGGTCGTCAATGAAATAAAACCGTTCATTGACGAAACGTACCGCACCTGGGGACATCGGGAAGCAACCGGAATCGGCGGCAGTTCTATGGGCGGATTGATGGCTTTGTATGCCGCGGTCTGTTACAACGCCGTATTTTCAAAAGCAGCCTGCGTTTCTTCGGCGATCGGATTCTGCGGCAAAGAGCTGCGAGCCGCCATTGCGCAAAACGACATTGATCCCGACACGAAAGTATTCCTCAGCTGGGGCAGCAATGAAAGCCGCACGCCGCGCGGCAAAGCCATTGCAAATGCCTGCAACAGATCCATAAACGACCATTTGTACCGCAAAGGGGCGCAGCCGTACATGTACCGGCAGATCGGCGGACGGCACTGCGAAGCCGACTGGGAAAAACAAGTGCCGCTGTTTATGAACTGGCTGTGGCTGAACCGGATTTAAACGCCGCGGAACATAATCGCCTTAAATCCCTTCTTCCCGATTATTCTTGCAAAAAACAAAAAAAATATGACAACATATTGTTATTACGCTTGATTATACGACTAAAAAAGGCTTATCCCCCCGGTCTGAACCACCGGGGGATAATTTTTTAACAAGCTTCGTTAACGAGGATTATTAAAAAGAAGAAAGCTAAAATAATAATTTTAAAAACTTTCTCGCTAATTTTACGCTTTTTTTATACGACTCACCTCCTTTCATAAAAAGTGATCGGAGGCATGCCGGAAAAAGTTTTAACCGGCACAGTCAAAAGTATTAAAGAAAGTCCTGATGAAACGCAAAGCTTCTTTTCCCGCGCCGGCGGAAAGAAATAAAAAAAAGATCGGCCGGAATCTTTATTCTTTATAAAAAAAGGGCTGCCCGAAGACAGCCCAAAGGAAACAAGGAGAAAAATTTCAAACGAGAATGTCGAGCAAAGCGCCCCGACCATCTGCACTGGCAGCAGCGGACTGTGTCGCTTCTGTAAGGAGGGTTGTCACAGCTTTTTGTTGATCAATCGCACTTTTCGCAGCAGCCATAGCCATAGAGCTTCTGATCATCTGCGCCTGCATTGCAACAATCTGTTCTGCAACATCAGAAACGTACATAAAAAATCCTCGCTTAAACCATTCCTTATATCCATTTTTTATTTTACCAATTTTTCAGGCAAAATCCACTATAAAAATCGAAAAAATGATAACTCTTTCAAAAATAACAAAAAAGGCGGCGTTGCAGCGCCACCTGATTTATCCGCCGTTTTTCAGCCGATCGCGCCGTGGCAATGTTTGTATTTTTTCCCCGAACCGCACGGGCACAAAGCGTTTCTGGACACTTTTCCCCAAGTTGACGGGTCATTCGGATCAACTTCGTCCGACTTTGTATAACGGAAAGGACTCCGGTCCAGCCGGCGGTCAACTTCGCGCTGCGAATCGGACGGATTGCCGAACGCATCGCCCGGTTCGTCATGATAAGCCGTTGTTTCCTGCTGGCGGCGACGCGATTCTTCGATCGCCTGAACGGTTTCCGGCGCCAGTTCAACGTGCATTAAAAATTGCGTCACCTGTTCGCGCATATTGCCGATCATGCCGCTGAACAGATAAAAGGCTTCCTTCTTATATTCGTTTAAAGGATCTTTCTGGCCATAAGCCCGCAGCACAATCGTATGACGCATGTAATCCAGCACCTGCAAGTGTTCTTTCCATACCTGATCCAGAATTTGCAGCGTAATGTTTTTTTCGATCATGTTCATCAGACCGTCACCGAAATCGCGGCGCTTGCCCTGCATTTTTTCGTTTGCGGCCTTTTGCAGCCGTTCCGTCAGCTCCGCCGTGCCGATTCCTTCTTCCACCCAGGAATCAAGGGGCAGCTGCAGTCCTAAGATACGTTCAACGTCTTCCTTTAAAGCCGCAACGTTCCAGTCGTCAGCGGCGGCGTCTTCGGGCGTATAGGTTTCCGTCATCGCCGAAATGATTTCGTCGCGCATATCCTGAACCGTTTCCGTAATCGTATCCGCCATCATTAATTCTTTGCGCTGATCATAAATGACTTTGCGCTGATCGTTCATGACGTTGTCGTATTTCAGCAGGTTTTTACGAATGTCAAAGTTGCGGGCTTCAACCTTTTCCTGCGATTTTTGCAGCGTTTTGGAAATCCAGGGACTGGAAATAACGTCATCGTCTTCCAT
>ERZ779737.2037-NODE-2037-length-14096-cov-3.543836_pt1 | contig 14096 bp, 15 predicted proteins | sample MGYA00511889_ERZ779737 | MGnify/ENA primary metagenome ERZ779737 (study PRJEB29588, sample SAMEA2163575) | human gut metagenome | biome: human gut; feature: human-associated habitat; material: faeces | place: Denmark | collected 2008/2010 ...
TTCATCAAAATCAATTGAAGAACCAACAAGCCCTAAAAGCTTATTTTCAAAGGTCAAACCCTTGGTAAATTCACCGGTAAGATAGATATGACAGGCATCTACATCAAGTATCTGCGTAAGAGTTTTGGCTATCGAATTATAAACTACATACTCATCCTGAGAGTTGAAACCTAAAACACAAAGTGTATTATCAAGAGAATAGATTGATATTAATTCTTTAAGCTGTGATTTAAGCCTTGTTGTCTTATCCTTGACATCTTTCCCGATTTTATTAGCCAAATCCTCGGAAATTAAATATTCAGATATAAAGTCGCCAATGTTAAGTGCAAAAATCTCCTCAAGAGGATCATCTTCCATTAAATCAAGAGAGCGGCTGAAAAGTGATGCACCCATTTCTTCTTTATCTGTCATAATTTTCCTTCCTTGTGTACTACGTACGTAACCATTGGTCGGCAGACATTTGTTATAATACAAGTTTATTCAGGTACTACAGGTCTGCCTCTTTCATCAAGCTACCTACTTACTTGTATATTTTATATAACGGCATAATTTTCAAAAACATTAAAGTTTTTGAAAATTTTTTACTTTAGTTGTAGAAAAGTTATACTAACTATTGAAAATTAACGGTTTACACCCTTTACAATACTTAATATTTAATACTCCCCCGATAGAATTATTGATTATATGCCATGCTTAAGTTATTCTTATCAAAGAGAGGCTTCAAGAGGAGAAGGTAATGACTGTTATTGAAAAAATTAACGAAATTAATGACATTATTAAAGAAATTTTTGATTTTACACAGACTAATGAAAAGGTAAAAGCTGACTTTGATGAATATCTTGCAACGATAGGGGCAAGAAATATTTCACTAAATCAGATGGAAAAAATCTTTCTGCCATACATTTTTGAACGCAGAATTGACAACAAATCTATTTTAGAAATGTTTCTAAAATTATTTAACTCAAGTTTCCTTAAAAACATAATTCAGTATTTTAAAGCCCATTTAAACCACCTACACCTATTTTGAGTATACTACTACATACATACTAATTATATCACAAAATAAGGCTAATTTCTTATAATTTATAAAAAAAGATGCATTTTTTATATACTTTTCATAAAATCATGCATTCTTCTTAGTAACATTGCTTCAAGTCTAGTTGATCTAAGTATCTGATTATCTAAAATTCCATAAGAAATATGGAGTCTAAGCATTTTTCCACAAGAAAACTTAATAACCGAATCTTTTCCATCACCATCATACTCTGCTATATTATTAAAAGAAAGCCAAGTACAAGTAGATGTTCTAGGAGATTTAGTAGGAAAAAAGATAATTCTTTTACTTTCTTCTACTATTATTGGTGACTTATGCGTTATACCAGTTAACGTTTTAGTACCACAAAACCTCCCTTCGTAGCTACTACCAAAGAATTTGCAGCTATCATCTAATATTTTTATAGGAGACTTATTTATAATGTAATCCCCATTTACTTCAATTATTTTACTTCTTTCTTTACCTATTGGTATTATTGCAAGTGTTTGTGCGTTTATTTCGTATTCATTCATATTCCAAAACCCTTTCCTTTCAAGTTATGCCAATCTATTATCCACAGTATTTTTAAGAATTTTGTCATATTTTGTTACAAAAATTAAAAAACTAGCATTTTAGCTAGTTTAGTATGTTTTTATTGGTAATATAAGTTGTAGTAAAGTATCATCCTTAGAATCTTTAATGATAATTGGTTGTACATCATTATTAAAACATAAAACAACGTCTTTACTTTCAACAGTTCTTAAAGCATCCATCATAAATCTTGAAGAAAATGCTATTTTTATATTTGTATCATTATTTTTTTCAACGTCCATCTTCTCTTCAACACGTCCGATTTCTGGTGAATTAGATGAAACTATAACTTCATTTCCATCGCATTCAAATTTAACTATGTTCTTATCTTTTTCACTAGTTAAAAGTGCTGCTCTATCTATTACATTATAAAATTCATTAGCATTTGCTTTTACTTCTAATTCAAATGATGCTGGTATTAACCTATTAACATCAGGGAACGTTCCAGAAAGTACCCTAGTTTGGAATAAAGTATTATCAAACTTAAATAAAATTTTATTAGAGAAAATATGAATTTCTACATTTTCGTCATTATCATTCAATATTTTAGCAAGTTCTCCAATATTTTTACCAGGTATAACTATATTAATTAAGTTTTCCACAGTACTATCTAATTCAACTATTTTTTTAGCTAATCTATAAGAATCAGTTGCGATGCATTCCATCTTATTTCCTTCTATTTTTAAGTTGATACCTGTAAGTATTGGTCTTGATTCTTGCATTGAAGTTGCAAATAATGTTTGATTTACTATATTTTTAATAACTTTTTTACTTAATATAATAGGATTTGTTGATATATCTAAACTTATATTTGGAAATTCACTTGAATCAATACCATTTAAGTTAAAAAAATCAAGTAATTAAAGCTCAAAAAAATGGCTAGTTTTAAATAACTAGTCATTTTCTTTATAATTTGATTTATATAGTTCCACTTCACTATTATCTACTGGACTATCTTTAATATCAAGTTTAGGTAAGTCTTCTTTAGTAGCAAGTCCAAAATAATCTAAAAATTCATTAGTTGTTTTATAAAGATTAGGTTTTCCAATAGTATCTTCTTTACCACATTCTCTAATAAAACCTCTAGCTAACAGTTTTCTAACAATTTGACTACTAGACACTCCTCTTATTTCATCAATTCTAACTCTTGTAATAGGTTCATTATAAGCAATTATTGCAAGAACTTCTAAACTAGCATTACTTAATGTAAATACTCTACTATCAGTAACCAATTTTTCATAATATTCTTTATGTTCACTTTTAGTAGTAAGTTTAAACGTATTTCCTAAAAAACTTATTCTCAAGCCACGTTCAGGAGATTCATAATCACGTCTTAAATCAGTTAATATTCCTTTTACTTCTTCTTCAGTAATACCTAAAATACTCGCAAGTTCTTTAATAGTAATTCCTTCATCCCCTACTACAAATAATATTCCTTCTGTTACACTTTTTAAATTCATTCTAATCAACTCTTTCAAGTAAAATCGTTCCAAAATTTTTATCTTGTTTTAATACTATTTCCTTATCTTTAGCCATTTCTAATATTCCTAAAAATGTTACCACTATATATGGTCTACTTAATTCTTCAAACAAACTTAAGAACTCTACTATTTTTTGCTTTTTTAATATACTTCTTATTTTATTTACCCTATCACTTACTGATAACTCTTTTTTAGCTATCTTAGTATTTAATGGTTTAGAGTATTCTTTTCTTTCTAATAACTTTTGTAAAGCAACTAATAAATCATTAGCACTTACTCCTTCATTATTTTCTAATTTTTCAGTTGTATATAACTCTCTTTTCTCGGGAACTTTTGTATAATAATTACTTCTTTTATCTTCAAGTGTTCTAAAAGTACTAGTACTTTCTTTATATTTCTGATATTCAAGTAATCTTCTTTTTAATTCTTCTTCAGGATTAACACTTTCTTCATTTTCATCTTCTTTAGGTGGTTTAGGAAGTAAATATCTACTTTTCATTTCAATTAATTCACTAGCAGTTACTAAGTATTCACTTGCTATATCTAAATTCATTTCTTCCATTTCTTTTAGATAATTAATATATTGTTCAGTTATATCTACTATTTTTATTTCACTTATTTCTATTTTCGACTGTTTTACTAAGTGCAAGAGTAGATCTAATGGACCCTCAAAATCCCCGATTAAAAAATTATTCATTAGTTACAACTCCATTTACTATTTTCTTCTTTTAATTTTATTTCTCTTTTAGTAGTAGCTAAACTATATAATGGTTTAACTTCACTATCTGTATAAGAAACTAAATCTAATTTATATTTTAAACTATTTTCATCAAATGTCAAGTCAGTAACTTTACCAGTTAAAAGTTCTGCTTCTTTTTCAAACTCATCTTTATAAGAATAACTTTCATCTTCTTTTAGTTTTATACTTTCTTTTGAAACTTCATAATTAGAAAGACCATTGCTACTAAAGTTATAAGTTACTTTAGTTACTAAATTATAATTATTTTCTGTTGTTTTATAAGTACATACTAATATATCATTTAAATCATTAAAATCTTTAGTTTCAAGTATATTTATGCTAGCATACACTACTTCTTTATATAATTCATCACTCAAATTAATTTCATATAAACTCTGTACTTTTCTATTTAGTTTAGTACCAGGGTTAAACTTAGTTCTATATACAACTACTCTTTTAGAATTATATAATTCAATATACACATTTAACTTTGAAGCATCATCTATACTCTTATCAGGAAGATATACATTACTTATAATATTTCCTGTTTTCTTTGTAAAACTATAAAACCTGATATTCTTTGCAATAATATGTCCTTTTTCATTATTTATTTCTAATAAACCATCTTGTGTTTCATAATATTCAATATTCTTTTTAGGAGCAGTCACTACATCCTGAGTAGGTGTTTTATTTATTAGTTTAGATAGTTCAGGCAAGTAAAACGCTACTAAAAGTATAGGAAGTAATATGATTATTGAAGATATACCTGCTTTTTTTGCTTCTTTCTTTTCTTCTTTAGTTATAGAATTACTATCTAAGTCTAAAATTTCTATACTACTTCCATTATCATCTATTACTTGTTTATCAAAATTATCTTCTACTTTTTTATTAGTAATTTTTTTAATTTGAATTTTACCAAATAACAAAAATACTATTTCTAATAACTTTGTAACACTTAAAATAATTATTGAGTTTTGAGTATTTAAAAAGTTGATAGAATTTAATATTTCTGATGGAAAATCAAATAAAATTAAAATACATATAGTTGCAAGTAAATCCATAAAAAATAATATAATACCAAATAAACTATTAGATACTACTTTTCCTAAATAGTACTTATTTATAAAAGGAATCCATGCTAAAAAAACACTCTTTTCATTTTTTAATTTAGATAATTTAGTTAATACTATTCCATTAATAATATAATGTACCGACATTAAAAGAAATACTATAACTAATATAATAAATAAACTTTGTGACACACTACCCATATTATAACCTCTCTTTACTATATATAAGTATACCAAAAAACTAGAGATTTCTCTAGTACTTTGTTTATTATTTCTTAATTTTGTGGTTTACAAGTAATGCTAACTATGAAAGACATTATAATTGTTACTGTAAGTCCTCCTGATGATTTAGATAAAATACCAGTTAGAAGCCCTGTTATTCCATCATTTTTAAACCCTTCATATGCACCCTTAAATAAGGTATTCCCAAAGTTTGTTATTGGTACTGTAGCACCTGCTTCACTAAATTTTATAAGTGTGTCATATATTCCAAAAAACGATAAAATAGACCCTGCTATAACTAAAAATGTATTTAAATGTGCTGGAGTAAGACTAGTATATTCGAGTACTAATTGTCCTATAGCACAAATTAATCCACAAATTATAAATGCATTTAAATATATCATATACTAATCACTTCCAAACTTACCGCATGTGAAACAGATGGAATTGATAAACCAATATTAACTGTCGTTTTAGAATGAAGTGCACCTGTTCCAACTATGAGTATTTTTTTATATTTATTTTCTTTTAATATTTTATTAAATAATATTAATGGTAAACAAGTAGGTCCTGACGCACCTGCAATAGAACTACCAGTATCTTTATAAAGTAAAGCACCTGCATCCATTAAGTTATCAACTTTTAACTTATACTCTTTTTCTAAGTATTCCTTTAAAATATCTAAGCCATATATTCCTAAATCACCTGTTAATATTAAATCATAATAACTTGGTTTTCTTTTAGTATCTTTAAAATGTTCATAAATAGTTTTAGCAGCAGCAGGAGCCATTACTGCACCAAAATTATTTGCATCTTTATAGCCAATGTCTACTACACTTCCAATAGTCGCACTCTCTATTTTTAAATTAGTTTTTTTATTAGTAACAATAGAACTTACACTACCTGTTGCAGTAAATGTATTTACTTTTTTTCTAATAGCACCATATTCTATTGGAAAACGAAATTGTTTTTCACTAACTAAATTATGTGAGGATGTTACTACTCCAACATTTTTTACACGCTTATTTTCCACAAACACAGATGCAATTAACAAACTTTCAGTAAAAGTACTGCAAGCACTATAGACACCTAAAAATGGTATATTAAAATTTTTCATTCCAAAGTCACTGGCAATTAATTCACTTTGTAAATCCCCACCAATAAAAAGATTTATATCTTTTTCTTTTAATTTACTTTTATTTAATAAACCTTGTACACATTTTTTAACATACTCACTTTCAGCTTCTTCTACACTTCTTTTTTCATAATAATAATCATCTATTAACAAGTCTCCCTTAACAGTAATACCATGTTCATTTTTACCCAATAAAGAATAATAATCTTTTATATAAGAACTATTAAATTTTATTGTCACATTATCACCCCTTTTAAAAGTGCTAAAAAGAAACTTACAACTAATCCATACAATATTATAGAACCAGTTAATTTAAAAATGTTAGACCCTATTCCCTTTATACGACCTTCACTTTTATGGTCCATTCCAGCAGAAGTCATAGCATGTGCAAAACCAGTTGATGGAATAATTAAACCACATTTTGCAAAAGAAACAATTTTATCAAAGAAACCAAGTCCAGTTAATATAGAAGATATTACTACTAATGTAATCATAACATACATGTAACTAGCACTTTCACTAAGCAAACATTTAACTCTAAAAAGTTTAAATAAAACTTCACCAAACACACCCATTAATCCACCTATAAAAAATGAAACAAAAACATTTTTAAAAACATTTTCTTTCTTACTATGCTTTTTTACTATTTCGTTATAACTTTTTAAATTCAAAATAACTCACCCATTTATAATATGGACGAGTTATTAAGTTTTATACAGTTATATTACTTCTAATTTTTTTTAATACTTTACTTTCTTCACGAGATACTTGTACTTGACTTAACCCAAGTATAGTAGCAGTCTCACTTTGTGTATAATCCTTTAAGTATCTTAGTTCAATTATTTTTCTTTCGTATGGAGTAAGACTATTTAATTCATTTTTTAAATCAATTAAATCATCAATTGTGTTAGTTCTATCAAAGCCTATTATTTTTTCTAAAGTGAAATTATCATCATTTAAATCTCTTTCTAAACTAACAGCAAATTCACTTTTTAGAATAGCTTCATTAAGTATTTGTTCATCAACACCTAAGTAAGCACTTACTTCATAAGTACTAACACATCTATTATATTCGTGAGACAAATATTCTTTAGTTTGAACATAACTCTTATATAGTTTTAACATGTCTGAACTTACTTTCATATTTCTATCATTTTTAATATATTCTATTATTTCACCTAGAACATATTTATAAGCATATGTTGTGAATTTAGTATTACTCTCTTTATAGTTTTTATATGCTTTTATAAAGCCAATAGTACCCACTTGAAATAAGTCCTCAATATTATAATGTTTACTATATTTAGAGGCTATTTTATAAATGAAATTCTTATTTTCCAATATTACCTCTTCTAAATCTTTTATCATATTTTCATCACTCCTAGTGCAGTTAATTCATTACTTGTTTCATAAAAATTACTAATGTACTGTTTACTTCTTAGTTTTTCCTTAACTTCATTACTAGTTAAACTACATAATATAATCTTACCATTAGAAAAACTTACTAAATCATTTAGATTCATAAGTGCTTCAATACCCTTAATATCTATTACATTTAATTTATCTAAATTTACTACTATATACATAATACCATGTTTAAGTATAACCGGAAGAACCTCTTCATTAAAAGTATTAACTGTATTTTCATATAATTTACCACTTAATCTTACCCACAAAATCCCACTTTTGAATTCCATTTCTATATTTAACATATTTTGCCTCATACTTAATATATCTTATTTTTTATATTTTTTATACAAAAACGACATAATTAGATAATTATTTCTTTCTACATAATTTTACATATTTAATAAGTATTGGTAAAGATACAAGAAAAGATAATAATCCAAATATTAATATAAATGTTGATGTCTTATCAAAATTAGAAGTTTTTTCTTCCGTTACCATTGCAATTGGTTTATTAAACACTTCTTCTTTATCAATAACATTTTCATTTTCTTTACTAACAATTTCTTCTTTATTAATAGAATTTAATTTTTTAATTAAACTATCTATTTCCTTATCTTTATTGCTAATTATATTTTCAACTTCATTTTTTGTAAAATTACTATCTTTTTTTTCTATAACATAATCTTCTACATCTTTAATATAACCTTTTAAATCTGTGTAATAACCTGGATAATAATTTTTATTAATAGTATAACACATATTCATTCTGTCTTTATATTTATATTGATAAGAAGAAAACTCTAAAGTTTTTGATTCTTGTTTTGTTAAATCTAATTTAACATCAAGTATACATACTTCATTATCGCAAGCATTACTAATTATAGTATTTTCTTTATTAATATGATCAGCATAAATTTCTTCATTAATATAAGTTTCTAAAGTTAAACCTTTAAATTCAACATTTTCATTGTAGTAATAAATTCTTATAATACTTTCTTCTAAATTAACTGGAGCAAACGGAAGTATTGTAAATGTATCATAATTTGATACTCTGGTTCTTGCATCATACCAATTATAAAGTCCATCATTAAAAGTATAACTATTTGCTATAGGTGTATAACCAATTTTATAGGTAATTGGTTTTAAATTTTTATCAAGTACTTCTATCTCATAAATATAAAAATTCTTATTTGAACCAAATGAATTAATTTGAATTTTATTAACTACATTTTTATTAAATACATAATTGTAACTTTCTTTCTCAATTATTCTACCATCTTTTTCTTCAGGTTTACTAAAACTATAAAAATAATCAGTATATTTAACCTTGTCCTTAAGAAAATATTCACAATTACTTTCAGCATCAACCTCATAATGAAAGTTACTATCTTCTAACTTATACCATCTATATTTCACCTCACTTTCTGCATTTAATTTTAGTGGTAAAACTAGTATTACCATCAGTGATGCTAAAATTTTAAAAAACTTTCCCATAACTTCTCCTTTCTGAAGGTTCATTTTGCCCTTCTACATACTTATACGTAAAAAAAAGCAAAATTACTTTTTTATTTTGCTTTACATAAATATTTTACACACACATTTACATAAGATATGTAAATTAAATATAACTTAACTCTACATAAACTATTATTTATTAACATTTAAAATAATTTCTAAATTATTCTTTAACCTTTCATCATTAGGATTTATATCAACTGCTAACTTAACATATTTTAAACTATTTTTTATATCTCCAATATAAAAATAACATAAACTTAATATATCATAAACTCTTTCATTCCATGCATACTCTTCATTAATATAATTATTAGTCTTTTCTTTTATACTATCTGCTTTTAATAAATACTTTATACTTTTCTTATAATCTTTTATTTCATAATAATAAAACCCTAATAAACAATAATTCTCTTTATTCCCTGGTAATAACTTAATAGCTTTCTTTAACCACATCTCACTTTCATCTAATCTATTTAAACACTTATAACAAATTGATATAAATCTCATTGAACTACATTTTTCTTCTTTCCAAGTAGATGAAGGCATATAAACATGTTTTATTAGCATATCTATTGCTTTATTATATTCTTTATTATACATATACTCTCTTCCCAAATAATGAATATTTCTAGGATTTGACTGATCAAGTTTAACATCTTCTTCTAATAATTTTAAATAATAACTTCTATCTTTAGAAATATCTTTATAATGATTAATTTCTATCTTATCAGTAGTTAAAATATTTTCCTTTCTATCAAGAGTAAACTCTAATACTTCATGAACTTTATTTACCCATTTATAATTATTTCTAGTATGTATTTTAGATATATAATAACTCATTAACGAATTACCCTTACTATCAAAAGTATAATTTAAATTATACTTTACTCTATCTGTATTATCTGTCCAAATACTCTCTAAAGTATTTCTCCAGCCTTTATTAAAGACTTCATCTAAGTCAGTTGATATCACAATATCTGCGTCACTCTTCACCATCTTAAGTGCATCATTTCTTGCTTCATCAAATGCAAAATTTTTATATTGTTTTTCTTTAACAATAACACCAAATTTTTTTAATAATTCTACTGAATTATCAGTAGAACCTGTATCTAAAACATATATTTCATCAGCCTCTTTCATACTTTCATACCAACGTTTAATATGTTTACTTTCATTCTTACATATAGCATATACACATATTTTCATTTTCTTTACCTCTATTATAAAATATGCTAAAATATTACTAGAGGTGTTAAATAATGAATATAGGAATAGATATAGATGGAGTATTAACTGATTTTGAAAAATGGCAACTTGATTGTGGTAGTAAATATTTCTTAAAATATAATAAAAATATTGTAAATCCAGATGGATATGATACTGCATACCTTTGGGAAAGAGTACTCTGCAAGGACAGCCTGATGGAAATCCTTCAGAAATATATGCATTTGCAGCAGGAGTACGATAAGAACGGAAATCTTGTGAAAGAAACTATGATTTTCCCAAGATATCATCAGCTGGATGTCGTTACGAAACTGTTGGAAGATGTGAAAAAGAATGGCTCCGGAAAGAGTTATCTGATCCAACATAGTGCAGGCTCCGGAAAATCAAATTCTATTGCGTGGCTGGCACACAGACTTACCGGACTCCATGATTATGAAGATAATAAGATTTTCCAGTCAGTCATCATCGTTACGGACAGACGAGTGCTTGACAGTCAGTTACAGTCTACTGTATATCAGTTTGACCATGTGGAAGGTGTGGTTAAGAAAGTAGATAAAAATTCGGGACAGCTTAGAGATGCAATCAATGATGGGGTAGGCATTATTATTACTACCTTACAGAAATTTCCTGTAATCTATAAAGAGGTAGATTCTGCAAATAAAAGGTTTGCGATTATTATTGATGAGGCACATTCTTCGCAGACCGGAGATGCAGCGAAAAAGCTAAAAAGAGCATTAGCTGACACAGAAGAAATTCTGAAAGAGTATGCCGAGATGGAAGATGAGGACGAGAGAAGTCGTAAGGACGATGAGGATAAGCTATTAGATGAATTGGCAGCACAGGGTATGCATAAGAACTTATCATTCTTTGCATTTACAGCAACGCCAAAAGGCAAGACATTGCAGATGTTTGGTCAGAAGGATGAGGAAGGAATCTACAGACCTTTCCATATCTATTCCATGAGACAGGCAATAGAGGAGCATTTCATTTTGGATGTTCTGCAGAATTATATGACCTACAAAATGTACTATAAGATTGCCAAGATTATTGAGGATAATCCGGAATTTGATACAACAGCAGGTTCAAAGGCAATTGTAAATTATGAGACACTGCATCCGCATAATATCTCTCAGAAGACTGCCATTATGCTGGAACATTTTATGAATGTCACCAGACATAAGATTGGTGGTAAGGCGAAGGCTATGGTTGTTACACCATCCAGACTTCATGCAGTGCGATATGTGCAGGAATTTAAGAGACAGATAAAAGAAAAAGGACTGAATGACCTTGAAGTGTTAGTCGCTTTTTCCGGTGAAGTGAAAGATAACGATGATGTGTTTACCGAAGAGGGAATGAACAAGGATAAAGAAGGCAAGACAATCAAAGAAAAGGCTTTACCGGAAACATTCCATACAGATGATTATGGAATCCTTGTTGTTGCGGAAAAATATCAGACAGGCTTTGATGAACCATTGCTTCACACCATGTTTGTGGATAAGAAATTGTCCGGTGTAAAGGCAGTACAGACTTTATCAAGATTGAATCGTATTACAAGAGGAAAAGTAGATACCTTTGTACTTGATTTTGTGAATTCAGCAGAGGATATCAAAGCATCTTTTGAGCCATTCTATGAGGAAACTGTGCTCTTGGAGGAAACAGATCCTAATGTTGTATATGACATGAAGAATACCTTGGATGATTTCAGGGTATATCAGAAATCAGAAGTGGATAAATTTGCAGATATTTTCTATCAGAGTGAGAATCAATCAGCTGGTGATCTTGGAAAACTCCAGGGACAGTTAAGACCAGCGGTAGACAGATATGAAGTACTTGAAGTTGAAAAACAGGATATATTCAAGTCTACATTGGCAAGCTTTAATCGTGTGTATGCCTATATTACACAGGTATGCAGGCTATTTGACAAGGATATTCACAGATTCAGTATTTATTCAAAGTTTTTATACACGATGCTTCCAAAAGGACATGGCGGAGAGAAGATAAATATTGATGACAAAGTTCTTCTTGAATACTATAAGCTGGAAAAAGACTTTGAAGGTCCGATAGAGCTTGAAAGCACAGAAGGCGGATATACACCTATCTCCGGTGATTCCGGTCATAGAGAGCCTAAGAAAGACCCGCTGACAGTAATCATTGACAAGATAAACGAAAAGTATGGAACTCATTTTACAGAGATGGATAAAGTTCTTGTTCAGATGGAAAATGATTATGCCAATCAGGAGAAGTGGCAGAGCTACGCAAAGAACAATGACAGGGCAACCTTTATGTTGTTGTTTGAAAAGGATTTTCCGAATATGGCAGCAGACAGATATGAGCAGAATGACCAGTTTTTCAGAAAATTGTTTGACGATCCGGATATGATGAAGCAGGTAATGGAGACTGTAGGTTCTGTATTGTATGAGAGATTGAAGAAGAAATATATCTTCGATCCAAAGTCTGGCGTAATTGAAGAGGCGACACCGGAGACTTACGTCGAAGATACATATTTGATTGAAAAATAAAGTGTAGTAGTTGAGGAATTGCTATGGAGAAAATAGATGTTATTGAGCGAGCTGCAAATAGGCTTCTGCAATATAATGTTGCAGAGGCCAGAATAGCGATAGAATTGATGCAGGAAAGTCATGACCAAAGATTGCTGATCAAATCATATTTAGTTCCTATTTTTATATCATTTTAGCGGTAAAGATATTTACTCGATATTATCCACAATAACAAAATGCAGCATAGATGATTTTTGACTTCATATTGCTTCGACAGAAGAAGTAGCAGGTTTAGAGAAGATAATCGCAGAAAGCAAGGAAATCGTCGCTACTAATCTTGTGTTTCTCTTTATTAAGACTCTCAGAAATTTCATATATGACACAAAGAACCACCAAGATCAAGGCAGAAAGGTGGTTCTTATATTTTGCAGTGAATGAATCAATTATTTTGTGATGATATCACAGAAAATAATTTACCTTTTGCTTATAATGTAGCTACAAACTAAGTAAGGAGGTAGTCTAAATGAGATTAAAAGATAAAGTTGCAATCATTACGGGTGGAAGCCGTGGTATAGGATTTGCTACAGCTGATAAATTCTTGAAGGAAGGTGCTTCAGTTGTGTTGGCAGCAAGTTCACAGGAATCGGCAGATGTTGCTGTAGATAAATTAAAAGAAAAATATCCCAATGCAATAGTTGCTGGAATTAGTCCAAATCTGGCAAGCATGGAGTCTGTCAGAAAGGCTTTTAAAGAGGCAACTGAAAAATATGGATGTGTCGACATACTGGTAAATAATGCAGGGATTTCAGAAAACACCTCATTTATGGATTATACAGAGGAGACTTTTGATAAAGTCATGGATCTAAATGTAAAAGGAGTATTTAATACTACTCGTGTAGCAGCAGAATGTATGGTGGCAAGAGGCAAGGGGGTCATTCTCTCAACTTCTTCCATGGTGAGTATTTCGGGACAGCCAAGTGGGTTTGCTTATCCGGCATCGAAGTTTGCAGTAAACGGATTGACTGTATCATTAGCAAGAGAACTAGGACCTAAAGGTATTCGTGTTAATGCTGTTGCACCTGGGATTACAGAAACTGATATGATGAAGGCCGTGCCAAAGGAAGTTATCGAACCTATGATTGAAAGAATTCCATTGCGTCGTCTTGGACAGCCAG
>ERZ779737.2040-NODE-2040-length-14082-cov-1.958437_pt1 | contig 14082 bp, 24 predicted proteins | sample MGYA00511889_ERZ779737 | MGnify/ENA primary metagenome ERZ779737 (study PRJEB29588, sample SAMEA2163575) | human gut metagenome | biome: human gut; feature: human-associated habitat; material: faeces | place: Denmark | collected 2008/2010 ...
CCATTTATTGTGCATCGCAACTCCTTTTCAACCGCGAATACTTCAAGAGACTCATTCTGCTCTCGAATATCTTCAAACTCATCAAAGTAATCACATGCAGCTTCAATGTGCTTTTCCTCCCCTTTGAACGGACATGGCATCATCGTTGTAGTGTTATACAAGTCGAGGAATCTGTCTTTCATCTTGTTTTTATCCAGCTCGTCTTTGTAGTACTCTTGCAAAACCTGATGGCAAATGCTTCCCCACTGTGCGTAGTAGTTCTCAATACGAGTTGGGTCTTTTAAGATATAAGCTCGTTCCCACTGTCTTGGGCACTGCACAAAGCTTTTGTATCTTGAAAAAGACCAGATCATATCATCTACAATTTTCTTTTGTCCGAAATATTTTCCCATATTAATTAGAACGGAGCGTTGGTATTGGAGCCAACAGATTTCTTCGTGGGTTCACTTGTAATCCACGGAAGTTTTTTGATGAGAGTATCTTCTTCTGTGTAAATTTGAGAAGTTGCTCTGTCGAAAAACGTTCCAATGTCAGTTCCCATTGCTCCGAAAAACCTCTCCTTTCTTACAAGAATATGTCCATCATACGGATCTGGCGGAACCCTGTATCCATCTCCACTTGCATTTAGCACGCCTTGTTTTTCCCGCTCAGACGTGCGGCAGACAGTTAGTATGGTGTGTGCCATATTTGGCATATTGGACGACCCTGCAATATCGTACATATCAGGCTGCCTTGTAATCAACTCATTAGAAACGCCTTGCGGCTTTTTCGGATGAGCTACAAGGACAACAGCAACATTGTAATTGATGGCGAATTTACGAAGAGTGTCTGCGAACTCAGTTTGTCTCATGTTGACTTCAGTTTCTTTGCAGTTAAAGTTGACGGTCATGAGATTGTCTATAATAAGAATTTTCACATTCTTATTGACAACCGCTTCTCTCATCGCATTGACAATCGCCTCTGCACTGTTATCTTCTTCTTTGCCATAAATGAAGAGTTTTGATTGATACCATTTCCGAATCTCCTTTTTTACTTCTGGTTTTACCTGCCAGATATTTGGCTGGTCGTCGTCAGTGTCTACTTTATAAACAGACTTGTTATCAGCCATGCTGAGTTCAAGCCAATACTTATAGATACTTGCACCGAACTCTCCGGAAAATACCCACGAATTGTAGCCTTGAGCAATGGCAGAAATTATAATTTTGTTTGTGAACTTCGTTTTACCGTTGCTGGAATATCCGGTAATGATGCTCGACGTCCCCATATAAAATCCGCCGATGGCTCTGTCAAGAGGCTTTAGTCCTGTCCGAATATGCTCTGCATTTGCAAGGTCAAATTCCTGAACATCAAAAAGGTCTACTGCATTATTTGAAATCCCATCGTCCTCTTCTGGTACGTCTGCCTGAGTTTTGATGTAGCTTCCATCATCGCCTTCGAGTTTGTTTACTTGACGAACAATGATGTCCACTTCGTAATCTTTCAATGGCGGCTGACAGCGTTTCTGATTTTCAGCGTTCAAAGCAGCTTCGATTGCTTCATAACACAATCCCTTCCGTTTCAGTGAAGCTCCAAGCTTAAACAGACTATCATTCCGTTCGCCTTCGGCAAATACAATAGGAAGGTTCTCGCTCTGTGGTTCGGCTTTTCTTGTGTTAATCAGCTCTATCCACGACTCTGGAATCTCTGCTATCTCACATTTTGTTTCCCACAGATATTTTGTACCGTTTGCATGAATGCTTGGCGGTGCAACAACATATCCCCCATTAGAACGAATGTCAAGTCCATTTGCAAATCGAACTCTGTTTGCAGAAACTTTATCGTTATATTTGAAGTAATAGTGAGAACCATGACCTGTTGAAGCAATCCATGTTTCTGGCAGCTTTCCGATTTCATCTTCAAGCATTGCAAGACTATTTCGGCCTTCTTCGCCATCCACATCAAGCACAACGATATTGGATACAGCGCCTGTTACAATTCCAATATTTGCATTCGGAAATCGTCCCCACCACTTTTTAATTTTTTCAACGTCAGTTGTAGCTTCATTCGTCCAGTCTGCAACCAGCGGATGTTTTGCTTTTGACGTACAATCAACCCGATGGCAGGAGCATTCATCGAATCCAACCATATAGTTGAGAGGAATCACAGACAGTCCGCGTTGTGCATACTGAATTGCAAAATCAAGATTCGTCACAACACTCCAAACCTCCTATATTTATAATAATCAACAGCCCCAACGAGCTTGTTCTCATTAATTTTATCTACTTTTCTTTTGAGTATTTTATAATGATTTTGATATACAATTCCGTGTGTAATCATGTACAAGTCAAAATCAGATATAAGACTCAAAAGAGCATCTTCATCCCTACTCAAGTCAATAAGTAGATTGTTATATTGGCACTCTGTCAGCTCCACATACTTCCCATATAGTTTGTAGTTCTGAGGGGCGAGTGCAACGCCCCTCGAACCACCAGACTTAAAAGGGAAGCTCTTTGGTGAAGACTTCGTTTGGCTCTGAAAACCCACTCTTGGAATTCGAACTGCTCGAATTGTTAGAGTTGTTGTTGAAATTCTGATTCTGGGCTTTCAAAATTATTTCAACGTTTTCTGCGATAACCGTCGTTTTGCTACGCTTGTTCCCATCTTTGTCTGTATACTTGTCGATTTGCAGTCTTCCAGACACCGCTACCCTGTCCCGCTTTTGAATGTTGTTCTCTACATACTGAGCGGTATTGCCGAATACAGTCACTGGGATGAAATCGGTTTCGTATTCGCCATCATGATTCTTAAAGGTTCTCTTAACTGCAACGCTGAAATTGGCAATCTTGGAACCAGAAGCAGCCATCCTAACATCGACATCATTCGGGACAATGCCGGTAATTACAACTTTATTCATAATACAATCCCCATTCTAAAATTAAAGTTCCGAAACAATTTTGATAATCTTTTCAAGCTTATCGACATCCTTGATGTTCTGATAAGACGTGTCTCCACCATTTTCCTGTGCGATAACATCCCAAATTTTCTTTACATCAAATCCGTCTGCGGCCTTTTTGTTGGCGATTTCCTTAAACTTCAAAAGCAGTGCTTCGCGCTTGTCCGTACCTGTGTTTGAAGTAGTGCTTGTGGTAGTCTTGTTTGTACTCTGTCGTTTATTAGAAGACTTGTTGCCGCTGGATGCCTTGGACTTAGAGCATTCCTCTTCACCCTGTGCATCTGTATCTTCGTCACTTGCAATTCCAAGGAAGGACGCTGCACAATACCTTCTACTGTATGTAATCTCAGCACCTTCATCCTGCTTCTTCCCGCTATCTTTCACCTTTAGCTTGTACGGATCACTTACAATCGTATAACCGCTCTTATGAATCAACACGCACTGAATACACTGACTACCATCATCCATTGTGCCAAGCGGCTGCATAAAGGCAAAGTTCTTGTTTTCTTTAATCTTTCCAAGAATATCGTCCAGCGGAACATACTTAAAGTTCGTAGTACCATACCGAACTTCAGAGGTTTTTTCAAGTGTGCCAAGGCTGTTTACTAAAGCAATAAGATCACTTGCTACTTCAGAAGGAACGTTTTCCCAATACATACTTTTTCTCCTATTCTTCTATGTTTTCTTCTTCAAAGCCTTCGTATCCAACATCAGTCAACAAATTAATGAGATCGATCGTCGTTCCCATTTCAAACAAATCGCCAACATGCTTTAGAGCAACAGAACGTCTGTTTTCTATTGTTGTGGTGTCAAGATTGTATTTGGCAGAAAGCTCAATGGTAGGGATTCCCTTCAAATAGAAATCTTTAAGCAACGCAATGTCTCTGCTATTGCCAAGATTTTGAAGGGCTGCGTCCATTATCTCAATGTACTTCGAAGCAATTTTTGCCATATATCGAAGTTCGTCATCCGTATTACCGCCATACTTCAAATCAGTCGCCATAAGCGTCCAGCATTTACGCAACACGCTTTTAGGCGCTTTCGGCTTTTCCTTGTGGCGCAATGCAATAATAATGTCGATTGCTTCAATCTCTGTCTTAATGGCAGAATAGTTTTGCAAAATATATCGAGCCAAATCTCTTCCACATTGAATTTCTGAATAATCACGAATTGTCTGCCTTATTTTCCCGCTTCTGGTCGCCATCGAAAAACTTGCACCCCCTCACATCTGTATGTAAAACTCGTTGTTCTTCAATGCAGTATCGTGATACTGCACACACAGTTCCGGACAACTCACATATCCAATATGGATGTTTGCCATCTTTACAGTCTTTTGCATAAATACATCTCATGCAGATTCCTCTTCTTCGTTTTGTAGATTTTCTGTTAGCAACCTAAATGTCTCTCTACCCTTGGGAGTAATCAGCGTTTGAGTTATCCATATAATCAAGCCCCTTCTTTAATTTGCTCTCTCAATAATTGGCAAAATACCATCGCTCTTCAAAAGATCGTACAAGAACAGCCTTCCCTTCTGCGTCCAATATGTGTGCATAATACAACGTTCTTCGTCCAGCATATGGGTTTTAGACTGTGTAAGTCCCTGCTCTGCATACTTTTGATACAACAGCCATGTATCACCTTGCTTAAACTGAACTCCTTTTTCATGCAAAATTTTGTTTAATGCTTTAGCCGAAAGGCCGAAGTCTTTTGCGATTTGAGTTACAGAGACAAGGCTATCACTTTGAAGAACTTGGTCATAGTAATTTGCCTTAGGTTGCAGTTCAAGGTTTTGTTGCTGAAGTTGAGCGATTCTCTCTTCCCGCTGTTTAAGTTTTGCCTGTGCCAGCATAACGGCACGAGCGAACAGTTCGTCGTCGTTCAAATGTTCTTCGCCATAAATGTATCCACCTGTTTGCCTGATGGCGGGAAGAACTTCTGACGTGACCCAACGCTTAAATTCTTTGGCGGCTGGCAGCTTGCTTGAAAGAATCAGACTATACAAACCAGACTCGTTGATAATTACAAATTCTTGTTCCCCAGAGGGGGTCGGGAAACGCGACCCCCTCTTATCTTCAATATCAACATGCCGAGATATTGCATCTTTTGTGTTCTTGTATCCCAGTGCAATAGCAACATCTTTGCCTACAAACCATGGTTCGCTGTCAACAACAGTCGTTCTAACTTCACCGAACTGTTCATTCTTGAAGATTTCTAATTTGTTCTCCACAATTTTCACCATTTCCTATTTTCAGGTTATCCAATTTATCCATCGAAAGCTACCGGTAAATATCGGTAATTACTCTTCTACCCAATGGGGGTTATTCGTACAATATTCGTCAATCGCCTTCCAAACTTTTTTCATTGCTCTGGCATACGCAATCTGAGCGCCAATGTCAATATCAAAGACATCTGCCGGAGCGCACGAAGCATGTCCAACCCTGTAGCCGGGGTCGTTTGAATACGCCTTTACATTAGAAGGAAGCCAGATTTTTACCCGTACATCCTTACCGTTTTCAGCATATTCAACGACTTCATCTTCTCCAAACCAAAGGTCGTAAACTGCACGTTTTGCATGTACAAACTTATCCTTCTTTTCTTTTTTGCAATCACATACGGTCGTAGCAAAATGTTTCTCAAATTCCTCGTGACTCATTACACCGCGTCCCATGTCACTTTCGAATACGATTGCTCCATCTTCTTTAATGTCAGTTACCTTGAACTTTTCACCAACGAAATCAAAACCAGCCAGTGCCTTCGTGCATTCAATGTAGTCTCCAACTTTCAGCATTACGCAATTTCCTCCTTGTTGTTTTCGTCCATTTTTGCTTTGTACCATTCAAGTCGCTGCTTCCTATCTCTATAGTCGGGAAGAGCAACAAGCAATCCAGCGTTAATTTTTTGTAGTTTTTCAAGCATATCGACTTGAGCTTGCGTAAGATGCGGTCGAATGCTCTCACATTTTTCAAGACCATTCTTCAATCTGAATTCTTTGGCCATCATTCCTAAGAGGTCGGCTCAAAATTGAGCAGTCCTCTTGTTGTATTGGTTGACAGCTTCGTTCTCGCTTCCCGCCAAATCTCTGTTAAACTCACGTCTTGCCTGTACAATCCTTCCATTCACGACTTCAAGAGTTACCAGACTCTTACTTGGATCAGACTTGTTCCTCATGAACATAATGTGACATTCTCCATTGATTACTCTGTTAATGTAGCTTGCCACGCAATTATGTTGCTGAACCGCTTCGTCTTTAATGTCTTGAATTGTTTTGGGATACAGAAACATGTAATCTCCATATCTCCACTCAAGACTTTCATCTCGTCTCCTTTCAAATGCAGCGTTATCATACTCATACTTTAGCCTATTGTAGTTTCTGCTGGCAATTCTATGTGCCGTTAGAAAGTTCTTAGGATACTTATCAAATTTATTGCTAAGTTTGCTTGAAACTGAAGCATAATCAATAAGTTCTCTTATTGCATACCCCGGATCGTCTATTGCTTCGCAAGCGGCAAGGTAGTCGAGATATTCAAGCGTTCTCTTGAAGTTGTAGTTGAATCTGTCTTGCAGTGAAAATAGCTCCGGCATGTTAGTGTAATAGTCATAATGCGATACAGCAGAGTTTAGATATTCGTCGTCTATCTCTCTATACTCCATTGAGTACATAACGTTGAACATATCTGGTCTTTGCTTATACGACTCAATTACTCTTACGTCAAGCGCCAACCCGTGTTCTCGACAAATCTTTAACAGTCCGCTGCTTATATCGTTGATCGTATACGTGCCAAGATTCCTTACATTAGCAACACCCGAAGAAAAAATCTGTTCATATCGAGAGTACTTTCCTACACACCTCAACAATGAACCAAAGTTTTGTAATTTCGTTTTGTTGCGCACGAATCTCAAAAAGTTGGCATAATATCCGTCCATGCAATCGATAATATTGTCGATTGACATATTGGAAAAATATTGATTTACACTGTTGACATATCTTCCAGACTTTCCAATCAACCGATTCTCTTTTAGGTCATACTTTACTTCGCCTTTGCCGAAGTCGAATACAAGAAACCGACCTTCTTTATACGCTTTCAACTCCCGACTCCTTCTGCCTGTCCAAATACCTCATCCTAACATAGTCCTTTCCGTTTGGCGTGAACAACGTCTGTGGAGCATAGTATTTGCCGTTGCTGTAATCCTTTACCACAAACAAACCTTCGTTGCTCTGCTTGTTGTATGGCAAGAGATGACCACGCTTCGACCTAAAGAAAATCTTCTCACTAAGCAGAAAGTCTACAAACTCCCGTTCAGGAATCTTCAATTCCTTGGCTACAGTTCGAAGATTCAAATAATCTTCAGGATTCACAAAAGCATCGTAGTAGTCTACCTTCGGTTTTGCTTCATCCAACTGCTTTTCAGCAGTGATTCGTCTTTCCCGTTCACTGAGCATCGTCTCTGCCATCTTGTAGACAATCTCAGGGTTCTTCATAACCATATCGATTGTGGATTCCGTCATATACGCCCCGTGTTTGCGGATGGAGGGAATCACCTCGTCTGCGATTTTCGCTTGAAAGGCTTCCGCCGCCTCGTTCTTCGCTTTCATCGCCAGCCTGTAGAAGATGTTTTCAGGAATGTATTCGGGGAAACCGTCTTTACCAACAAGCTGGGAATCTTCGTGCCCACTTGTGGGCACGCCCAATTCTTTCAGGTATCCGTACACGCGCTCCCACCGGATAACCTCATTTCCACTGGCGGCAGTACGGGTGAATCCAAGCCCACGCGCCACGGTTTCCAGTTTCAGATAGGCCGTGCCGTCTTTTTCAAAGCATTCCACGCCGTTGATGTTTAGAATAGCAAGTTCGTTCATTTAAGCATTCCTTTCTTGTTTTTATTCGCCTTTTGTAACATAGTTGCAAATTAGCTTCCAGCTTATCGCTGCGCAGGATTGCGTTGTACAGACCAGATTCGTTGATAACGGTAGTTTCTCGCATTTAACTACCTGACAAGAATTAAACTCTGGTCAGTTCTGTACATCGTCTACCTGCTTGTACTCTCCCATGGATGCTTTAACAAACTCAATCATGGCAAGGTAGTATTTGCCGTGCTGGTTGTCTCCATGGGTCTTTTTTGCGGCGGCGGCCAGTTCATCCAACGTGCCGATAAAACACCCAGCAGTAACACGCAAGTGTCCGTCTTTGTGCCGCCAAATCGTGGTGTAACTGTTCCGGCTTCCGCCGGGGCCAATCAGCATAATGTCATAGCTTGCCCGGTCGCCGATGCGTGCCTCGTTGCCGATGCTTGCCCATGCGCCAATGCGTGCCATGTCGCCGATGCACACCCCGTTGCCGATGCTCACACCTACGCCGATGCTTGCCGACTTTGCCGCATAAACATTTTTTCCGATCAAACTACTTTCTTCCAGCCGATACAAGTCGATTCCAGTTACAGTGATTTTGTCGTCAGTGTACTTAACCATAGCTTTACCTCACATTTTCCGTGTCGTCGCGCCAGCGCCTTTCTCGGATTGATGTGGCCGAAGCACTCGGCCACATCTTTGCCCACAAACCAAGGTTCGCCATTTACTTACACAGTACGAACTTCGTTTTCATTATAGTTAAAGGTTTTCAACTCGTTCATTCTCAAAATCCTTTGTATAGTCGTTTTTATTCAAACATCTTCGGTACACGCATCCAATGATGAACATCTACCAGCTTTGTTCCAAAGCTCATCTCAAACACGTTTTCTCCAACATACTTAGCTTCACACCAGCTAACATTCCCAAATACAATCACCCTTTCGCCAACTTTAGGCTTAACAGCTTTTGTATCGTAAACTTCGACAGCGTAAATAGCGCCGCGCTCAGAATCGTTCTTTGTCTGTTGGTATTCGTCAAAAATCTGTTCAGCTTCTTTTTCGTGATCTCTAATCCACGCTTGGCAGCTACCATATCCGCTTCCACAGAACTTTTCAAAAATCTTGCATCCCCAACAGCTTCCCTCTACAGCGGAACAACCACAACACATGTCGATAAACTTATCAAACCTATCCATTGGAAACCTCACTTTCATTATTCATCCATGCTTCAATTTTGTTCTGAACCCAAAGTTGACCCTTTGGAGTTACAAGCGTCGTTTGAATGATTCCTGTTGTATTGCCTTTGTCAACAATGCTTTCCGTTCATGTGCCAGCCTCTTAAATTTCTATCTCAATAGGCAAATATTGTTTAAAATTCTTAAAAGCTTCCGCACATTCATCGGCTGCTTTACTAAGTTTGTTTAACTTTTTGGTGAGTTTGTCAATTCTTTTTTGAGTAGATATAAAGTTTTTTAAAGTTATTTGATATGTCATATTATCAATGATAGCCATTTTTACCTCTTTTTATAAATTAGTGATTAATTTACTATTTTGTGTGTGTATGTTTTTTATTGATATAAATCTCGTTCTTTGGCTCTCTTTCTTGATATATCATCATTCGTTTTTAATAAAATACAAGGTTTATCGTCAAAGAATCTTTTATTAGGATACATAGTTTCATCTAATAATTGAACGCCTTCCATTATTACTTTTTTAGAGTTATTAAATTCCGTTCTTCCAAATTCTTCTGAAAGCTCCGTAAATTTATCAACTTTCTTAAAGTACTCTTTTATATCATTTTTGAATAGTTTTCCATCATTCAATGAATTAATATCAAAACCATTCTTTTTAAGAAAATTGTTGAATCTTTCATTCTTATTTTTATTAGCTTCGGATTTGTTTTTTAATTCAAAATAACTATCTAAATGAATAACGTTGGTATTAGAGTCCGACATAGCTAATGCTGCTGTAGATTTTCCAGAACCACTCTCTCCGGATATATATAATATGTTATGCTCTTTATCGGTACCCCATTTATCAAGGTGTTGTGTATCAGCGTTTTTCATATTTCTTTTATTATAATTTCGAGTCTTACCAGCAGCGGTCAAACTTCCATCCTTATTCTGAAAACGTCTAACTCCCCACTTCTGCCCTTTGATGCCATGATGATAAAGTTCGTTCATCTTATCACTGCCTTCCTATAAAATATAAGTCCACCATAATTTTTCACACACATATCGATTTTAGTTATTCTCCTTGCCAGTAATCAGCTCATTGTACGGCAGCCGAGCCGTTTGCGTTTTTACCAGTTTCGACCTCTATGGAACGTTTTGTTCCACCCTTAGTGTGATCCCGAACAGCTTTTCGCGGATTGCTATATCCCAATGCTTTAGCTATATCGCTGCCACAAAACAACACCTTTCCATCATCAACAATCGTCCTAATCTCACCAAACTGCTCATTCTTAAAAACTTCAATCCCATTTCCCATGTGCAAATCTCCTTTTTGTATTTTCCGGTCAACTGACCCTCTATATAATTAATACGGTTTTTACCCACCTTTTTTAAACCAGATTCCAAAATATTTTTTGTTTTACGATATTTTTTCCATTAGAGCATTCAACTCGCCTTTGATTTTGAGTAGCTCTACCAAGAAATCATCCAACTGTTTGACTTCTTCGTTGGCAACTTTCTCTCTCATGATTCTCTGAATCAACGACCGAAGCAGTTGGTCTATCGTGCCATGATAAGAAACAGTTTCTTCAATGATCCCTTTATGATTTCCGTTCTTATCTTTAGCATCTCGTTCTCTTACGAGAATGTAGTTGCTGGGATCAACGTCAATGCCGTATCCGTTTATAAGTCGAATTTTCATATCATTACATCCTTTCAAATACGTCAATATTTTCCTACAAAGCTTTCAATACGATTTCTCAACCGTTCGTTTATGGTAAATTCTTCGTGAAGTAGTGGGTTGTACTCCGTCCAATATCCAACAACAGCGTTTCGATAAAATCTGTTGTACAAATACCAACCTTGTTGTACATCGTATTTTGCTACAAGCGCTGGCGAATATAGGAACACTGCTCTCCTACGGAGCAATGCCGCACGAACAAAATATACTCCAGATTCTCGTGGAAGACGCTCAGATACGCTAATCCACGACACGCTTGTTTCCTCATTACTTTTCCAACATTGTGTAAACAAAACAGATTAATCCTTTCAATACTTAGAGTTCAAGCAAACAGCTCAAATGCTTCCACATCAATCAACCATGTACTTCTTGTCCAAACAAACTTTTGATATTCCATTGTTTGCAAGTTTTATACCCAAGTTAAGTGCATCAGCATAGTCCTTTGTTTTGAATTCCTTATAATGTTTGATATTTGTCAAATAACAATCACGGTATTCCTTGTCGATAAAGACAAAATCGATTCCATTATCAGAGTTCCAACACGATTCGTAATAAACGTGTCCTTCACTGTCCTTTAGTCCGTCATATCCCAATACCAGTACGCTGCTTTTCTCAACCTTCTCAGCTTTGAAAAGACAGCTATTATTTATTAAGTTCATGCAGTTTCGAACTTGCCAACTGCTAAACCAACCGTTGTGATATACTTTGTAAAATCCACCAGAATCAAATATGATGAATTCACAACTATAAAGCTCGTCAAGACTTTCTATCCGCTTCCCCTTTTCAAAATTTGATTTCATCTCTTATTCCTCGCTATAAAAATTGTGGTTTCCAATCGTGCAATGCCACACAGCATTTCTCCACCTTGCCTGTTTAGAAGTTTTGAAGAAAAGAATTGTCTCAGGAAAAGACCTAAAACCATCCAACACTTCAATGGCAGCCAACAAACATTCTTCACTATATTCGCGTTTGGGTTTAGCAAACTGGTTCTTTGAATATATTACAGACTGAATGCTAACTCCCCACCTTTCACTATCAAGCCGGTTCATTACAACAGTTCCAACAGCCAACTTGCCATCATAGCTTTCGCCTCGTGCTTCTGCCGCAATCAATCCTGCAAGCAAATCCACTTCATCTTCTGTGTACTCAAACGTTTCACTTGCAGTTGCGGACATACCAACAACGAACAAAACCGAAGCAACAAACGCAACTGCAATGACAAGTATCAACACTCTCAAAAGAATCTCTTTCATCAAGCAGCCATCCAATCCTTAATTTTATTTGCAATCCATATTTGACCACGAGCTGTAACATAGGTCGTTTTAGCAATACCAATATTGGCCTTCAACATCAATGGTCGTTCTTTTACCTTAAAGTACCCACGGTCAATAAACTGCTGATACGGAGTATTGTCTTTCATCAAAATCTTTTCGTCTCTAAGCAGCGCATATAGCCTACGTTCGCCAATATTTACTCCATTTTCACAGAGCAGCTTCGCCATGTCTCGGATTTTAATCAAATCTTCGCTCTCTGCTACAGTATCTGCAAAGTGGACTTTGGGAGCATCAAGAGCAATCTTTCCCGAAAGCTGTTTGTTCTTTTCTCGCTCGTCCCTAAGAGCTTCAAAAATCTTGATGGCGTTTTCTGGTTCTGCAAGCATTTGCATGAGTGCTTCTGGCGTGGCATATACTCCATGTTTTCTAATAGTTGGCAGAACATCATCAAAAACCCAACTTTCAAATTTCTCAGCAGTTGGGAGTTTGCTATTTGCAATCAAACGATAAATGTCTCCTTCAGAAATAAACGCCATCTCAATTTTCTTTTCTGAAGACTGCGGATGAGGTACGTCGCGTTTCACGACGCACCTACAATGGCGTTTCAATGCGTCTCGCGGATTGCTATATCCCAATGCTTTAGCTATATCGCTGCCACAAAACAAAACATTATCTCCATAAACAATCGTCCTAATATCTCCAAATTCGGAATTTTCAAAAATTTTAATTTCACTACACATACTATCGCTCCTATATTTTGGTTGTAAATTTGACATTACACGGTCGCATGGGGTATACTTTGATTCACAGCAAACACAGCACACAGAACAGAAAGGAGAATAATGAAAAAGAGTACTGCAATGGGTCGCTCCCACATTTGTTAATGCAAATGTAGAAGACACGCCCGTTACACTACATCATGTGCGAAAAGAGGATTGATTTTTCAGAAGCGGGGTGTTTAGCCCCGCTTCTTCCTGTTTGCCATTAATTCTTACCTTTCGCTATCTTCAAAGACCGCTCACAAAATTCAAAAACCTTGTCAAATCCTTCTTCTTTTGTGCTGCTTGAAGTCAACATTTCATAAATTGCTCCAGTGACTCCATTTGCACCTTGCCGCAATCCACGCTCAAATTGCTGTTTGATAATGGCACGAGCTGCATCCTCAAGCCTTTGATTCTTATTATCCATTTGCACCTTCCTCAGTAAATTCAATCTTAGCTTTGAATCCAAGATTCTGTGCGTACCACGCAACATCATCAACCGTCAAATCATCGCTTCCACTTTCGACAAAAAGCACGTACTCTTCTGGCACTTCAAAAACAATGGCATACTTACGAGTTGAAAAGTTCTTAGAAACACGAAGCTCTTTCAGTTTATTAGCAACTTCTTTCGGAGTCATTTTCTGTCCTTTCTTAAATAACCAAACCGTCTTTTTTAGCGCCTTCAAGCCACTCTTTTTCGTTGACGACAAATTCCTCCATCGCATCGTTATAAGTGACTCCCTGCGCCACGCAGCCCTTCAAAACAGTGCTTTTGACTGTCCAAAGATTGTTGTTGAAATCAATCTCATATGGGTAATTAGTCTCGAACATTTTAAGCTCCAATTTTCCCACCATCCATTCTGTCTTTCAAAATCGCACTAATGTCAACGTTCCTGCTTCTGCACAATGCAATCGCCGTACTTACAGCATTTGGAATTTCTGTAGCGTCCAGCATTTCCAATGTTCTGGGCTTTGTCTTTTTGCCAGTAGAGTTTAAATAATTTGTAATCCTTGAGTTAACGTTGATACCATACTTGTACAACAGTTCCTTTTTAAAATCTGTCCAGCCTTGACTAAAACTCCCAAGTGAAGCGCCGTAAGCCCTTACGATGGCATTGATAAACGGTCTGTCCGCCCACTCGATTACCTTCTGCGCCAGCAGATCGTTCTCTTTATTAAGAAGATTGTTCTTGTTCTGCAACGCTTGAATATTGGAGAACAATCCCTTAAAAATGGTTTTGTGGTCTTCCGGAGCGTCGCTAAAGTAAGTCTCTACCAGCAGATCCACGTTGTTGATGTAGCCACCGGTTTTGCGAATAATGGGAATGACCTCATGCGTGATCCAGCGTTTAAAGGC
>ERZ779737.2041-NODE-2041-length-14078-cov-2.130856_pt1 | contig 14078 bp, 18 predicted proteins | sample MGYA00511889_ERZ779737 | MGnify/ENA primary metagenome ERZ779737 (study PRJEB29588, sample SAMEA2163575) | human gut metagenome | biome: human gut; feature: human-associated habitat; material: faeces | place: Denmark | collected 2008/2010 ...
CACGTTTTGAAACAGAAGAACTAGTTGAATATACAATAAGCTATATAAAAAAAATGTTCAAAGAAAAAATAAATATTATCGATCTAGGAACAGGCAGTGGTTGTATAGCTATAACGCTAAAGAAAAAAATAAATTCTAATGTAAGTGCAATCGATATTTCAAAAGAAGCACTAGAAGTAGCTAAAGAAAACGCTAAAAAAAATAAAGTAGAAATAGACTTTATTCAAAATGATATGCTAGATAATATTAGTAATAAATTTGACGTAATAATTAGTAATCCTCCATATATATCAAAAAATGAAGAAATACAGGATATTGTTAGAAAAAACGAACCATCCTTAGCCCTTTATGCTGATAATGAAGGACTATATTATTATGAAAAAATAATCAAACAAGCTAAAAAAAATCTAAAAGAAAAATTTATAATAGCTTTTGAAATAGGGTATATGCAAGGAGATAAAATAAAAAAAATAGCTGAACAAAATTATCCTAAAGCAGAAGTTGTTTTAAAAAAAGATTTACAAGGCAAAGATAGATTTATATTTATAATTAATAATTAAATTAACTAAAAGACTTTTTTCCAAGGTCTTTTTTTGATACAATAAATATTAGGTGGTAGTATGGAAGAAAAATTACAAATGTTAAGTAGTGATGGTATGCTTGTAAAAAGGCCATTATTAGAATTAGATGATATAGTTTTAATAGGATTCAAAGAAATAGAATGGAATACAATTAAGGAATGTAATTAATATATTCCTTTTTTATTTGCTAATCACCAAAGGGTAGGTACGTTCAAGATAATTACAACAGCGGCATCTGTAGAAGAAAAAATAATTGATTTAGAAAAAGATACTTTTTTTGATTCAGGTTCGGTTAAAGTAAGTGGAGCAAGAATAGGTTGTTGGAAAGCAGGAGGTCATGGCTATCAGACATTTCTTCAAGTGTTTGAAAACTCTTGTAATCCCGGATTTGTTAAAATGGGCTTAACTTTAGGAAAATAAAAATTATTCTCATATCTTGATTTGTTTGGATTTGGAGAAAAAACTGGAATTGATCTTAATGGAGAAGGTACTGGTATAATATTTAGTCTAGACAAAGTAAAAGATTTAGAACTTGCAACAACAGCATTCGGACAAGGAGTAAGTGTTACGCCAATTCACCTTACTGTCTAATAAATGATACCACAAAAACCACTAGAGGAATAAGTAGTAAATATACTAAAAAGTATGATGTTAGGTTTAATTATAATTGCTTTGTAGAAATATAAAATGTTACTTTTAAAATTAAAATACCAAAATAATAATTAGAAAAGTAACATAAATATAATAAATTTTATTTTTTTGGGAATTTTAATTAGTTTTTCCTAAAAAATAAAAATGATTTGTTTTAATCGTTATAGAAAAATGTATATGTAATTTACAAAGTGATTAAAGTGTGATATATTATAGGCGTAAATTATTCAAAGAAAGGAGTGTGATTAAGATGAAAAATTTACAAGTTATAAATAATGCAGAATTAATCACTACTCCTAATTTATTAAACTTTTAGGAATATTCTTTTAGATTATAAAATTAATTCTGCATTATGCAGAATTTTTTCGTTAGGAGGATATTAAAATGATAATGAAATTAAATATTAATGATAGAGCAGCACTAGCTATCAAAAATAATACTAAAAGAGTAGAGATTAGAGCAAATAAAGAAAATAGTGAGCATGATTATAGCAAGTTAAAACAAAACGATATTATAGAATTTACTAGTAATAATCTAGGTGTATTTTATGTTAAAGTTAAAGAGGTAAATCATTATGATTCATTAGAAGAACTTTTTACTTTAGAAGGAACTAGATATACAACTTCATCTACTAATGATAAAGAAGAAGCAATTAGAAAAGTTAGTAAACTTGATGGATATCAAGAAGCTATTAAGAAAAATGGCGTATACGCTATTCATATTGAATATCTATATAGTGAAAACAATGTTTGGAATGAATTATATGATCATGCTAAGAATATTAGAAATCCTAGAGATGTATCAGGTATGATTAATGCAGGACAGGTTGGTGCAGCAATATTAACTAAAAATCATAATATTTATACTGGAGTATGTATTGATACTGCATCAACACTTGGTATGTGTGGAGAGCGAAATGCTATTGCCAATATGATTACAAATGGAGAAAATGAAATTATAAAGTTAGTATGTGTTGATTCTAAAGGTAATGTTGGTTCACCTTGTGGTGCTTGTAGAGAATATATGATGCAACTTTCTAAAAATAGTAAGGATATTGAGATATTAAAAAATATTGATACTAAAGAAATAGTGAAATTAGAAGAATTAATTCCTGATTGGTGGGGAAAAGGCAGAGTTTAATGAAAAATATAGAATTAGTTATTCCTAAATTAAATCAATATTCTTATGAACAAAAACTTGAAAGTGATTCTAAAACAATGAGTTATAATGCAGGATATGATGTATCATACTTTGGGTATCATTATAATACAGATTGTATAGATTTTCCAAAAGAAAAATGGAGAGATACATATAATAAGAGAATAAATGAAAACAAGTATTTTGCTTATATAAAAGATTGTACTATTAATAGATATGTTGGATATGTTAATTACCAATATAATAAAAATGATAATATTTATGAATGTGGTGTTTTAATTGAAAGCAAATATCGTGGTAAAGGTTATTCAAAAGATGCACTAAGACTTTTAGTAAAAGAAGCAAATAAAAACGGAGTAGATTATCTTTATGATACTTTTGAAAAAGATAGAGAAAATACTTTAAAAATTTTCCTTGACGTTGGATTTGAAGTTTATAAAGAAAGTACATGGAAAAAATTTAATAATATAGTTGATGGAGTAATTGTTAGAATTAAGACAGATAAAATAATGCCTGATACTTCTAATTTAAAAACTATAGATGATGTTTTAGAATTTATGAAAAATAATATAAGATATGGATGGTTAGATATTAATAATGAAATCCATATTGGAAATATGAAAAATTTTAGGAAGCTTTATAGAACCTTATCTATAGATGAAATATTAAAATATGGTATTGGTACATGTATTGATCAAGTTAAATTAATGAATTATTTATTAAATAAAATAAGTGTTAAAAATAAAATGTTTGCAACTAGAATATATGAGCCTAATAATTTTAATAAGCTAGATGAAGAAGAACATATGCATTGTTTCATATTATGTTATATTGATAATAAAGTTTATCATATTGAACATCCGAATTGGTGTAGAATAGGTATATATGAATATGAAGATGAACAAGAAGCATTAAAAACAATTAATGATTATTATATTAAGTTGTCAGGTGGTATATCAAGACCAATAACAGAGTTTTATAAAATTGAATCCAATATTTCATTTAAAGAGTTTAACAGTTATATTAATAATTTAGATGTACTAAAAAATAATAATTTAAATTCAATTAATAGATGGACATTTGGAATAGATGCAGATAAATTAGTGAAACTTGTGTTAGATGGTAAAAAGACAGCAACAACATCTTTGTATGAATTTGATAGTTTACCTACAGTAGGTGATGTATCTATACTTACTGATTCAAATAATAATGATATGTGTATTTTAAAAACAAAAAAGGTTATTGTAACTGAATTTAAAAATATTACTTGGGATATAGCAAAATTAGAAGGTGAAAATATTTCTTTAGAAGAATGGAGAAAAGTTCATAAAGATTTTTTTAGCAAAATAGATTCTAGTTTTAATGATGATACTGAAGTAATATTTGAAATATTTGAAGTAATAGAAAAATTTAAGTAAAAAGGAGATGCAAATATGTATAAAAATATTTTGATAATAGGTGCTGCTAGAAGTGGTAAAACTACACTTGCAAAAAAGTTAGCCAAGGAAAAAGGCTATAATTTAATTAGTATAGATGATATTGTTAGTGGTTTTGAAGCATATCCTGAACTTGAAATACATCATGATGGTGATGCTAATGACACTGCAAAAAGACTTGCTCCATTTTTAATTAGATACTTTACTGAAATATCAGAAGGTAATACTTTTTATGATGGAATTAAATACGTAATTGAAGGTACTCATATTGATTTCGAAATATTAATGCCATTCCTACAAAATGAAAAGTATAAAGCGAAATATGAGATCATTGGTTTAACTTATAATGATATTACAGAAGAGGAAATGTATAAAAATATTAAAGAGTACGATACAGAAGATGATTGGACATATTGGTGTAGTGATGAAGAATTACGAGGAAATGTAAATTATTTTCTTGATAGAAACAAATTTTTTAATGATAAGTTTAAAGAATATAATATTAAAACATATGATACATCATTTGATAGAAAAAAAGTTTTAAAGAAAGTAATAGATTCATTAGAATAGTGAGGTGATTTAGAATGAAATTAATTGGAAGTAAAACAATAGAAACTGAAAGATTGATATTAAGAAGTTCTAAGATGGAAGAACAAAAAAGATTATGGGAGATATTAATGATTCCAGAAGTAAATAAATGGTATTTGGTAGGTGCAAAAAAACATGCAAATAATCCTAGTCACTGGGCTTGGGAGAATCAAGAAAAATTCTATAAATCTAAAGTAGAAAAAGCAGATAATAATGATGTATTTGTATGGAGTGTATTTTTAAAGCCAGTTTATACGAATAGTGGTTATGAAGAAGTAATTGGACAAGTATCTGCTCAAGAAAATGGAGAAGATATTACTATTCGTGATGTAGGTTGGTATATGGATCCGGCTTATCAAGGAAAAGGCTATGCAACAGAGGCTGCTAAAGCAATGATAGATTATATGTTTAGCGAAGTAGAAATAAATGGTATTTCTTCAGGTGCTGTAAAAGATAATATAGGATCTTGTAGAATGTTTGAAAAATTAGGGTTTAATAAAATTGGTGAAATAGAAGAAGAGTCACCTTATACATTTTATGATGGAATATTAACTTTTTCTAAATACGGATTAACTAAGGAGTATTATTTTAATAATGAAAATAATAGAGTATGAAGATAAATATTTAGAAGATGTTAAAGACTTGTTAGTTGAACTTGAAAAGTATATTTTATCTATTGATAAAGATAATTTAGATCAACTACATCCAGAATATAGAGAAAAAATGGCAATTTTAGATTTAGAAAAAGTTAAAAATAATAATGGTAAATGTTATATAGCAGTTGAAAATGATAAAGCAGTAGGATTAATTATGGGATGTGTATTTCCATATGATGAATATGATTATTTAGATTATAAGTGTCCCAAAAGAGGAGAAATAACTGAATTAGTAGTTTCTAATAATGTAAGAAGTAAAGGTATAGGTAATATGCTTATCTCTAAAATGGAAGATTATTTTAAATCATTAGGTTGTGAATATATTTTAGTAGATGTATTTGCTTATAATGAAAATGCTATTAAGTTTTATGATAAGAATGGATATCATTCAAGAATGTATACAAATATAAAGAAAATTTGACGATACATTATCTTGTTCTGATAATGATGAATTGGTGTAAAAACTTTACAAATTCGTCTTTTTGTGTTATTATACATAACAATTTAAATTACTATTATTAAAGGGGTGATATTATGAAAATACCACAAGAGATAAGCACTTTATCTACTTATGATTTATTAATACAATCACCATCGCTTATAGTTAAAAATAATAATAAAAAATATACTCTGGATAATATTCAAACGTTATACTTGTATCCATTATCAATATTTGATTATATCAGTAATTTGGATAATCAAGATATTATTAAACTAACATTTTTATCATTAGATAGAGATATAGATTATAATTTCTTATTTATGAACTATTTTAAAAAGTTAAAGAATGTTGAGTTTATAATTGACCATTCATATTTAGATAAAATAGATATTCTTAAAAATTTAATTAATTTATTATATAATAATAATATGAAAATAACATTAACTATTAATAATTTGTTAGAAGTTAAAGATTTACTGAAAGATTATTACGGAAAGATAACTTATTTTAAAATATATATGTTAAACTTGATTAATAAAGATAATGAATCAAATTTTTATAAATACTTGAGTATGATATCTAATAATAGTTCAGGGTTAATACACGTAAAGACATATATAAGTATTGATGAATATCTTTATTACGAAGATACTTTAAAGCAATTAAAAAAATTAGGTGTAGATGTATTTCAAGTATCTAAAGAACTAATTCCATTAAATAAGAAAAACATAAATTTAGATTGTAGTATTGAAAAGCATATAAGAATTTTAGAAAGAAAATATAATAAATTTAATACTAAGTTTATAAGCGTTAAAGATTTATCAACATTATATTACCCACGCTTTGAATTAGATGAACGCAATAAGAAAAAATGCTATGCATGTTTAATGAAACCATATATAGATGGTAAATATCTTATTCCATGTAAGGTAAATAAAATAATAAATAATGAAGATAAATATGGAACTCCTTTAGAAAGTATATATAAATATAAAGACAAAATTAAAAATATTGGTGATACATGCTCTGATTGTGCTTCTATATTTGAAAATGATTCATTAGGTAGTATTTCAGAGTTGTCAAATGGTGATTCAATAGAAATGGAGTTACTATGATAGAATTAATTGGAAAAAATGGTTCTGGTAAAACTTTTATTGCAAATGAATTAGGGAAACGTGGTTACGAAAAAGTGGTTGGCTATACAACTAGACCAATGCGTGAGAATGAAATTAATAAAGTAGATTATAATTTTATAAAAAAACGTGAATTTCAATATATGCTTGATAATAATCAATTTATAGACTACAAAGTTAGAAATGGTAATTATTATGGCATTAGTGGAAATGGCATAACCAATTCTTCTATAATTACTTCAGGTAATTCAAATTTAATAGCAAAGATAACAGGATTTGATGTTTATAAAATATATTTAGATGCTAATCTAGAGACGAGATATGCAAGAATGGTTAAGAGAAATCCAGAAGATAATCTGTTTGACAGGATTCATTCGGAAAACTTTTCCTTTTTAGATAATTTTCAAGCATTATTCATTGATAATAATATTGATAATATATCTATTATTGATCATATTGAAAGTGTGATTAAAGATGGTGTTATTTCTCAAACTATTTTAAAAGATAATAAACATTTTATCCAAAAGAAAGTTTATGAATATGAATTAACTGATCATAAAAATCAAAATATTATATTGGATATTTTAGAATATGAAGAATATATACTTAGAAATTTATCATTAATAAATGGTGTTGATAAAGAAAAAATGTATTATAGATTAATTAGAGAATATTTAGATAGGTTAAAAATAGAATATGAAGAAAATTCAAAAAAAATCTTAGTATTAAGTGATAGGGGAGTATATAATTTAGATTATAAGGAGAGATAAATATGAAGATATTATTTATATCAGATATACATGGTATTAATATTAATTTAAAAAAAATAGAAAAAATTATTGAAAAAGAAGGAATAGATAAATTAGTAGTTCTTGGTGATTTATATTATGCCGGTCCTACGTATAATCAAAAGTATGAAGTTAATAGTATGAATGTTAAAGATACATTAACTAAATATTCAGATAAAATTATTTGTTTAAAAGGTAATTGTGATTCAGACGTTGATATTAAAGCAAGTGATTTTCCAATTTGTAATAATTTAGCTTTAATATGTGTAGATGGGCTAGATATTTATTTAACTCATGGTAATGAATATAATTTAGAAAAGAATAGAAAATTTAACAGAAAAGGTATATTGGTATATGGCCACGAACACATACCATATATAAAAAAAGAAAAAGATATGGTATATATCAATGTTGGTTCAATATCTATACCTAAAGAAAACAATAATCCTACATATATGATGTATGAAAATAGAAAATTTACTATTTATGATATAGAAGAAAATATATTTGATAGTATAGAAATATAAATATAAATTAATTTTTAAGGGGCTAATATGGAACAATTAGAAGACAAATATAAAAATGATAAATATGATCGTTCACTATATATTCCGAAGGGATATATATTACCAGATGGTAGTCAATTAACAAAATCTTATGCAAGATTACATGAAGATATGGCAAAAAGGTTTATAGAAGAAAATTATAAATATACATTTACTAATGATATTATCAAGGATCCTAAAGATTTTATGCTAATGAGAGTGGGTGCATTACAAGTAATGTCGTGTGGTTTACCAATATTATTACATTGCGATGAAAAATTGAGTAAAGAAATTGAAGCAGCTATTGTTTCGTATTTAAGTTATGACTGGAAAGAAATGATAATTGAAAATCCATATGCTAGTTATTTTAATTATATGAGATATCGATCGCTTGAAGGTACTGGATTAAGCATAGGAGATGATAAATATGAGGAAAAGATTGCTAACCAAAAAATACTTAAGAGACGTTAAGGAGTATATGATAAAGATTACTAAAGATAATGATGCATATATTTGTGTAAAAGAAATAATTGATACGGAAAAACCATTTAGTATATCAACGGGGTTGTGTTTAGTTAATAATGGTTATCATATTGTTGAAATATTGCCAATGAATGAAAAATTTTGTGTTAGAACTTTCTTGAATGAAAAAAATGAAATTTTGCAAAAGTATATAGATGTTTCTTTAGGTAATGGTATTGATGAAGAAACTAACATTCCTTATTATGATGATATATTTTTGGATATTATTATAAATGATGATGAAATATATGTAGATGATAAGGATGAATTAGAAAAAGCATATAAAAATAATGAGATTACTGAAGAAACCTATAATGAAGCAAATATAATTTGTAATCGAATATTATCTGAGCTAAATACAAATAAGTATATAATTAAAGATGTAAGAGAGTATTTATGAAAGAATTTTCAAGTAAGACATATTTAAAAGATGTTATAGATTTTGAATTAAAGATATATTGTAAAAATGATGAATACTATTTTATTATTAAGAAAATAGTAAATATAAAATTCCCATTTATTTTAAAAGAAATGGGACATGATATTAAATTATTAGATAATAATTATTATATTATAGAATATATACCATGTAATAAAAATTATTTTTGTAGACTTTTTGTCGATGAAAATAAAGAAATAAAAGAGTATTATTATCAGTTTACTGAAAAGCAAGGAATAGAAAATTCCATTCCTTATTATCAAAAATTAAATACAGCATATGTAAAAACACAATTTGGTGAAAAAATATATTCATCAAATAATACTAATATTTCTAAAGAAGTATTAGAAATAATTAAACAAAATAAATTAAATTCTGATTTAAATTATAAAGAATATTTATGGTAAAGGGAGAAAAATATGGAAATAGTAGTAGGAAAAGAAAATGAAATATATAAATTAGGTTCATTATCATTAGAAAAAATTGATAATGAATTTGTAAAAAAAGGTATGAATGATTTGTCATACAAAGAAAGATTAATGAAAGCAAAAAGCTTAGTTTTAATAGAAAAGAAAACTAATAAAGTTATATTTCAATTGAATTTAATTCAGAATCAACACTTTTATCCTCTAAGCATATTAGATTATGCTAATATGATGAAAAAATATATTAGTAAAGAAATAACTGATTTACCAATTATGTCATTAGATTCTCATGATTATAATTTTTGTGACTTTCATTGTAAAGATTGTTTAGCAGTTGATACGCGTGAGTGGGCTAAAAAAAATATTTGTTTTACTTCATTTGATATTGACCATTATGAAAACGTATTAAAAGAAATAGCTAGATATTCTAAGAAAAGAGGATTGGATAGCATAAGATTTGAAATGTCCGGTGAAGGGAATCCTGATATGTATCCATATAGGGCGCGTATTATTAAATATGCTGCTACAGAATGTAATATGAAACCTGTTTATATAAGTACTGGTAGTAGACTAGATGAAGAAACAATTGATGTATTGGCTAAATACGCTTATTATATTAGAATTAGCATGCCTGGTATAAATGAAGAAGCATACGAAAAGTATTCTTATCAATTAGGAAAAAAGGAAACTAGATATACATATAAGAAATCTTTAGAAATGTTAAAAAAATTAGTTGCAAAAAGAAAAGAATATGGTCGTGAGGGAGAACTTATGATAGGTGCAAGAACTTGTATGAGACCAGAAAATGCTGGTAGTTATTTAACATCGGCTAAAGAACTAGCGGATATTGGTGTTGATAGTTTTCAAATAGTTAAAATATTAATTCCTATAGGAGATGATATTACTAAATATAAATTATCTGAGAAAACAATTGAAGAATTAACATTCTTAAGAAAAAATTATAAGGATATAGGTTTAATGCATGTACAAATACCTAGTAATTTGGATTATACTTACTATGATCGTAAAATTGAAGATTCGAAGAAACCAAGTCAGTGCTATAGCTCGCTTGTATCACCAATTTTATATGGCCCAAATTTAATTATTTGTACACATTGGGAAAAAATAAAAGATATAGAAAATTCACATTATGGTTGTATTAAAGGTAAAAAAAATGAATTAGAAGAAGTTATGATGGGAGAAAGAGCAAAAAAGATTAGAAATCAAGTGCCGGAAAGATGTTCTTCATGCTGTGCTATATATGATAATCAAATGCTTGAAATGATTAGGTCTCAATTATCATTAGTCAATGATATTAATGATGTTGAATTCTACTTAACTTATTAGGCTGAATATGTATAGTTTCAATATTATATTAACTAATTTATGTAATGCTCATTGTTCACATTGTTATATGAAAACTAATGAAAATCCTAAAACATTATCTTTTGAAAAAATTGATTTGTTAGTGGATAAATTACCTATTAATACAAAGACTATTGTAATCACAGGTGGAGAAATATTCACAGCTAGTAGTGAATTAGAATATTTTTTAAATAAGATTAATAATAAATTTAATAGAATTCAAATTGGATTAGAATCAAATGGTATATATTTATACACTCATAATGCATTGGAAATTTTAAAACATTTAAAAGAATTGAATGTTGATTTTATAAGATTTTCTGATGACCCTTTTCATGAAACAGGTGGAGTTGATTTGTATAAAGCTAGAAAATTAAAAGAATTAGAATCTAATGATACTCCAAAAATTAAATATTTAGTACAAACTAAAGCACTGTCAATTGGAAAAGCAGAGCAATTAAAAGAAGAAGAAAAATCTAAACCTTGTTGCATGAATACCAAAGATAGTGAAAAAAATCCATATATATTTATGGATATTACTGGTGATATGTATTTATGTGCGTGGAAAAGTGGAAAAAAAGTTGGAAACATTTTTACTGATAACTTTTTAAAAATAGAAGAAAATTTAAATGAAAAGGTAAATCACTGCATATTAACTGGCAATATACTAGATGCAATAAGTATCTATACTAATGATAATAGAGAAATTGTAAAAAATAATATTGATGCTATTGGTGAATGTAATGCTTGTATTAAGGCATTTATAAAAAGGATGTGAATTATATGAATGAAGATAAATTTACAAAAAAGTCTTGTATATATGATAAGTATAGACCAAACTATCCAGCAAGTTTAATTGAATATTTATATACTAAAGAAGGATTTAATGAAAAATCGAAAATTGCTGATGTAGGAGCTGGAACAGGTATTTTTAGTGAACAACTTCTTAAACAAGGCTCACAAGTTATATTAGTTGAACCAAACGATGGAATGTTGGAAGAAGCTAGAAAAAAATTGTGTAATTATAAAAATGCATATTTTTTATCATCTAGCGCAGAGAAAATTGAACTATCATCACATTCATTAGATTATATTACTGTGGCTCAAGCATTCCATTGGTTTAATTTAAAAAAATTTAAATCTGAATGCAAAAGACTATTAGTAGATGATGGTAAAGTTTTACTTACATGGAATATTACTGATAGTGAGAGCAAAGTTATTCAAGATTTAGCATATTTAAATAAGTTATATCTAGGTAGTTGTTATAACACAAGAGACAAAGAAGATTTGAAATATTATTTAAAATTTTTTAAAGAATATATTTTAAATTATTTTGATAATGATTTAGAATTAAATATAGATCAATTTATAGGTAGATGTTTATCTCGCTCTTATAGTCCCAGTGAGAATGACGATATTTATGATGAATATATAGATGGTTTAAACTCTATTTTCTATGATAATAGTAAAGAAGGTAAAATAATTATTAAAAATAAAACAAGAAGTATGATAGGAATGGTAAAGTAGTATGGAAAATATAAAATATAGTATTTTAGTTCCTTTGTATAATAAAAAAGAATACTTAATTAAATATTTTTCAAAAATTGTTAAACAGTCATTTGATAATTATGAAATTGTTGTTGTAGATGACGCATCTACGGATGGATCGTATGAATATTTAAAAGATTCTTATAAAAATATTAATTTAATAAGAAATAGTGAAAATCATGGCGTAGGCTATACAAGAAATGTATTAATACATAATGCCAAAGGAAAATATCTAATATTTGTTGATCCAGATGATTATATTGAAACTGATTTATTGTCGGAAATAGATAAAGAAATAGAAGATGTTGACATTTTAAGATTTCAAAATGTAATTGACCCTATGACACCTAATAGAATAGAACAAGAAATGGGTAAAGATAAATATCGATATGGATGCAACCCGGTTGAAAATATAACCGGAGAAGAAGCATTGCTAAAATGGTGTTTAGGAGAAAGAAATATAAATACTTTCCCATGGACATATGTAATAAAAAAAGACTTATATAATGGTGTTTATTATCCAGAATTAAATAATTTAGAAGATTTTGCTATTACACCATATTTAATAGCTAAAGCTAAAAAAATAAAAGCTATAACTTATGTTGGGTATCACTATCTATTATACGACAATTCGCTTTCTAGCAATGATAATAATTTATCAAGTAAAGTTAAAAAATTACAGACATTATATGATGTTGTTCAATTAGCTATTATTAATATAAGTAGTACTAATATTAGTAATGAGTCAAAAAAAATTTATATCGATGATGTAATTAATAGATATAATATTCGTAAGGCAAAACTTGATAATTTATTGGAAAGTAATAAGGTAAAAAAATGATATATGTAGTTACTCATAAAGATATTTCATTAAAATCACCTGAAAATTACAAAATAATTGGAGTAGGAAATAATAGTATTATTAATGAAGATTTTCATGACAATACTGGTGATAATATATCTTCTAAAAATAAAAACTATTGTGAATTAACTGCTTTATATTGGCTATGGAAAATTCTAATGATGATATTGTTGGTTTAGAACATTATCGCAGAATGTTTTTAAATGATAATATAAATGAAATAGGATTACTAAGTGAAGAGGAAATTTTATCAATTATGAGCAAGTATGATATTATTGCGCCGTCGTTATTTAATAATAATACAAGAACAGTTTATCAACATTATGTGGAAGCTCATAAAAAAAGAGACCTTGATTTAGTTCAAAATATAATGAATAGTAAATATCCTGAATATACTAGTTCATTTAATCATGTTATGAATAGTAAATATGAATATGGATTTAATATGTTTATAACTAGGAAAGAAATATTAGATGAATATTCTAAATGGTTATTTGATATTTTGTTTACATTAGAAGAAAAAATAGACATAGCCAAATATGACGAATATCAAAAAAGAGTATATGGCTTTTTATCTGAAAGATTATTTAATGTGTGGATACAACATAAAAAATATATTATTAAAGAAAATGTTATAGCTAATATTATGCATTCGAAAGAAAAAATATTAGCCGAAAAATCAAGTAAATTATCGAATAAGATTGTCTAATTCTTAAATCGTATTGAAAACGGATTAATTCGTACTGAAAACGGACTGAATTTGGCTTGAATTAGTTTTGTCAAGTGATATAATATAGTAAAATATGTGAGGCCAATGAAGAAAACTTGCATATTTTTTTTGTGACATAAATTGTACATAGTATGAGATGAATTGAACACAAAATGAGCTTGACTTGTGTTTGTCAATAGTTATAATAGTGTATGATATGAAAAAATTAT
>ERZ779737.2043-NODE-2043-length-14060-cov-4.531739_pt1 | contig 14060 bp, 13 predicted proteins | sample MGYA00511889_ERZ779737 | MGnify/ENA primary metagenome ERZ779737 (study PRJEB29588, sample SAMEA2163575) | human gut metagenome | biome: human gut; feature: human-associated habitat; material: faeces | place: Denmark | collected 2008/2010 ...
AAATTATAAAATGTTTCCTTTAGCAAGGAAAGAAAAAATTGAAGATTTTGATGAATATTTTAATAGAGAGGTAAATAAAATTTTAAATGAATCAACTAATAGTAGATAATCATTTAATTAAAAAAGATATTAAATCTATTCTTACTCTTCTTAAATCTCAAATTATTAATGGTAAATTAAATGATATTAAATATACAGGAGATGAAGTTGCAGTAACTTGTCCTTTTCATAATGAAGGGAAAGAATCTCACCCTAGCTGTTTTATTTATGTTGGGGATAATGAAGGTATTCCATGGGGAACTTTTCATTGTTTTACATGCGGGGAATCAGGTAATTTAATTAAATTTATAACATCATGTCTTTGTTGTAGTAATGAATATGCAAAAAATTGGTTAAAAAATAATTTCACAGAAAAAATAATTGAAGCATCTTTTATTAATATAGAAGAACCAATCAATTTTAAAAATAAAAAAGAAGAAAAACAATTTGCTTTAAATGAGTCTATTTTAAATAATTTTCAATCATGGCATCCATATATAGCGCAAAGACATATTAGTAAAGAAATAGCAGAAAGATTCCAAATTAAATATGATTCAACAACACAGACAATTATTTTCCCTGTTAGAGATGTTAAAAATAATTTAATATTTTTAACAAGAAGAAGTATTAAAGATAAAAAATTCTATATAGATGAATCAGCTTCTAAGACAGTTTATCTATTGAATGAAGCTGTAAAGAATAAATGTAACCAAGTTATTGTAGTTGAAAGTCAAATAAATGCATTAGTTAGTTATTCATATGGGTTTCCAGCAGTTGCATTATTTGGAGCGGGAACAACTCAAAATCAAATGGATGAGTTAAATAAAACAAATATTCTTCATTATATACTAATGTATGATAATGATGAAGCTGGAAGAAAAGGTGCTAGTAAATTTAAGAAATTAATTAGAAAAGATGTTTTTATAACAGATATTATTATGCCAAAAGGGAAAGATGTTGCTGATTGTTCTAAAGAAGAATTTTTAAATATATTAAGAAGAAATAATGTTTTGCTTGATTAAAGAAATTGATTATGTTAATATATATTTATAGATTATGTAAGGGAGAGAAAACATATGAGTAGTTTAGAAGAGTTAGCAAGATCAAAAAACATAGAATTTGATAAATTAGATTATGATTCTAGAAAAGAGACATTAAGTCAACTTCTTAATGAATATTCAAATACAAAATATTTTAATAATTCTAGATTTTTTGATGATTTAAAATTTGTGTATAGTTTAATTTATCAAATTGAGAATTTAGATCAAAAGATGAATGATACTTTTTTACTATTTATAAGTAGTTTAATGTCATATGAAAAGGAAGAGCTTATTTTTCTTCCTTATTTCTACAAAGTTAAAGATAAAGAATATGTGTTTTTTGTAAGTATAAGAGTTTATCGCTGTCGTAATGGTAGAGGATGTAATGTTGCTACTGGAGAAGTAATAAAACGCCTTGAGAAGACAAAATTTTTAGATCTTTGTTTGGAAATGTCAAAAGATTTAAAGAAAAATCAGAAACTTACTAAGGAGTACAAACCAAATTTCACTAATTTTACACCACATGAAGTTAAAATCTCTAAAAGAAGACCTACAAAAATATTTAATATTATTAAGAATGTGTATCTAGTAGTTAAAAAACTTAATACACCTGTTAAACCTAAAAAAGAAAAGTATTCTTATAATTATGATTATCGACCTCATAATAATAAAGAAAATGAACAAAAACAAACTTTACAAACACAATTAGAACTATTAAAACTACAAATTGCTCTTGTAGAAAAGCAACTTGAATCATTAAATTAGATACTATATAATAATGAAGAATAAAGGAGATTAAAATTATATGGGTTTAAAAATTATACATTATTCACCAGCAACATTGTATCCAATCGATGATGCACATCCAGAAGAATTTGATTATGTAGTCATCTCAGATCTTTCAGGCGATGAAATTGATGATGATGAAATTTGGGAAGTAGATGGTGAAATTTGCTCTGAAAAAGAAATGCTTGATATTTTTTATGATAGCTATGTTTCAGAAGTTACTGATGAAGAAGAATATCAAAAAGGAAAAGAGTGGTTAATCAGAGAAGTCTCTTATGAAGAACAAGATTTTGAAGAACATCCAACTATGCTTAAAATAGATGTTCCATATGGAAGAAAAGATGATTGTCAATATGCTTTAGAAAATGATTTTGATCCTATTGGAAATGATTATCTTCCAGATGATTTTAAGCATTTAGATGTAAATGATTTGGAACCATATGAAGAAGATTATGAACCTGATTATGAAGATGAATTTTAATATTGATTTTTAAATTTTAATTGTATAGAATATTAAATAGGAGGAAATAAAATTAATGGCACAAATGAATTATGAAGAGTATTTGAAGGCAACTTCTTCTAATACTAATACAAACTATACAAATAGCGTTCTTCCATCTTATTTTTCTTTGAAAGATGATGGAGATAATGCAATTGTTAGATTTAATGTAGCAAGTCTTGATGATATTAAAGTATATTCAGAACATGCTATTCGTGTTAATGGCAAGATTAGAAAGGTAGAATGTGTAAGAAATTACAATGATTCTATTGATGCTTGTCCTCTCTGCGCTTCTGGAAACAAAGTTTCATTTAGAACTCATATTCAACTTATTGCATATGAAAATGAAAATGGGAAAATTATTTCTAAGCCTTATGTTTGGGAACAATCACCTAAATTTAGAGATGTTTTAAAGTCATATATTCAAGATTATGGTGATTTAAGAAATCTTATCTTTAAAGTAACTAGAAATGGAAAGAAAGGAGATACTAGAACTACTTATTCTCTTATCCCTGCAAACCCTCAAATCTATAACGATAAAGATTATGTTGCTGATTTCAGTGCCTTTGATAAATTTGATTTATCAAAATATATGTTATTAAATAAATCAAAAGAAGATTTAGCATATTATGTGGAACATGGAGATTTCCCAAGTAATCAACAAAATAATGCGCCTAAAACTGAAATTTACAGCAAAGCATCTACATCAACTGAACAATATGTAGCACCTCAACCATCTTATAGAGACAATTTAAAAGATAATTCTCAACCAATTAGAACTGTTTATAGAGACAATCCATCTCAAATTGAATCTAGAGAAAATATTACATCTCAAAGAACAGAAGATAAACCTCAGCAAACACCTTCTCCAAGAAGATATGTTTATTAATTAAAGGAGAATTAAATGGATAGTTTATGGGGAGAAACCTTTAACATAGAAAATATCCAAGAAAAAACTAAAGAGATTATTAATAAAACATCTAAGAAGAAGGTATCTAAAAATGCTTCTTCTTTAGACATTAATAAAGCTGTTAAAAGTAAAACTATTAACATTAACACAAAATTAGAATTAATTAAACCTAAAGTTTTATCTATATTAGGTAAACAAGTAGAGAATGTTAAAACAATTTATGATAAGAATGAATTGCATGAATATTTGCAAAAAGGTCTTAATTTTGGAAGAATATCAATAGATACTGAAACAAATAATTCTCTTGATCCTCTTACATGTAAATTAATGGGTTTATGTTTATATGTTAAAGGCGAAAAACAAGTTTATATACCTGTAAATCATGTAGATAAAGACACTAAAGAAAGATTATCTAATCAACTTACTGAACAAGATATTCATGATGAATTACAATGGTTAATAGATAATAAAAGAGATTGTCAATTTATCTTCCATAATGGCAAATTTGATATTAAAGTATTATGGTGTACTTGTAATGTATGGGTTCCAATTGATTGGGATACTATGGCAGGTGCAAGAATGTATGATGAGAATGAACCAAGTGCAGGTCTAAAACAACAATATATAGATAAAATAGATCCTGAACAATCTAAATATGATATTGAGAACTTATTTGAACATTTACCTTATGAAATAGTAGATCCTGAATTATTTGCTCTTTATTCAGCCACTGATGCTATGATGACAGATAAATTATATGAATGGCAAATAAATGCATTTAAAGATCCTAATTTACAAGGAGTATTAAATGTATTAAAAACAATTGAAATTCCTATCATTCCTGTTGTTGCAAAAATGGAATTAAGAGGAATATCAATGGATGATGCCTATTCAGAAAGACTATCTAAAAAATATCATAAACTATCAGAAGAATGTAATAAAAAAGTTACTGAAGAATTAGATAAATATACAGATAAAATTGCACAATGGAAATTAACTCCAGAAGCAAATGAAAAACCTAAAAAAGAAAAAATAGGTAAAGATGGGAATGAATTTGGTAAATCTAAAGCAGAAAAATTAAGTGATCCTATTAATGTTGAATCACCAACACAATTATCTATTTTGTTATATGATATATTAGAATGCCCTCAAGTAAGTTTAAAACAACCTAGAGGAACAGGTGTTGAACAATTAACTGCTTTAGCAGGAAAAAATAAATGGCCTATTTGTAATCTATTATTAGAAAAAAGAACAATAGATAAATTACTTAATACATTTATTGATGCTTTACCTGAATATAAAAGTCCTAAAGATGGAAAAGTACATTGTGAATTTCTAAGTCTTGGGACAGATTCGGGAAGATTTAGTTCAAAGAACCCAAACCTTCAACAGATTCCAAGAGCTAATATTGAAATTAAAAGTATGTTTAGAGCACCTAAAGGAAAGGTATTTGTTGCAGCAGATTGTTCAGCTGCAGAGGTTAGAACAGCAGCTAATGCAGCTTATTTATGGACAGGTGAACATAAAATGATAGATGCTTATCGTTCTTATGATTATGAAAAAGAATTTAAAGGGTCTATTGAATTATATTCTTATGAAAAATTAAATACTAAAAATGGTTATAAAACACTTTATATTCTTTCTACTAATGATGTTTTATTAGATGAAGATAATAATGAAGTAAAAATTATTGATAAACAAGTAGAAGAAGATAAAGAAAAACTTATTTTAGGAGATAGTAATATTCATAAATTTAAAGTAAATAAACCAGGTCAAGATCTCTATTCACTTATTGCTTCTAAAGCATATAACAATAGGTATGAAGATAATCTTGAATTCTATCCTGAAGGTACTAAAGTAATGATTGAAGGCAAAGAAGTAATTGCTGGAGATAGAAATATAACAAATAAATCTGGAAAAACTCGTCGCCAAGATTCTAAATCTATCTTGATTGGAATGATTTATGGAAGAGGAATTAATAGTATTTTTGATCAAATCTTAGAAGCTAGAAAAGCTAAACATCAAGAATTGATTACAAAAGAAGATGTAGAGCAATTAATTGAAGGTATTTATAAATCATTCCCTGAACTAAAAAAATGGATGGATATGACTCATGATTTTGTTCATACTCATGGTTATATAGATGATGCATTTGGTAGAAGAAGAAGATTACCTGATGGAATGCTTCCTCATTACACTGTTGAAGAATTAGATAATGAATCTAATTTTAATCCATTATTAGAGTGTGAAGATAGAAAGGATAGTCCTAAAGTTGAATATTACAAACAACAACTTGAGAAAGTAAAGTGGAAGAAAGAATACGATGATCTTAAACAAGTAGCTTTTAAAGATGGGGTTAAAGTTGAAGATAATCAAGGTTATATAGCTCAAGCAGAAAGACAAGCAGTCAATATGCAAGCACAAGCAGCTTCAAGTGAAATAAATAAATTGTCAATGATTTCTATTGATAAACATGCTAAATTAAATGAGCTTGGTTTTGAATTATTGTTAACTGTTCATGATGAAGTCATAGGTCAATGTCCAGCTGAAAATGCAGAAGAAGTAGCAAAAATTATCCCAGAAATTATGGTTACAGTAGGTAAAGATAAAATTAAATGTCCTATGAAATCAGATGCTTCTATTTTCCAAGCTTGGTATGAAGATGATATGAATGCTGCTATGAATGAACATTATACTGATATGCTTAAAGAAGGTATTTCTTCTGAAGATGCAATTAATAAATTAGTAGAAGAACACACTGAATTACCTGCTGAAAATATTAGAAATTTCTTAATTGGTAAAGCACATAGTATGTGGGACAACCTAGATTAAAAATTGTTTAAAATAATTGAAGAAGAAGGTAAACATAATGAATGATGATTTAAAAGATTTAATAGATAAGGTACCTAAGGATTTATTATATAAATATTATGTAATTGAAAATCATACTATTAAAGAAACTTATGCTTATTTTAATATAAAGTGCTCTGATTCATTCTATAAATTATTAAATTATTATAATATTAAAAAACCTTCTCCTTTGAATTATTTAATTGCAAAAGCATCAAAAGAAGAATTGATAAAATATTATATAGAAGAAAATCATAGTCATGAAGAAACTATAAATCATTTTAATTTAGGGAGTTTTCCTCAACTAAAAAAACTTTGTAAATATTATGGCATAACAAAGAAAGAATCTTTTAAATCTATATTAAAAAGAGTATCGAAAGAAGATTTAGAAAATTATTATATATTTCAAAATCATACTCAAAAAGAGTCCTTAAAATATTTTAATCTTAAACCTGATGCTTGATATGCTCTTCTTAAACATTATGAGATTAAAAAAGGATATAGGTATGGAGATTTTAATGATAAACCAACTAAAGATATATTATATGATTTATACATTACTCAAGGATTAGGAATGAAGGAAATAGCTTCTAAATATCATATTAATAAATCATTTTTAAAATTACTTCTTGAAGAATATAATATTCCTATAAGAAGTAAAGCTGAGTCTTTTAAAATAGGTTTAAGTAAATTGTATGATGAAAAAGGAAAAGAAAATGTTGAATCTCAAAGAGTAAAAAGAATACAAGATAGTCTAATGTTAAGATATGGAGTATCTAATATCAATTATGTTCCAGGCGCGATAGAAAAAAGAAAACAGACTAATTTAAGAAAATATGGAGTAGATAGTTGACTTAAAACTCAGGAATGTAGAGATAAATTGAATAAATTTAAAGAAAAAAATTTGCAGCTTAAAGGTTTTTCTAATCCTAATCAAATTAATTTACCTGAAAACTTACAGAAATTATTGTATAATAAAGAAGAATCTATTAAATTCCTTTCTGCTTTTGATAAACCTACAATGGAGAAAATCCACGGTTGTTTTCCTTCTGCATCTTATACTGTTTTGCAACATTGAATAGATAGATTAAATTTAAAAGAATATATCTATTATAATAAAAGAGGATTAGAAGATGATGTAGAGGAAGCTTTGATTTCTCTTAATATTAATTATGATAGATATAAAAATAGAGGAAATAGAAAAACTCTAGAAAATGGGCAAGAATTAGATTTTTATTTTCCTGAATATAAGATTGCTATTGAAATAAATGGAAATTATTGACATTCTAGTGAAAGATTACCTAAAAATTATCATTTACAAAAATCAAAATTATGTGCTTCTAAAGGTATTAGACTTATATATATTTGAGAATATGAATGGAATGATCCTTCAAAGAAAGAAAAGATAATATCTCTTTTAAAAATTGCATTTAATAAAGTTTCTAGTAGAATATATGCACGTAATTGTGAAATAAAACAAATTACAAATAAAGAAGCAAAGCCTTTTAATGAGAAAAATCACTTGCAAGGGCATAGAAATGCTCAAGTCACATATGGTCTTTTCTATAAAGGAGAGCTTGTTCAATTAATGTCTTTTAGCAAATCTAGATGAAATAAAAATCTTAAAGATGAAAATTCATGAGAGATTATAAGAGGTTGCCCAGGTAGCAATAATATAGTAGTTGGAGGCGTTAGTAAATTATTCAAACATTTTATTAATGATTATCACCCTTCTAAAATATTTAGTTATTGTGATTTTAATAAGTTTGATGGTAAAGGTTATGAAACAATAGGAATGAAATTTGTTGGATATACTGGACCAGATATGAAATGATTATTAAAAAATGGAGATAAGATACAATGAGAACAATTTATGCAGAATACAACATAAACCACGATAGTATTGATGTTTACACAAGTGCCGGATATATGCTTCGCATTGATTGCTGGAAAGCTGAAAAAAATCTAAAAACCACATACGGATCAGAATGTGCGCTTACTTCATTGGCTGTGGATGAGCCTTTGGAATATGCAAGATTATATCTTGATGGCAATTTACAGATGTGGGTGGATGCAGAAGATTCATTAGAACTTTATTAAGCAAGAAGTGAAATATTGTTGTAGATCTATCTCATTTCTTGAGGGTTCTTAAGATGCAAGATGATTGCTAATACGCATTTTACAATAGAGTTTAATTTTTAAAACTGTATGGTGGAAAGCAAGTCTGAAATGGCTTGCTTTTTGCTTTACAACGAGGGTGGTTACTGTATAATGAAATATGAAGTAAAAAGCAGTAATTTGATATGAAGCAATAAAGGAAATACATGATGGAAAAATATAAAATTCTAATAGTTGAAGATGATGTTGATTTGAGAGAGGGACTTTCCTTCTCCTTTTCTGGTGATGGATATGATGTGACAGAGACAGGGACAAAAAAGGATGGTTTACAAGAAATCGCAAACGGTGGTTATGATATTGTATTTTTGGATTGTAACCTGCCGGACGGAACGGGCTTTGAACTCTGTAAAGAAGTTCGTAGCTACAGCAATATCCCAATCATTATGCTGACTGCTCGTGATACAGAAATGGATGAGATAAAGGCTTTAGAATTAGGGGTAAATGATTACTTGTCAAAACCATTTTCTCTGGGTGTATTAAAAGCAAGAATGAAGCGGATACTTCAAGAAAAATCTGAAAGTACAAAGATTGTTACAGGTTCATTAAGCATAGACCAGAGTACTTGTAAAGTATATAAAAGAGGTTCAGAAATCTCTCTTAGCAAATTGGAATACCGTCTGTTGGTGTATTTGATTGAAAATAAGAATCATATCCTTTCTAAGGAGCAGATTTTAGAGAAGATATGGGATAGTGATGGAAAATATGTAGATAACAATACGGTGTCTGTGAATATCAGCAGGCTTCGTACAAAGATAGAGGATGATGTATCGAAACCAAAATGGATTCAAACAGTTCATGGAATCGGATATATCTGGAAGGAATAAAGAGATGTGGATTACGATACTTTTAGCAGTGCTTTTGTGTTTGTCGATTGGATATAGCATATATCAAAAAAGAAAAACATATCGCCTGATTGACCGTTTGCTGGACAGTGTGTTAAATCGGGAAATGATTGCAGCTTCTGATGTGGAAGAAGGAGAATATTCTGCCCTTGTCAGTAAAATCAAGCAGATACAGGAAGTGCTTGATAATCACGTGAATAGTGCCGAACAAGAAAAAGAGCAGGTGAAAAGTCTGGTATCTAATATGTCTCATCAATTAAAAACGCCCTTAGCGAATATTTCTCTCTATGCAGAAATCTTAAGTAAAGAGGAAATTACATCAGAACGGAAAACATTGTTTTCTGAAAAAATGCAACGACAGATTGACAAGCTGAGTTGGATTGTGGAGTCTTTATCGAAGATGGTAAAATTGGAGCAAAATATTGATGGCTTTGAAGGAAAAGCAATAGGGATCAAGCAGACGATTTTAGACGCAGTAGATACGCTTTATGAGAAACTGGAAAAAAAGGAAATCAACTTTACATTGGAACCATTTGAGGACAGATTACTGTATCATAATCGAAAATGGACAGCAGAAGTATTTGTAAATTTGTTGGAAAATGCTGTTAAGTACACCGATAGAGGAGGAACTATTTCCATTTGTGTAAAAAGTTATGATTTATACACAGAGATTCAGATTGCAGATAATGGGCGTGGTATCCGGCAGGAGGAAATGACCGATATATTCAAACGATTTTATAGAAGCCCAGAAGTTGAGAATATGGAAGGTTCTGGGATTGGTTTGTATCTTTCTAATCTGATTTTGGAAAAAGAAAAAGGATATATGACGGTAGATTCCGAGTATGGAAAGGGAAGCTGTTTTTCTGTGTTCTTACAAAACTGTAAGAACTAATCATCCGTTTGTAAAGAAATTGCAAGATACGGCAGTTATACTGGATGTATCAAGAAAAGAGGAGTGATGACGGATGAGTATTTTAGAATTACGAAATGTTGAGAAAATATATGGAGAAAAAGATAATCAGGTAAAGGCACTACGGAATATCAATCTAAAAGTAGAAGAAGGCGAGTTTGTTGCCATTGTAGGCACATCTGGTTCAGGCAAATCTACTTGTCTTAATTTAATCGGTGGTCTGGATAATCCGACAAGTGGACAGATTTTTATAAAGAATAAAGAGATTGGTTCTCTTTCAAGAAAAGAACTGACGATTTTCCGTAGAAGAAATATAGGGTTTGTATTCCAGAATTATAGTTTAATGCCTGTGTTGAATGTGTATGATAACGTGGCATTGCCGGTTACATTTGACTGTGGAAAACATATTAACCGCAAATATATCGAAGAATTGTTGCGGGAACTGGGCATTTGGGAGAAACGCAAGAAATATCCAAACGAATTATCCGGCGGTCAGCAGCAAAGAGTTGCAATCGCCAGAGCTTTGGCAAATAAACCGAGTATCCTGCTTTGCGATGAACCGACAGGTAATTTGGACTCAGCCACAACCATTGAGGTTATGGGGTTATTAAAAACGAGTTGTCGTAAGTACAATCAGACGATTCTCATGGTAACGCATAATGAAGCCATTGCACAGACTTGCGACAGAGTAATTCATATTGAAGATGGTCAGATTGTTACAGGAAAGAGAAGATTTCCGGCAAAAGGCGGTGATGTCGTATGTTAAAGCTGGCATGGAAATATATGCGGTATTACAAGAGCCAGACATTTGCAATTTTTGCGAGTATTTTATTAACAGCATCATTGCTTTCCGGGATTTCTTCTTTGATTTACAGCAGTCAGAAAAGTGATCTGGCGAACAGCAAAACTATTTACGGAGACTGGCATTATTATATTGAAACGGATAAGGAACTTTTTAATTCTGTAGAAAGCGGTGAGAAAGGAAAAGGATATACGCTGGAACAGTGTGGAAAAATGGAAATCCGTGACGTTGTGGCAGAAGAATTTATGATCTGTTTTATCCATGCCGATGAAACTTATCGTCAAATGGCACACAGAGACTTGTTGGAAGGAACATTCCCTGAGAAAGAAAATGAAATTGCAGCGGATGGATTTGTGCTTAGTAATCTTGGATTTTCAGGGAATTTAGGAGATTCCCTTCGCATTGGTGAAAAAGAGTATATTGTTACTGGTGTTCTGAAAAGCGAATGGGCGGCAAGTTCCAGTGAAATGGAAGTTTTTGTAAGTGATTCTTTTAAAGGTCGAGGAAGCCAGACGTTTTTATATCTCAGTTTTAATGAAGATGAGAAGTTATATAAACAGTTGGATGCTTTTTTACAGGAACATAAATTATCTTCTGAATCGGTAGCAGAAAATGATGAAGTAATACAGTATCTTGGCGGAGAAGCACCAAGCAGCATTTCTGAAATCGTGAAATTTGGTCTGTTTGAAGAAGAAGGAAACTTCACTTATATCGTTTTGAAATTGCAGAGCGACTACAATCTGGCTTACAACGGAATGATTTTCCTGTTATGTCTGTTCAGTCTTTTCGTAGTTTACAGCGTATTCAGTATTTCTGTATCGAAGAGAACTTCTGAGTACGGAATATTACAGACATTAGGTATCAGTGAAGCGCAGATTGGTGGCACCTTACTTTTGGAACTTTGGACGTTATTTTTCATTGGATATCCGTTAGGATGTCTTTTAGGAAATGGTGTTTTAAGCCTTATGTATCAGAAATTTAGCGGTGTATTTGGTGGAAAAGGAATCAGTGGAGCAGGGAATGGTCTTTCTGTTGCGGACCATACGTTAGCAGAAGGAGAAAATACAGTAGAGTTTTTTGTTTCAAAGGAAGCTGTTGTGTTTGGTTTTGTATTTCTACTGATTTCGTTAGCACTCGTTGCCTTTCTCGTGGTTCGTTCCATGCGGAAAGATTCGCTGAAAACTGTGATGAGTGGAGATACTTCTTTTGTAAAAAGAAGAAAAATATACGCTATGCGAAATGTTAATATGGCAAATGTAGTGGTGCGGAAATTCATGTTTGCCAATAAACGAAAGGTAATAGGGATTTTATTATCCTTGTCTATCGGCGGTTGCATTTTCTTATGTACCACCTATATGGTAGAAAATTTGAAGGTTCACGCAGAACTTTCGCTGATATCGGATGATGGGCTTGGTTCTGAGTACCGTATTTCTTTAAAATCTGACTCGCTGAAGGATACGATTCCGGAGGCGGTAGCAGATAAGATTAAAAACATGCCGGAAACAGAGAATGTATATGCGACAAAGTATACGATGGGGGAATTACAGATTTCCAAAAACGAATTTTTGTCAGAAGAAGAATGGAGTGACTATTTCAAATATCAAAATCAGGAGCCGTATTATATCCAGAGATATGATGGGATCTGTAAGCAGCAGGAAGATGGAAATTATCGGATTAAATATAATGTGTACGGTTACGATGAAGCGATGATAGAACAGCTTCGGGATTTTATTCTGGAGGGAGAGATTCAGCCGGAAACAATAAAGAATAATAATCAAGTGATTGTGACGGCGAATATGGACGGTCAGGGAAATTACTTTTTTTATGGAAAGAAGCCGGGCGATACCATTACTCTTCGAGTACCAAAGACAGAAAACTATACAGATGAACTGTTAAAATTCCAAAGTGGCGAAGAAAACTATATTGAAAAAGAGTTTGAGATTGCGGCAATCGTAAACAGACCGTTGGCGCAGGAGAAAGATTTTCTGAATACAGAAGTCTGGAAAAATGCGCAGAGTGTGATTATGACAGGCGAACAGATGGAAGAAAACTTTGGAATTACAGATTATAGTTTTATCAATGCATCGCCGGCTGATAGTGCGGATGCAAAGATCGTGAGCAATCAGTTATTACAAGTAATCCGAGATGTTCCCAAGGCAGTATTGCAGGATTATACGACCGCAATTGCAACACAGAAAGGTTATCTTGGACAGCAGCAGATCTTCTTTTCCAGTATTGCAGTGATTCTGCTGATTATCAGCCTGTTCCATATCGTAAACAGCATGAGTCATACGATTCTGACCAGAAGAAGAGAGTACGGGATTATCAGAGCAATAGGGATTACGGACGGCGGATTTTACAAGATGATTTTACAGACAGGTATTCTGTATGGATTGTTGGCGGATGTATTTATCTATCTTATTTATAACAGAGTTCTTCGCAGAGTGATGAATTATTATCTGGCTCATGTGCTGCAGTTTTTACATTATACTACTAATATTCCGAATCTGGTTCTGAATGGAATTATGGTGCTGAATGTAGTGATTGCAGTAGTGGCAGTAATGTTTCCGGCTTGGAAGATGGGAAAAGAGAATATCATAAGTGAGATTAGAAGATAGATTTATAATCAGGATTTTTAGAATTTCTTTAGTGGTTAGTATCATTGGATATAGCAATAGAATTAGAGAGAATACCCAATCTTTATAAGTAACCAGAGGGCGACAGTAAAATACTGCCGCCCTTTCTTTTATCGGTTTGTCCAGTAAAGAGTGTTCAGATAACACCGGATTCCAAGATATATTCCCTGTATAAATAATAAAAGAAACAAAAGATTTATGGGCATTACTTTTTTGATTGATTCTCCAAAATAAATGATGACAACAGCACTTGTCAGTATCATTAGTAGAGTAATAACATCCCAACAGTTTTTCTTATATAATTCTATAACCTTTATTTCTATCAGTATTGCCAGTATCCCTGTCCCTGCCACACATATTCCAACAACCAATATCATCAATAACCAATATATGATTCCGGCTATAATCTCATTTGGAATTTTTGTGCTGATTTGTGCCACAGATTGCCCGGCATCAATCGTCCAACCGATAAAAGTTTGTATGAATGATGCTGCATCATGGAAGAATGATTTGCAATCGGAAAGGAACACATCTGACTGTACTGCCTGAAAAAGAGTGGTTGTCAGCG
>ERZ779737.2047-NODE-2047-length-14041-cov-5.995424_pt1 | contig 14041 bp, 8 predicted proteins | sample MGYA00511889_ERZ779737 | MGnify/ENA primary metagenome ERZ779737 (study PRJEB29588, sample SAMEA2163575) | human gut metagenome | biome: human gut; feature: human-associated habitat; material: faeces | place: Denmark | collected 2008/2010 ...
CCCCCCCTGCCGCTCCCGTCCAGCGTCGCGGCCTCAAACTCTCCGGGGAAGGTCCCTTCCCGCTCAAAGAGGAAGTGCGCGCCACGGCTCCGGCACCTGCCCAGCCTGCGCCTGTCGAGACGGTGGTGTATCCTGACCGTCCTATCGACATGTCCTATGATGAAGGTGAAATCATGTCGCAGGCCATGGCCCTTGCCGGAGACCCGCGCACGGCGCAGGTGCTTGGCGGCTTCCCTTCGGCGCGGGAGCTCGGCCAGCGGCTCGGGCCCACCTACGACCCCAATTCCTCTGCTGCCACCCTGGGACGTGTGGCGGCTGACATCGACCAGCTCCCGGCCTACATGCAGTTGCCTGCCCTGCTCGCCGCTCTCCTGTCCGGTAAGGACTACATCCGGCAGCCGCAGCAGGCTACGCCCACGGTGGCACAGTAAGGACTAGACCATGAGTATGCTTTTGGATACCATCAAAGGTGCTGAATCCGGTGCGTCTATTGTTGATAAGACGCAGTTCATGGACGACGAACAGTACCACCAGAATATGTACATGCTCGAATCGGCTTTGCGTGAGCTTGGTCAAGACAGCACATCCAAAAGTGTCGTCTCTGGTGATGTCTCTCCTTATGATGCTGATTTGCGTCGCATCATCGAAGCCGTTACCCTGGAGTAAACATCATGCCGCAGTTTTCCCTCCCCACTGTCAACATACGTCCTTTCGAAGCCCCCGACTACACGAAGGACTTGAGGTCCTTGTCTATGCTGTATGCCGCAATGGCTCGCGGACAGCGTGGTGGCGGTGCGGGAGGGGGACGCGGCGCTGGTAAGGTGTATCACATTTACCGTGGTCTCGATGAACAGGGGAACCCCATCTATGAACCTGTCTATGGTGGCACAGAAAAACTGGCTACCCGAAACTTCGAGGCCATGACCAATGACAGGGCGAAGTTTGCTTTGTCGAACGACCCTGTCGTATCCAAGAAACTTGCCAATCTTCCTGAGCTGTCTACTGAAGGACAGGCAGAAGTCCTCGAATCCATCCGCAAAGAGGACATTCCTCGCCTTGAGAAGACGCTCAAAATTCCTGCTGCGGCACTCATACGCGAAGGTCTGGCCGAACACGAAGCGGCACGAAGACAGCAGTTGCGCGCTATCGAAGATAACGATTGGAGTTCGCTCTTCTCCCGTGTCAAGGAAGGTATTTCCACCTTCGGTGACAACCTCGATATGCTGGGGGCTTCTGCTGAAGAAAAGAAGCTCATCGCCAAACGCGGTGAAGAACGTAGGCAGCAAGCTATCGCTGCCAACCCTTACTGGCAGGAGCAGGAACGTCTGCGCGCTGAAGGCCGTCTTGGTACGCTCACGAATGTCGTTACCAATCCTCTCGATACTATGGCCGATACCATCGGCGACCTTGGCGCCGGTCTTGCTGGTGCTGTCGTCGGTGCCAAGACGGGTAGCGCTCTGGGCGCCGCACTCGGTCTTCCCGGGGCTCTTGGCGGGGCCGTGGGTGGTGCTATTCTTGGCGGCCTCGCCGGTGTGCCTTCTGGTGTCGGGAGCTACACGCGCCGTGTGGTGAATGACCCGAACCTCAGTGACCAGCAGCAGACGCAGGCTATCGAGGCGGGCTCTGCCAGTGCCGGTCTGACCGGGTTTGCTGCGAATGCGCTGCCTGGTGGCGTCTTCGCCCGCAGCGCCTTGGCACCTATCTCTCGTGGTGCGGCTGCTTTGGCCCAGCGAGGTATCGGCGGCGGCACCATGCAACGGCTGGCTAACGCAGGTACGGATGCCGCATCGCAGGGGCTTTTGGCCCGTTCGGTGCGTGCCCTTCCTGCTTCCATGCTTGAAGGCGCCATGATGAATGCCGGGCAGCAGTTCGGCGAGAACGTGGTCTTCAACCAGAATACCGGTCTGGCTGCACCTTTGTCTGAGAACGTCCTGGATGCGGCTCTCGCCGGTGCTGTGACCGGCGTGCCGTTCGCCCCGTTCAACGCCGCTCCGGCCACAGCACGGCGTTCCGTCGAACGGACGACGGACACAACGCAGCCTCCTGCCGATGCTGCGGATTCTGCCGCATCTCCTGTCGAACCCATCGGTCCGTCGGGTTCTGACGGTACAGGTGTATCCACTGCAGCCGAAGCGGCAAACGCCTCCGCAGCGCAGACGGCGGGTTCGTCCGCGTTCAAACCTTACGAGGGACGTAACAAGCGTTATATCGGCATCAGTGACGATGCTGCCAATATGCTTCGAGCGATGTTCACCGATAAGCGTGCAGCGGCGGACAACTTCATCACGACACGTCCCAATGACAGCGCTGATGTGAAGGCCAATGCCAAACTTCTCAACGACATCTATATCGGGGAATACCTCAGCGGTATGTTGAAGTTCACCGGTATGTCTGTTGAACAGCTCAGGGCCGAAGTCAACAGCCGCATCTCGATGCCGGGCTTCAACAATATTTTCAAGTCGCGGCGCGAACGTCAAATCGTTCAGGAAGTGGCGAAGCGCCTCAATGATGAAACATACCTCAGCGACCTTTTCAACGACCGTCTCATCACGCCTGATCATGTCGCTGCTGAACCCCCCAATGCAACGGGACAACCCGCACCTGCGAGGGTACGTCAGACCGAAGCCGAACCTGTAGCCGAGCCTGTGGCAGAGACTGTGCAGCAGCCCGTGGCCGAGCCTGCCCGTCAGACATTGAAGGATTTCCTCCCCAATGCCGACATCAAGGCTATCCAGGACTATGTCGGACGGTTCGGAAACAGTCTGACGGAACCTGAACGCGTGCAGGTCTGGGCCCGTATTGATGAGCTGAACCCCGCCAACTATGCGGAGCTTTCTCCCTGGTTCGAGCAGCAGCTTGGGCCGAATACGCTGCGAGACAGTGCTGCCAAACTGGCCGCAGAACTTTCCCAGGAGGACACCACCAATGGTGCAAAACCGACACGACCCGGTAAAAGAGGCAGCCGAAGCAAACAAGCTGCCGTCGTGGGAAATGATGGACAAGACGCAACGAACCGACCTGTTGCAGAAAGTGTTGCTGCTGCTGTTGCAAGGGAACCCGGTGCCGCGCCCGATGCTGGAACCGTTGCCCCTGCCGCTCCTGCACAAGCTGTTGATGGTGGTTCGCCGGTTGCAAAACGAGGGAATGATGGGACCCCGGCACAGGTTGCCGGAACGGTTGCGCCGGATGCGGGAGTTGTTGTCCGCAAGAGGGCTCGAAAAGCCGCGCCAGCCGACGGAGAACGAAGTGTTGGCGATGCAGCCGCGCAGCCTGCAACAACAGGTGAGAGCACAGGAAGCTCTCGGACTGCGCGAAGCGCAGGGAAGAGCGATGGTGGGGATGCAGCAAACACTGGCAGCAACAAACGCTCCAGGGCTAAGGTTCCCGTCCGGGACCGAGTAAATCCTTACGGAAAGCTGGATTTCTCCCGGGTAGATTTGAACGCGACCTCCAGTGCCGCGCTCTTCGACGACTTGATGTTGGGTAGAGCCTTGCAGGATTCCCTCGATGATGCGGAGAAAATCTTCGCCATCTCTACGGCGTCTGCTGCGCTGCATCCTCACGGTAACAGACACTCCACAGGTTTGTCCGCTCTCGGATGGTACGCGAGACAGAGAGGCGGGGAATTTCCTGTCATCAACGCTGACCTGGATGCTGTGTTGGGGACCATCGAGACACCTCCGGTGCCCGACTATTTCACGCAGGCATCGAAGGCTCTGACCGCTCCGACGACGAAGGAAGCCCGCAATGCTCTCCAGCCACTTATAGAGCAGCACCCGAAGGAAGCCGCACAGGCGGGTATCCTGGACGCCATGCAGCGGGCAGAGAAAGCTCAGGCCGTAGCCGCCAAGGAAGCGTCCAATCTGGAAGCCCTGGAATCTGAACCTGTATCCCTGGGAGACATCACGGACTTCATCCGCGACATCCCCGAGCAGGTCATGCGAGACGCCTTCAACTCTCCCAAGCTCGACATCAACATGGGGTACGGCAAGGTCCTGCGCCTGCTGACCAAGGAAGCGAATCCCAGGCTCAAGCTGACAGAAAAAGAAGTCCAGGCCCTCAACTATCTGCGTAAAAATGCAGACCTGCCGTCCATCGACACGCGGGACTTTGCCGACATCCAGTCCAACTGGAAGTCCATGGCACATGACCTGGGCTTCAATGTCAACAAGACAGACAGTTCCCTGACCACTGCCGAGGCTGTCAAGAAAGTCACCAAACGCGCACGGAAGTGCTGAGGATAACCAACATGGCTGAATGTCCCAACGATACCGAGTTCCTGCGGGCCGGACTTGATAACCCCACGGGTTTCGGCCCGCAGCAGGCTTCCCGTATGGATAGTGCAGGGAACCCTGCTGGCGATGAAGCACTCCATGTGGCACGAGAGCAGCGTGAACGTGAAGACATCTATGCGTCTTTCGATGAGCTTTCTCGTAATACCCAATACACGGCGGAAGAACCCAGCGCTTCCGACCAGGCGGCTGCCCGCAAAGCAGCCGCCCGCATGGCGCGCATGAAAGAGCTGGCTGATGAAGCCGTGTCCAGGCGTAACGAAGAATTTGATGAAGCCGTTCGCATGGCGACGAACACCAGTCTTGGTGCTGCCTCGTGGTGGTTGAACTTCCAGAATGGTATCTACACGAAGTTCGTGAACATTCGCGGTGGCTTCGCCAAGTGGGCCAGACTCTTTGCCGACCAGGCCGACCGCCCGACGAACGAAAACACTCTCTGGCGTATCTTCGACCAGACGCCGCAGAAAGTCCGCGCACTGAATCTGCTCATGCGCGACCGTGTTGCGAGCTTCACACAATCGCTCGAACCTGTTGCCCGTCGTATAGGTTGGACTGGCAGCCTGGAAGACCTTGCTCGTGTTATGGGCCACTACGCTGTGTGCAGGCACATCCCGGAGACCAACGATTTGCTGCTCGGGCGCTGGATGGATGAAGCGGAAGACATCGTGAGCAAGGGCCCTGATATGAACGGCAGGGACAAGAAGCGTCTGACGGAGCTGGAGCGCAACATCGAACAGCTCGAAGACTTCATCGACGAAACTACCGACCTCCCCGAAGACCTCGTGTCCGCAGGTTACACCAACGGAGAGGCGCAGTTCGAGATGGACCGCATCCTGCGAGAGACAGGTCTTTCCAAAGAAGAAGCCGACACCATCGCTGATGGTATCTCCGGTCTTTTCGACATGGTGCTGGAGGAACGCGTCAAGGCCGGTGTCGTCTCGCGAGAAGTGTTGGACAGCTTTCCCGGGTTCGAGCATTACGTCGCTATCAGAACCCGTGAAAGCAACCTGCTCGGTGTATCGAACGACAGCACGGCATACAACCCCGGGTCGTACTACGCCATCCAGGGTCGGTCGTCCCGTCCTGACAGCGCGTATGACACGCTGTTCTTCTACATCAACCGGGCGGCGACCGAAGTCGGTTCCCGTGAGTTTGCTGTGAACATGTTCGCCGTTGCTGACCATCTGCTGGAGACCGGCGCTATCGACGCTTCTGGTATCAAGACATACGATTACGCCTCCCTCATGCGGATGGCTCACAGCACGAACCCAAAGCAACGCGCCATCGCTGACCAGCTCCTTACCGGGGGTGGTATCGTGGCAGATGTACCTACGCCTACCGCTGACGGTGAGACTGTCATCAAAAGGCGGTACCTTCGCTTCGACCCCAAGTGGTCCCATGTGGAATCCGGTCTCACCGGTGAAATGCTCAACAATGCCATGTCCAGTGATTACAAGCTGGGCAGCGCCGGGTTGCCGGTCGAAGCTGCCGGGCGTTTCACCAGTCTTGTCAGCCAGCTCAATACGCGGTTCCCGCCTCTGTTCGCTCCGTTGTCCGGTTCTCGTGATGTGATGGAACGTGCATCCAACATGGTGAATCGTGACTATTACACTGAAGACGGCACTCGCATCAAAGGCAGCTCTCTGGCAGCGAAAATGCTGGCGAACACGCCGAGGACATCCAAAGCCTTGCTGGACATCATGCAGGGCAGGCTCGACGAATCGAATCCCATGTACCAATATCTGGATGAATACCGTCGCGGCGGTCTGTTCCAGAAATACATCCAGGGACAGCGTTCTCCGGTCGAAGAATCCGGGACCATCTCTGGACTGCCGGATGCTTCTTCCCGACTGGAGAAGGCCATCGTCGGTTATGGGGGCCCCAGCGTAGCACGCTGGCTGAGAAGTCTCGGCACGTCGAAGAACCAAGTCATGCGTGTACTGGATGGCTGGAACGACTTCTTCCAGAATGCGGGTGCTTTTGCCCAGTTCGTCACCCTGCGCGAAGCCGGAGTACCGGCAAACCGTGCAGCCCGTGGCGTGCTGGAAATGATGAACCTGAGCCATCGTGGTGAACTGACGCCGTACCTTCGCGTCCTGTTCCCCTACGTCGTACCCACTGTGGAATCTGGTGTGGCCCTGGCCCGTACCCTGGGTCTTGGTGCGCGTACCCCCGGCGACATCATCAAACAGGGGATGCGTGGATATATGGGCCTGCTGGCTGCCTACGGGGCGTATTCCGTGTTGTACCCGCTGGCCCGGGAATCCCTTGGCCGGGATGAAAACGGCAAGTACCGTATGGATGCCATGTCGCTGTCCGAACTGGTGCGCGGGCTGCCTATCGGCATGGGGTCTGAGGGAGACTTCGTCCGCTTCCCTGTCGGGTTCGGCCTGCCGCAGATAGCCGCCATGATGGCCGTGGGACAGGAACGTGTGGCGAGCGGTCTCATGTCGCCGCAAGACCTGGCCTTCGATACGCTGTTCCTCACGGTCAAGAACACTATGCCGGGCAACTGGCCCGACTATCGCTTCACGGAACATCCTGCCGATTATCTGGCAGCGTTTCTCTGCCCGCCGCCCCTGCGCCCCTTTGTCGATGTCGCCATCAACCGGTCGTATTTCGGGCAAGAGATAACCCGCGAGTCTTCCCAGGGTACGACGACGCTGTCGTCTACGGGCCGAACGAATACCCCGGTCATCTGGCACAACATGGCGAAACGCCTCAACAGCGAGATCGGCATCGACTTCGCTCCTGAACAACTGCGCTACATGGCGAAGAGCATCCTCACCGGTCCTCTGCGTATGGTCATGGGTGCCGTGGAAGACGAAGCCCTTTACAAAGGGTCGCAGAGCATGTCCGAATTTCGTGACATGCACCCGCTGCTGCGTGGACTTGGTACGTCCACATGGTTCGGGAATGCCGGGAAGTCGAGCCAGCTTTTGTACTACAACGCCAAGGATGAATATGAATCCCGCATCCGGCGTTCCGGTGTGAAGATAACGTCACCTGACCGCAGCGTCGACGCCAGAGCCTATCGTCAGGCCCAGCTCGAAAAAATCGGTTTCACCCCGGAAGAGATTTCTGACTATATGCTCATCTGGGAAACCGACAAAGCGCTTCGGAAGAACGGCATGGACTTCAACAAGGAATACAAGGACAGGTGGCTCGCGATGGAAGACTCGGAAGAACTGCGTACCGCATTCGCCAACCTTGAGCTTTCGTCCGGGAACCTATACGATGCAGCCGTAAGCGCGTTGAACTATTACCAGACGAGGGGTTAGGATGATTCTGTCGCTCACCGAAGATGTCACCCGCATCGGTATCCGTATCAAAGACTGGCGTAACAATCGCATCTTGCAGGACTGGCGCAACGTCATACTGACCATCATGCCCGGGCAAGTCGACAATGATTGCGCCTGCGGGTGTCACACCGGCGGCAGTCCGTGGTATCTGCACGGTTGCTGGCCCGGGCATCGCGTCGATGTCGATGTGGCGAATCCTGCACCGCCTGACTTCGCCCCTATCGTATGCAGAGCATTCTCCTGGGGAGAAGATGGCACTGTGGAGTTCCGTATCCCCGATGTGTTCCGCACACTGCCTTGGGGACGCTACACTGGTGTGTTGCAGTATCACCCGGCACTCAACAAGCCGCTCGATTTCCGAATGCTCCGCACCCTCCGTGATACACCGCATCCTGTTGATTCTCCGTGTGTTCCTGACCTGAGTATCCATTCTCCGGTGCACCTGCCCCCCAAGCCGCTGTTTTGCGTTTTGGCGCGGTTCGATATAGACTACGGTCCTCGATGCAGTGAACACATTATCGACATGGCCCAGGTACAATTCATGCTTGGGACGTGTGACGAAGAGGTATAAATGGCACGGCACGACATCCCTTACAGTTGCGATGAAGGCTACCCTGTCAATCCCGTCATCGGTATCCCGCCCGGTGGCAAGGATGGACAAGCTCTCATCTTTGACAGTTCTTCGCCTTGCTTCCTGCGGTGGGGCGAACCGCTGAAGGGCGACAAGGGCAACACCGGCAACACCGGTAAGACTGGTCCCAAAGGGGAACCGGGTTCCCCCGGCAAGCAGGGTCTCACCGGTCCTCCCGGCAAGCAGGGCCCTCCCGGCCCTCCCGGTCCTCCTGGTGAAACCGGCAGACAAGGTATCCCAGGGAAGCGTGGTCTGCGCGGGGTACCTGGCCCGAAGGGCGACCCTGGTCCGAAGGGCGACCCTGGCCCGCCCGGAAAGCAGGGCCCGGAAGGACGCCCGGGAGCTACCGGAAGAACCGGCTCCCCAGGCAAGCAGGGCCCTCCCGGCCCTCCCGGAACGAGTGACCATCGCGCACTGTCCAATCTCGACTACGCCAACAGCGGGCATACCGGGTTCGCTTCTGAAGAAGCGCTTGCCAAACTCGAAAGGCGTGTAGTAGAACTTGAACACAGGCTTGCTGTAAGCAAGTAGACAGGAGACACAGTCGTGTTCAAAAACAAGTATTTCGCCACATTCCTGATACGCAAGCTCGAAGCCAGCGACCTCGACCTGCCTATCGTCGGGAAGGCCAAGGCTGACCTTCTCGACCTGCTCAGTGGTGAAGACGACTACACCTACCTGTCCATCGTCGGCGACACCGACATGGAGACCGTGAAGGTGCGGAACGACCACGGCACACTGCTGCTGGAACGCGGTATCGGGGGCACCAAACCCCAATCGTTCGCATACGGCGCCTGTATCCGCACCGTTTCTCCCACTATCATCGCCGCCACCAAAGACCTTGTGTGCAATTACACCTGCTGCGAAGGTCCGTGTGAATGTGAACCGGTAGAAGTCGGTGGTTATGGATTCCCCGATTGTACGAAGGGTCAGCCGTGGATGGGGCATGTAGCGTTCTATGGTTCGATGCCTATGACCCTGGGGGTGAACGGTGCTCCTGACTGGATGCAGGTCGAGACCAAAGCCAACACGGTCACGCTGTCCGGCACACCGAACGTATCGGGACAGTTCTCCATGAGCGTATGCGCCACGAACTGCAACGGTACGGCTGTGAGCAGTCTCCCCATCAACATCGACATCGCCGAATAAACATTTCCGTCGTCCTGGTTTTACCTCCAGTTTCCCCAGGATGCCGGATACAAAAAAGCCCCCTCATGTCGACACTCCGCCCGCATTGGTCGACATGAGGGGGCTTTCTTGTTTCTATCTATACCTGCTGTTCTTCTCGGCGATATGGATGCACTACTGCTGCTTACGATATTTCCCCAGCAGGTTGTGGTCCTGCTTGAGAGCCAGCCGGAGTGCCTCGATGACTTCCACATGGTGGATCTTGATGGTGCCGTATTGGCTGTCTTCCTTGATGCGCGGGGAGAGGCCCATCCTTTCCCCAAGCTGCGAGAGCTTGCGGCCCACCTGCGAGTACATGCCCGCAGACTCGTTGAACACCTCCAGCAGCCACGGGATGGCCTTCACCTGCTTGTAGTGCTTGCCCTCACCCAGCTTGTCGGCCAGAGCGTCGCGCTGGCGAATGGCTGCGGACGCCGTGGCCATGCTGGTAGCTTCGCGTCGGCTGCCTATCTCGGCCTTGGTTCGCTTGTAGTAGTCCCGCTGCTCAAGGGCGAGCTGCTTTTCCTCTTCGATGTCGGCGATCATGCGCAGGGCGTCGGGGAAGGATTTCGGGACGCGGGGGAGATTCCACTGTCCATAGCCGCCGGTCTTGCGGATGCTGGGCAGGACCTCGTGCGTGATCCAGCGTTTGAAAGCCTTGGCCTCTGGTTTGCGGGAACGCAGGATCAGGGAATACAGGCCAGCCTCGGAAACGATGGACATTTCCTGCTGGCCGCCGGGGGTGTCCATAGTATGGACGCCCTTTTCATCCTCATCCAAAAGGGCAATGCTCGTGCGCGGATTGCCAAGTTCCAGACATTCGCACACGTCCTTGGCCACGAACCAGGGTTCACCGTTCACATCCACGACGCGCACGGCGCCGAACTCTTCACGCTCAAAAATCTTAATGCCTTCCATGTTGCATCCTCCAAAAAATGCGCCCCACCGGGTAACGCTAGGACGTAAAGTCCTCCGGCAGGGCGCAAAAATGAATGCGATATGTATGTGTCCAGCGTTACCAAGACATGTACAAGATAACGTGATGGCGGCTAGTTGTCAATGTCACTTTCCACACCGTCCAAAGAGCGGCCCGTGGAATCGGTATATTCACTGAGCCCAAAGTTGGGCGCAGTGAAAGATTCCGTACACTTAGCCATAACTTCGCGAATATCGCGGATAACATGATCGTGCCGCTTACCGAACGCCTCCGCCACCTGCTGGCTGGTGACAGCCTGGATTTGCTTACAGGACTTTCACGTTTGCCGTGGCCTCAAGGGCCGGGGCATCCTTGATGTTGAAGCCAAGCCGCTTCACGCTTGTCGCGTCAAGCCTGTAGCAGCGTGTATTGGGGAGCTGCATCCAGCCGATATTCTCACCAAAATTCTTGGTCGTATCTTTAGCTGTGATGCCTCTGTCTTCGAGACGCTTCCAGAGATTGGAAGGCGAATGCTTCTGGGCCTTGAGCCATTTGTGCAGGTCGGAACGCGAGATGTACAATTCCTGCGTCGCCAGCACGGCCCGCATGGTGATGTCCCTATTGTTTGGCAGACTCACGATGTACTTATCAGGTACCCCATGCGGCTGCTCGGGCATGGTCTTGTCACGATGGTTTGCCCTGACCACCAGCATATTGAGCTGGCGCTCCATGAGGTACGTCGTCAGCATATGCACGGGGTCAGACGTATTCGCTTCGGTGCTGCGACGGTTATGCGGCACGAAGACATTGATGACCCAGTTCTCCAGCGCATCCATGTCATAGTCCAACAGACCATACTCCACAGCCCAGCGCCCAGCCTTCATCGCCATCGCCAAGGGATAGCTCAGGAAGCGTTCCGAGTTGTCGAAGCCGTATTTACGACACCACGTCTCTACCTGCTGCGTGAGCGTCGCCAGCCGGTCTCTGTGCTTCAAGACCTGATAGATAAACTCGGGCCCGGCGAGGCCGTAGTTCGTCTTGCAGGCGTCCATGCACGCATGGATGTATTCCTGCACTTCCGGCTTGTCGGCATACGAGGGAAAGTCACATTCGTACTCCATCACGCGCACGATACTGGCCTCCGAATCCCCGGCATGACGGGCAACGGCTTCCTTGATGCACTTGTTCGACGTGATGAACGTGACCGTAGACCACGAACCGGTGTCGACCATCTCAGCGCCATTGCTCTTGAGCTTCTGCTTCTCCTGATTGCCCATGAGGCTGTAGGCGAGGGCATAGAGGTCTTCGTCTTTCATGTCCGAAAGTTCGTCCATGTAGACGGGCAGATTGTTCAGCACGGCCATTTTCCGCATCCGCATGACGGCAGAAGAATTGCGCTGCACGAACTGCTCTTCAGGATGCCCCCAGATGGATGCAGCAGAGCACAACACCTGCGACTTGCCCTTGCCGGATGTGGTGCTCCACAAAGAGTAAGCAGCGGAACGCACGACGCCAGGGCCATAGTGCATGAGCGGAGCCGCGAAGGACAAGCAGATAGCGAGCTGGGCAGCAGGCTGGTTGAGGATGCGGTACATCTGCGGGACGTACTTCCATTTGTCGAGGTCGCCCTTGATGGACAGTTCCTTCTTCGCCAGCTTTTCAGCCGAGCCTTTGTAGACCATGTCGTGGATGCCGGTATCTGTGATGACACCATGACCCACGCCAAAACCCAACGTGGGCTGGTTCGTCACGGGGTCGGTAATGTCCGTCCACCCGAACACATCCCGCGTCTGAATCTCTGTACTGTACCCGTTTTCCAAAACACTGCGAAGGTAGCTGTTCATAAAACTTGCAAATATTTTAGGGGTGTACATGTCAAGGTTACACGAGAGGATGTTGGAAGAATTGAGCGCGGCCATAAGGCTCTGATTGCTTGCCAGCGTGGAAGCAGGCAAGCGCATCAGTTCGACAGCCCCATGCTTGTGACGCACCTCGAACCAATGCGAACGCTCAGAAACACCATTCGTGTATGTCCATTCCGACTTGATGTAATAGACTTGGGATGTGGTGAGGATATGGTCTGTCGTCACCCACGAACCGTCATCCTGTTTCTCCGACTTGTGCCAGATACATCCTCTGTCATCCACGCTGTAGCGCTTGCTGCGGAACCCGATGCGCGGGTGGTCGAAGACTTCCGGGATGATGAGGCGTTGCACCGGCTGGGCCGCAGGCTGCGGCATGGTCTGCACCGGTTGAGGCGCAGGCTGGGCCATGGGCTGCTGCACCGGCTGGGCCACAGGCTGCTGCACGAACGTTTCACCGGCATTCTGCGACTTCCGCCACAACTGCACAGGGGATGTGATTTTTCCCCAGTGCGGACATGTGGGACATACCCCGGGATTCAAGCTGTCGAAACGGTCGCACCGGGCAGGAGCGTCATCAGGGGCGTGGTCGAACTTTGCGTCGCAGTCCGCAGGGTTGTAGCGTTCCTTATCCAAAGCCGACACAGCGTGGGCCCACTCCCTGCCGTCCACACAGCGCTTGAACACGGACATGGCGGCATACCAGTGCGGCTCTTGCCCCTTACCGGAGAAGAGCATCTGACGGCAGCCACGCACTATGGGTTCGGACTTCGCCACCGGTGCGGAAGATGTGAACCCCATGCCATCGGAGAACAGAGCATTGCCAGTCAATGCCACAGGCTGCGGCGTCTGCGCGATGTTCTGAGGAACCGCAGGCTTGAGCTCTGCCTTGAGCTTGATGATGGCATCGGGATGTTTCTCGGCCATCGAAGTCAGCATGACTTCTACGAACTTGTGCGGCTCCCATACCCAGCCGGTCTCCCGCACCACGGATACGGTGTTTCCAGTGCCTTGATGGAGGGTTCCGGGAAGACGTAAGACACGCGCCGGGTCTTTGGTGCAAGCGGGGTCAGCCCACAGGTCGAAAGCGGCGCATTCCTTTTCCAGCATGAAAGCGACGCGGCGCCACCAGGAGACCGGCACAGGTTCAGACAGGGCCCAATATACATGCAGGCCCTTACCGGAATGGATAATCCACGACGGATTGAGACCCGTCTCGCGCACGAAACGGTTCAGGCAAAAGGCTGCGAACTGGATTGTAGGGTAGGAGATGCCTTGCTTGCCGACATCGAGGTCTACCCAGAAGGATTTGAGGGTACGCGCATTCACCTGCTTGCGCCCTGCCGCACCATCAGCGAAAGAAGCGAGGGCGAAGTAGGCGTTGTAGCCCTGTGACGACAGGGAAAATCCTTCGGAGATTATGTCGTCGATACTGGGGCAAGGGCTCTGCCGACGGGAACCGTCTTTGATACCCAGAGAAAAATATGTGGGGAAGCTGAAAGAGTCTTCACGGGGAGGGAGCGGGGGGAGCAGACTCGAAAGGAAACGTCTTGTTTGCTGAAGCATACGCTGTGTCCTATGAAAAGAAGGTTTTCAGGGAGGAGGGAATCTCAGTAGAACCACCATTCAGTCTGGGCGGACACGAGGGTGCTTCAAGCCCTCATAAATCCAGACTTCCCTCGATTCCCGCCTCCGTGAAAACCTTCTTGTTCAGGTTGAGGCTCCATGAAGTGGTTGGTCGACCACCTCATGGAGCCTATATAGCCGTCTACAAGTTGTCTGTCAACTAGTAACCGGCAACATCAGCCAGAATGCCCATGAGGGCATCAGAGGCTTCCTTGCTCACATTGGCCTGAATCGGAGCAGGCTGG
>ERZ779737.2048-NODE-2048-length-14026-cov-2.261112_pt1 | contig 14026 bp, 18 predicted proteins | sample MGYA00511889_ERZ779737 | MGnify/ENA primary metagenome ERZ779737 (study PRJEB29588, sample SAMEA2163575) | human gut metagenome | biome: human gut; feature: human-associated habitat; material: faeces | place: Denmark | collected 2008/2010 ...
ATAAAGTATTAGAAGTATTAAAAAAATATAATTTAACAGCTAAACAAATCAATCTTACTAAATTAAGTGAAGAAGAAAATACTAAGATTGAAAACCTATATAATATAACAGGAACTCCTACAGTTATATTTATTGAAAAAGGAGAAGAGCCATCTATATCAAGAAGAATAATCGGTGCTAGAGATGAAGACTTTATCATAACTAAACTTGGAATAGCTGGTTATATAAAAGAAAATAAATAATTAATAAATCCCATGTCAAACATGGGATTATTTTTTTATCTAATTTTATTATCCATAATACTGTGTGCTGCATTTTTTGCATCACTAGTACTAATATTATCACAAAGACTATTTAATTCATCATAAGTAAGCATACCAGCTTCTGCTTTTTCCTTTATAGCTTCTAATGATGCAAATTCCATTTGTTTTGCAGGATCTCTTTCAAAAAGATTAAAAGCTTCACACTTAGTAAGTCTAGAAGTAAGTAGTATTTCCATTTTTCTTGCATCTACTAGTGAAGAAGAATTCTTATCACACACTTCTTTTAACTTATCATAACTAAATGTTCCATTCTTTAATTCTTCCTGAATAAGTGATTTCTCTTCTCCAAAAAGATCTAGTACTTCTTCTCTACTCATATCCTTATATTTATTTAAAATTTCATCATCATTTAGTATATTATTCATTAAAATCACCTACTCATCAATAAAAAGATTCTTTATATTTTTCTTTGGTATCAAAAGTCTAACATTTCTTAAAACTTTTATTTCAAATTCTCTACTATCATCATCTAATCGTTCACCATCTATACACCAATTAATCTTTTGCGAATCATTAAATCTGATTTTCATTTTATTAACTTTGTGAAAATAAAATCCAGGGACTTTGGTTATGTCAGTCTTAGTTAAATAATAAAGACTTTTAATTATATCTTGCTTTCTTGTTATATTACAAAGTAAAACCTCAAACCTATCATCATCTAATTTAACATCTTTTATAAAATCATTAAATCCAGCAATTCTAGTTGCATTAGAAATACTAACAAATGAATACAATCCATTATACTCTTCGCCATCAACCCAATAAGTAATATCATATAATTTAGTAGACTGATTTAACTCTTTAAATCCTTCCATTAAGTATGCCATATGTCCATACCTTTTCTTTAAGTCCCTACTAGTTTCATAAGGTACATTCATAAACTTTCCAAAACCAGCAACATACACAAATGGTCTATCATTTATAGTACAAATATCAATGTTTTTTTCTTCTCCATCTAAAAGCATTTTTAAGTTTTCAATAATATCCTTACCATATCCAAACATCGCGCCTATATCATTAGTAGTACCAACCGGTATATGTGCAAGTAAAAGTCTATTAGCCCTTTTTAAATTACCAGTCATAGATTCATTAAAAGTTCCATCACCACCAATAGATATAACTAAATCAGGATTATCAAGTTCACTTACTATTTTTGTAATATGTCCTTTGTATTTTGAAAAAATAATTTCTGGTACATATTCACGTTCTAATAAAATATCTATAAAAGCAGCTAAAAAATCTTTTTTAATTTTTTTACCACTATTTGGATTATAAACAATAACACATTTTTTCATACTAACACTCTTCCTAAGAAAATGATAACATATTTAATATTTTTTGTAAAACTATCTATGTACCTTTCCACGTTTAAGAGTAACAAAAAAATCAATTATAAAAAGAATTATAAAAAAATACGTAACTATACTAGGTATATAATAAACAAAACTATCAATAATAGGATTTATAAGATATATAGCTAAAAATGTTCCAATAATCCAAACAAGTGTAACTTCAAGTGCTATATACTTTCCTATATGGAATCTAAATTTACTGTAGTCCCAAAAAGCAACCTTAAATATTCTCTCAATTAATAAACCCGCAACAAGTTCAACAACAGTAAGAATAATTGCCATAATAATTGCTATAATAATGGATTCTATAAGAATAGATAATTTAAAAAAGTCAAATATAAACTTAGACACAATTAGTATAAATAAGGCTCCAACTCCATAAACAGGAGTAACTGGTCCATATAATATACCACTACCCACCTTATCATCTTTAATAAGTCCTAAAAAACATTCATATAAATAACCTAAAAAAGAATATATAAAAAAATAATTAATGTAATACATAGTAATTCACCATTATTATTATTAACTATTTCAAAATATTTATTATTAAAGTATTTTATCCTATTTTGTTGTTTTTTTGTTTTACAAATGTTACATACTTTTCATAACATATCTATTACAATTTTGAATAAAATATAAATGTAATATTTCAAAATGTTAACATTTTCAAGGAAAAGTATTACAATTTAAATGACTCATTTACCAAGGGTAAAAGGAGATTCTGAAAACGTCATTGGAACTTAATCTAATGGCGTTTTCTGTTGCTCAAATAACTTTGAACGTTTTATTTCTTTATTAATTGTATAATCAAATGGAATATAATATCCTGTTATTAATAAAACATAATTATCTCTATTTTCTAGAATAACTTTAAATCTAGCATCAACAAAAACTAAATTAACTCTAATATGATTTTATTATTTCTTGTTTCATTAAAACCTCCTGACATAATTTTAAGATTCGTTTTTTCTATAATTATTTTATCATATCCCAAAATATATTAAAACTCGAACTAATCAAAAAAACGAAAAGTTCGAGTTTGATATCAATCTGGTGCCTGCGGTCGGACTTGAACCGACACGGTATTACTACCATTGGATTTTGAGTCCAACGCGTCTACCATTCCACCACGCAGGCATGAATCAATTATAACACAATTGTGTTATAATTGTACATTACTTTTTTTCTAAATTCCTATTATGTTCAATTACTTCCCAACCCAAATTTTTATTAAATAACGCTATAACAGCACATCTAACATATCCTGCTAAAAATATTGGATTAAAAAATAATGCCTTAATTTTCATCTTTCGCGATAAATTTAATTTACCATCTTCTAAAATAAATAATATTGCTGTAAATATAACAAGAGCCATATATATTAACAAGCTAAAGAGAACTATCCTAATAATATTACTAACAACATCTGCCTTAATTACAATATCAGCAAATTTAGATATCAAATATAAAACAGCACCTATTACCATTAAAATATATTGCCTTACACCAATTACTTCAGTAAGCTTAGAAGCAAAATTCTTATCATTTTTTGTAATAGAGCCCCTAATACTTCTAACATACTTTCTTCTGGCCTCAAAGTATCCCTTTATCCATCTAGTCCTTTGAGTAATACTCTTAGAATATAAAATAGGTTGTTCATCATAAAATTTAGCATCACAATTATAAGTAGTTGTAAGGTTATTTAAAACGGCGTACAAAGTAAGTTCATAATCTTCTGTTAAAGAATGAAATGGATATCCGCCTAAATTTTCTAACACTTCTCCTCTAATATAAAAACCAGTTCCGGAAATAGTTAGTGTTCTAGTATCACTTAGTTTTTTTCTATTACTAAGTTCATTAATCATTGAAAAAGTAAGTGCTGAAGCAGCAGCCACCACAGAATCATTTCCATTTTTACAATTTCTATACCCTATTCCAATATCATATCCAGCATTAATGCTCTTTTCCATGTTTTTAACAAAATCAACATCCAAAACATTATCCGCATCCAGTATAAAATAAGCATCATATTTTTTTCCACTATCTAAAATTTCTACAACCGCATCATTTAAAGCATATCCTTTTCGTCTAAGAGACAAATCCTTTTTAAAAACAATTTTCATTTTATGCTTATGAACAATTGAAATAGTAGGATCATTTTTATCCTCAACAATTACATAAACATCTCCTGCTTTAATCTTTCTTGTTTGATTCTCAATACTTATAAGTAAATCCTCAATAACTTTAGATTCATTTCTTGCTGGTATAAGTATTGCATATTTTCCATTATTTTTCTTAGGAGATGGAACATTATGATTATTCTTTGAAGCAATAAGTAAAACAATTGAAATTAAAAAACCCGTAAAAATTAAAACTATACCAATTATTCCTATCATATTATTTAAACCTCATATTAGGAAAAGCCCTCGCAAGCCTCTCATCTGTATAATACTTATCATAAACCTTATCTAATATAGTATAAGGAGGAACACCATCTCTTCTAAGAGACTGTCTAATTATGGCGGTCCAAGAAACAAACATATTTAAACACATAAATATTAGTAAAACAACAAAACATTTTTCACCAATTTCATATGGAATTTTCTCAATTTGTTTCGATAAAAACGGATAAACAACCTTTACAATTAGAAATCCTAAAAGTCCCCATACTAACATAAATGGTATAGTAGTTCTTCCATCAATATTTAAAAATTTACCCGAATAATCCCAAGATTTTGTATGAGTAAAAACTTCCTGACAAAGACTTATTAAATATTCAAACCCTCCACCTATTAAAGCACTATATAAAAACACCTGTGCATTACTAAGTTTTTTTCTTAAAAGAAGATAGCACATAATAACTGCTCCTGCTCCATATATTGGAGAAAAAGGACCATAAATTACTCCTCTTCTTGCTTCCCAAAAAATATCTCCATTTCTTATAAGATGCCTCACGAAATTTAGTATTTGTTCATAATAACAACCAAAAATACTACCAATAACATAAATTATAAATAATTTTTTTCCACATAAGCCTTCTGCGAAAACCTTCTTTTTCATACTAACACACCCTCAAAACACTACTTTATTTAGCTAACATTTGACTCTTCTTCAGTATATTTTGAATTATATAAATCAACATTCTCTACTGTTTTTTCTAGAGTCATTTCAAATTTAGGTAAATCATCACGTGAAGCAAGTCCAAAGTAATCTAAAAACTCACTAGTAGTCTTATAAAGTATTGGTCTACCAGGCATATCGCTTCTACCTACTTCCTTTACAAATCCTTTAGCGACTAGTTTTCTAATCACATCTCTACTGCTTACCCCTCTTATCTCATCAACCATAAGTCTAGTAATAGGTTCATTATAAACAATAACAGCTAAAGTCTCTAATGCAGCTTGGGATAATGTATTGGTCTCAGGATTTTCTATAAGTTTCTGATAATATTCTTTGTGTTCACTTTTAGTAGTAAGTTTAAAAGTATTCCCAAGATAGTTTATTCTAATGCCCCTATCATTAGACTCATATTTTTCTTTTAAAGAAATAATAAGTCTTTTTGCTTCTTCATTATCCAAACCTAATACATCTTCTATTTGATTTATAGTAAGTCCATCTTCACCAACTACAAACAACATGCCTTCTAATACAGCTTCATTAATTTCGTTAATTTCATTAGCTTCATTAGTTTTCATATTTTCATTATTCATTATGCCACCTCGCAAATAATATCATCGAAATTATTTTCTTGAGTAATATTTATTTCATGCTTTCTTACCATCTCTAATATAGCTAAAAAAGTAACTACTAAATACTCCCTATTCATAACTTCAAAAAATTCAAAAAAACTTGCTCTTTTTTTATTCTTTAAAATCTTTCTTATCTCGACTCTTCTATCTTCAATAGATATTTCTTTTTTTGTAACTTTGGTTTCTAAAACAACATTTTCTTTTTGTCTTTCCAAAAATTTTTCAAATGCTTCAACTAAATCATCTACAGTATAATTAGATTCTTCTATTATAACATCATCTTTATAAGAATTATAATCTTCAGGAAGTTTAGTATAAACCTCTTGTCTTAATGCTTCTAATGTTTTAAACTCACTAGTAATTTCTTTATACCTTTGATATTCAGCTAGTCGATTAACCAAATTTTCTTTTAAATCCTCTTCTTCTTCCTCTTCCTCATGTTTAGGAAGTAACTCTCTAGATTTTAATTCGATTAACTCACTTGCCATTACTAAATAACTACTCGCAACAGTTAAATTAATTTCTTGCATTTTATTTATATAATCCAAATAACTTTTTACTATTTGTTCAACACTAAAATCAAATATACTCATTTTTGCTTCTTTAATCAAATGAAGAAGTAAATCTAGTGGACCTTCAAAGTCATTTATTTTTAATGTATATTCCATATAATCACATCCATTATTTCCTCTATAGTATATCATGAATAAAAGTTCTTGTCTATTTTGAAAATCAAAGAAAAAAAGAGCCTAAGCTCTTAATCTCTTGCTTGAAAAAACAAGCTAAATATAAAAGTAAAAATAATAGCTGAAGTAATACCAGATGCAGTTAAATCAAACATTCCCATTAAAAGTCCAATTACCCCAAAGTCTTGTGCTTTCTCTAGTGCTCCATGTATAAGTGAATGCCCAAAACTAGTAATTGGAACTAATGCTCCTCCACCAACAACAGAAATAATCTTATCATATAAGCTAAATGAATCAAGGAATGCACCAACTACTACAAATATAGAAGTAATATGTCCCGCTGATAGTTTAGTATTATCAAGAATTATTTGACCTATCAAACAAATTAATCCACAAAATATAAAAGAATATACATATATCATTTTAAAGCCTCCAGAACAACTGCATGACTGATTGAATTTATATTTTTATGTTGAAAAACATTAGTAGGAGAAAAAAGTGCTCCTGTTGCGACTATCAAAACCCTATTTATTTTTTTACTTTTTAACATAGGAATAATACTTGAATAACATACCAAAGGACAACAAACAGGACCAGATCCACCCGCATTTACTTCTTTTTGATTTTTAAAATCATATAACATTGTACCTGTATCATTATAGTTTTTACTAATATCTATATTGTATTCACTCTTCATATAATCAATAAGTATCTCTTTTCCATACATTCCAAGATCCCCCGTTAATATTAAATCGTAATAAGAAGGATCTCTATTTAAATCTGTTAAATGTTGATAAATCGTTAAAGCTGCCGCTCCTGCCATTACCGCACCCATATTTAAAGGGTCATTTTGTTCCATATCAACAACTGTTCCTATTGTAGAAGATTCAACCTTTATTTTAGTTTTTTTATTAGTTAATAATACACTAGCACCACCAGTTGAAGTAAAAGTCGCAGTTTTAGGTTTAGGTGCTCCATACTCAGTAGGATTTCTAAATTGCTTTTCACTTGACATATTATGAGATGAAGTAGAAACAACACAATTTTTGATTTTTTTAGAATCAATCATAGATGACGCTATAATAATACCTTCAACACTAGAAGCACATGCACTATAAACTCCAAGAAATGGTCTATTATACTTTAAAACTCCATAACTAGAAGAAGTAACTTGATTAAGTAAATCCCCCGATATTATTAAATCAATTTCAGAAGATTTCTTATTACTTTTATTAAGTAATATATCTATACTCTCCTCTAAAAGATGAGCCTCTGCCTGTTCCCAAGTTTTTTCACCATTATATAAATCTTTATAACTCTTATCAAATTTATCACCAAGTAGTCCTCTTGCCTCATATGGTCCAACTACAGTTGATACTTCATCTAAATAGACATTATTATATTTATAAGTCATTATGCACCTCCTAATAATAAGTATCTTATAAGTCCAAATGCCCAAGCAGAAACAATTCCATATAATATAACTGAACCCGATAATTTAAATAAGTTAGAACCAAGTCCATATATAGGACCATCTTTTTTATATTCAATACCAGCACTTGCCATAGAATGAGCAAAACCAGTAATTGGAATTATAAGCCCACATTTTGCGAATGTAACCCATTTATCAAAGAATCCAAGTGCAGTAAACAAAGTCGCAAAAAATATAAGTGTAACTATCATAAAAACAGAAGCATCCTTAGTAGATATATTTAAATAATAAGAATAAAATTCAATTAAAAATTGTCCCAAAGCTCCAACTATACCACCAACTACAAAAGCTATTAATAAATTAAGCCCTCTAGACTCTGTTGCCTTATGCTTATCAACTATTTTCTGATATTTATTTTTGTCCATATAATCACCCAATTATATTTTTAGAAGAAATTAAAATTTTATACAAAAAAAGAACTAATATTTAAATTAATTCTTTAAGAAGCAAGTTTTTGATTTAGTTTTACCAAAATTTTATTTTCTCTACGTGATACCTGAACTTGATTTATACCAAGTTCCCTAGAAGTTTCTTGTTGACTCTTATCTTGATAATATCTTAGATTAATTAATTTTCTATCTTCTGGATCTAATTTTTCTATTTCATTCCTTAAATCAAGTATCATAGGATCATATTCTTTTTCGTTATAGCCAACCGAATCATATAAATCCATTTCCTTTCCTTCATCATTTAGGGTATAATCAAGACTTTTTACATAATCATTTGCAAGTATCGCATCATTTAAAACCTCAACAGGTACTTCTAAAAACAAAGAAATCTCAGAAATAGTTGGTTCTCTCATATACTTTTGAGTTAAAGCTTCTCTAGTTTTTGAAATAAGACTATTTAACTTTATATAATTTTTATTAACCTTAACTAATCTATTTTCTCTTATATATTTTAAAATTTCTCCTTTAATATACAAATGTGCATAACTAGAAAATTTAGTATTATAGCCTTCCTTAAAGTTATCACAAGCGTGAGATAGTGCAATCATCCCAACTTGATATAAATCTTCTAAATCATTTTTATTATAACTATACTTAGAAATAATACTATAAACCATTTTTTCATAATCTAAAATAGACTCTTTCATATTGCCTCCTTAAATATTTACTATATTAAATGCACATAATTCATTCGCAGTAGATTGTGCATACTTAATTAATTCACTATGTTCTATTTTTAATTTAATAACGTTATTACAGCCACATATCATTAATTTACCATTATCCTTTAAACATTCATTATAGCTTTTAATTATTGTAGATATTCCACTTTTATCAAGTTCATAAAGTTTTTCAAAATTAATAAGTACATATTTTATCCCAGCTTTATGAACAACACTTTTTAATGCATCTTCTAGTATACATGAGGTCTTTTCATTAAGTATTCCATCAAGTCTTACAAATAATATCCCCCTTTTGTATTCTATATCGATATTCAACAACTAATCACCTCGCATATTTAATATAGACTATATTTTTTAACTTTTATACAAATTCGACAAAACCTTTCATTTTTTTCGTTCAACATATTTCGACAAATTTTGTATATAAATATATTTACATATATAAATAAATTTTCCTAAAAAATATGCTTTTTTTTGCTAAAAAGGATTAAAGTATGTTAATATAATAATGTAAATAAAAATAGAGGTGTTTATATGAGACAAAGAAAAAGTATCGGTAAGAAAAAAATAGTTGTTTTATCTACCCTAGTAGTAGCAAGTTTATTTATGGCAGTTGGTTATTCAATTCTATCACAAAAGATTACTTTACAAGGTAAGGCAAATTTAAGAGCCGCAGATAAATATTTATGGCACAAAATAACAACAGATTACTTATCAACTAGTGGAAGTGGTTTTTATGAAAACACTACTGAATCTAAAAAATATTCTTACGTAGGTGATGGTGCAAGTAATTACATAAAAATAGGCAATGATACATGGAGAATTGTATCGGTAGAAGCTGATCATACAATTAAAATTGTAAAACTTGATACTTCAATTAATAAAGAATTTGATACAAATTCAAATAGAACAGCAGAAAATAGTACATATTGTACAGATTTAACTAATGGTTGTAATGCATGGAATACAAAAGAATCATTTACAAATGGAGATATAACAGGTAGTGTAGAAAATGATAGTACCCTATTAACCTATTTAAATAATGATTTCTACAATTCACTAAATGATGAATTAAAAAATATAATAGTTGAGCACAATTTTAATGTAGGAACCGTTAAAACAAATGCTAAATATACAGAAGCATTAGTGCAAGAAAATGAATACATCTGGTCTGGAAAAATTGGTCTTTTAACTCTAAGCGAATTTTTATACCCATCTACAATTTCCACTTCTACACAAGATATAACTATAGGTACTACTGCATACAGTAATAACTATTTATTAAACTATGCATCAGGAAAATTTTTATGGACAGCAAATGCGCTTAACAATAATTCAAGTAGTGTATGGACAATTGGTAAAGACTTAATTCCAACACCTAAAGCTGCAAGCCTAGCAACAGAAACAATTGAGAATGTTTCATATAATTATATTGCATTACCAAGTGCATACATAAATAGTACAGTAGAATATTCTTCAGGTGACGGAACATTATCAAATCCATTCACAATTAAATAGAGCCTCATTTAAACGAGACTCTTTTTTTTCATAAGTATTTTAATAAATTCATCTTCATCAGTAAAAAGTTGATTAGATATTACCTCTTTTTGTCTTAAGTTAAAGAATAACTTTAAAAGTAATATATCATTTATCCTATATTTAATATGCTTTTTAGTAAGATATCTACAAGTAAATAACTTACATGATAAACACTTAATACTACAACTATAATTAATTAAATTAGGACATACCCTACCCTTAGTAAAACAACAACCATAAATGAGTGGATAATTTTTAGGATTCTTCTTAAAATTTTTTCTAGAAATACATATACCATTTTTAAAATCACATATATTTTTATTTCTAAATTCATTATCAAGATAAGAACATACATAGTCATAAATAAACCTATATCGTTTTTCTATATCGTCTATATCAAGTGCCGTTATAACAGCTCTTAACTCATCTATTAAAGGATTATCAAAAACATATATATTTTTTATTACAATATTTTTCTTATCAGTATATTTCTTTATAGACCTAATTTTTTTAAAAGAGAGTATAATATCCTTTTTAGAATTAATTGAAGAAGATATAAAAAGATTAACACTCGTATTTGAGGTTAATTCTTTTTTCTTATAATTATTAATATCTATAGTATTCTTATTTAATTTAGAAGATACTACTAGCTTCATATTATTTAATCTCTACTTCAATTATACTATCAGAAATATCTTTAGCAACTTTTTTAGCTTTTACTTTAATAACAATAGTATCAATTATATCAAGTGCAGCATAAACCATTATTACTATACCAATAGTTTGAGTAACATATAATGAACTCTTTAACGGATTTATAATTAAGAATGCACCTACAACTAGCATAAGCAATGAAAATATAAAGCTAACTATCCAAAAATCAACTTTTTCATCTCTTAGCTCCATTGATATTTGAATTTTGTTTACACTATTAACTATTACCCAAACACCAGATAATATAGGAATAATAGTAGCTAAGATATCACTATTAAATAGTATGATAAATCCAGCAACTACACTAAAGATTCCATATAAAAGTCCAGTACTAGAAAAGAATCCTGCATTTCTTGTCTTGAAATAATTAACAATAGGAACTACTCCAAGTCCAACTAATATAATTCCAATCATAACTGATACTGTTTTAATAACTGCATCTGCTTGTAAGAATAATAATAGTCCAAATGCAAAAAACAAAATTGATGATACCAGTGACATTAAGAATACTTTCTTTAATAAATCTTTCATATCTTTCCCTCCTACATTAATTATAGCATGAATTGTTTAAAAATTAATATACAAAAAATATAATTATGTATTTTAAAGAAAAAACTAGAAAAGTCTAGTTCTAATTCTAATTGATTTGCTTGTTTTTATAAATGAAAATTGACATTCCACTAAGACCTATTATTGATAAAATAGCTGTTGCAAAATTCACCATAACATTATCCCCTGTTTTAGGATTTTCTATAACCATTTTGTCTTTTGCAATCACTCCATATTGACTTAAATGCGATGTTTCAAATACTATATATCCATTTTCAACTTTAGCGGGTATAGTTTCATTATAAAATTAATTAACTTGCATTACAACTTGCTTACCAACAAAAGCAATGCTTTTTATGATAAGTATTTTTTATATTTAAAATTTGTAGCATAATATTGCTAAAGGAATAATACAATGAAAGAAAAAATGAATAATAAAATTAAGCTGAAATGGAAAAATATAATACTTATTTTAATATTTTTAATACTCTTTATAACATTGAATATATCTATCTATAATATAATAAAATGGAAATTAGACTCAAACAAAACAAATGAAGAAATAAATACTATTCAAGAAAATACGAACATAGAAGAAGTCAAAGATAATAAAGGTACTGAAATAATAAAACAAGCCAAAAAAATTCCAAAAGAAAATCCTTACTGGGATTATATAAAAATGAATATGATAGATGTTAATTTTGACAACTTAAAAAAGATTAATAGTGATGTTGTTGGTTGGATTAAAGTAAATGGAACAAATATTAATTACCCATTTGTTCAAAGTAAAGATAATAAGTATTATCTTACCCATAGTTTTAGCAAATCATATAATAATGCTGGTTGGGTCTTTTAGATTATAGAAATAATAATATTAATAATAGAAACACTATTATCTATGCACACGGAAGAACTGACAAAACTATGTTTGGAACATTAAGAAAAGTTTTAAATAATGGATGGATTAACAACACAAATAATTATGTTATTAAAATATCTACAGAAAAAGAAAATAGCTTGTGGCAAATCTTTAGTATTTATCATATACCAACTACTAATGATTACTTACAAACTGAGTTTAAAGATGAGAGAGAATATCAAAGGTTTCTAAATATACTTAAAAATAGAAGTAATCACAACTTTAATACTAGCATTACTTCTAACGATACTATACTTACATTATCTACTTGTTATAATGATAGTGAAAAAATGGTAGTTCATGCAAAGCTTATAAAAAAACAAAAAAAATACTAAAAGCACTTGATTTAAGTGCTTTTTAAATTAAATTACCAGATACTATGTCTTTAAAGTTATTTAAAAGGAGTTTAAAAAATCCAATAGTTTTAATATTTTCATTTACAACCGCATCGACCTTACCTACCACATTATTACCATTTTTAATAATAATATTTCCCACTACATCACCTTTTTTTAAAGGTAACTCTATTTTTCCTTTTTCAAATTCTATATCATACTTTAAACTAGCATCCGATTTTTTACCTAATATAGTTATATCTTTCTTAGGATAAATATTAATGCTTTCTTTATCTGCTTTATTTATTTTTAAATTAGTAACAACATCATTTTTACTTTTTATTAAATCAACCTTATATAAATTAAATCCATAATCAAGCATTTCCATGGTCTCGGCATTTCTAACCTTACCACTATCTTCCCCCAATACTACTGCAATTAATCTCATATTATCTCTTTTCGCTGTTACCGCCATACAGTATTTGGCATTATCAGTAAACCCCGTTTTTAATCCATCTGCACCCTGATAAAAACGAACTAATTTATTTGTATTAACAACCCAAAATTTATTAGGAGTACCTACTCTTATATAGTCTTCATAAACACTTGAAAACTCCAATATCTGTTCATGATTTAATAATTCTTTTGCGATCATTGCCATATCATACGCACTAGAATAATGGTTATCCTCATCAAGTCCAGTTGGATTAACAAAATTAGTATTTTTAAGTCCTAACTCTTTAATCTTATCATTCATCATTTGAACAAAATTTTCTTCAGTTCCACCAAGATATTCAGCCATTGCTGTTACGCAGTCATTTGCACTAACAACTGCAATTGCCTTTAACATATCATTTACACTCAATGTTTCAGTAGTGTCTAGCCAAATTTGTGAACCACCCATATTAGCAGCATTAGTACTACACGGAATCTGAGTGTCTAGTGAAATCTTACCTGAATCTAAAGCTTCCATAATAAGCAAAATAGTCATAACTTTGGTACACTTGCTGGATGTAATTTTTCATGAATATTATGTTCATATAATATTTGCCCACTGTTTTGTTCGATCAAAATTGCAGAAGCAGAATCTAAATTTAAAAAATTACCATCTTGCATTGAAGTTTCAGAATCAGCACTAGAAACTTCGATTGCTGGGTTTACAACAGTCCAAGTATAATCATTTATACTAAAACTAGGGAGCGAAATAGAACATAATATTATAACTAATAATAT
>ERZ779737.2049-NODE-2049-length-14015-cov-3.657020_pt1 | contig 14015 bp, 12 predicted proteins | sample MGYA00511889_ERZ779737 | MGnify/ENA primary metagenome ERZ779737 (study PRJEB29588, sample SAMEA2163575) | human gut metagenome | biome: human gut; feature: human-associated habitat; material: faeces | place: Denmark | collected 2008/2010 ...
GTATAGGTTATTACTAACTTAGACATTTTTATTTTACCAAAACTGCCTGAAAATATTTAAGAATTAGTAAAAATATTATTATAAGTAGTCAATAACTAGTATATCTTTTTTTACTCATAATCCCACCTCCAATCTTAAAAAGATTTACTGGCATACAAATGTTCATTAAATGTTCTTGTAACTTTTAACAAAAAATAAAAAATATATCAAATTATAAAAAATTAAATTTTGCATATATATATATATATATTTACGAAAATTAAAATATTGTATATTTTAAAGAAAATAACAGGAAATAGAATTGCAATGTAAATAAACAAGGTGTTAATAAAAGAAAGTGATAAATAAGTTTTGAAAATGAGTAAAAAATAATATATAATAGTAGTATAAAAATAAAATAAAGGAGAAAAAATGGAAAATAATTTAAATGAAAATGTAACTTATAAGAAGAAAGGTAATATAGCAGTAATTATATTAATAATAGTGTTATTAGTATTAATTGGTCTATTATCATATAAGATGTTTATATATGATAAGAAAGATAATAAAGAAAATAAGGATAATGATATAGTTAATAAAGATGATAATAAAAACAATGGAGATAACAATTCAAAAACTAATTATGATAACAAACATCTTAGTAAGATAGATGTTGATTCTACACGTGGATTTGTACTTTATGCATCACATAGTAGTGAATTATATGAATCAAAGAATCCTGGAAAATTTGGTTTAGTTGCTTCTTCAGTAATTGATAAGAATGGAGATGTGTATTTTGAATTATATAAAGATGTTAAGGTTGAAAAAGAATTTAATAATTTAGGTGAAAAAGGATCATATACTATAAAAGATTATAATGATAATGTAAGAAATAATGTACCAATAGAGGGTTATAAACTTCCTTTAAAAAATATTAGAGATGTTAAATCTTATTCTTTTGGACAAGCAGGTATGAGTGGAATATTTGTATTTATTGATAAAGAAAATAATGCAAGTGTTATGAAGGTTGATTATGATTATAGTAGTGGAGATAAAATAGTTGTTAAAGATATAAATTTATATAAAAATGTAGCAAATAATATTATTTCATCAATTGATGAGTATAACGGAAATGCTAGAAATTTTTACTTGATTGATAAAGACAATAATTATTATGTTTTTAAATAAAATTAAAAAGAGTTCTAATTTGAACTCTTTTTAATTTCTAAAAATACTGGAAGTATTAATGGTTTTCTTCCTGTTTCGCTTACTATAAATGGGCTTACATCTTGTATTAATAATGATTTTAAATCATTATAATTATTTCTTACTTGATGTATATGCTTTTTAATTGATTCACTTGCACAATTAGATATTTTATTTATTAATTCTTCATTTTCATTTACAAGGATAAATCCTCTTGTTGTAACATTTACATTACTTAATAATTCTTTTGTATTTTGATCTATATTAGCAATTAAAACGATAACACCATCATTTGCCATTAGTATTCTATCACGAATAACAACACCGCCAATATCACCAATTCTATTACCATCTACATATACATCTCCAGCAACTACTTTGCCACTTTTTTTAGCACTTTTATTGCTTATAGAAAGTACATCTCCATTATCCATAATAAATATATTTTCTTTTTTTACTCCACATGCACTTGCTAAATCACCATGTTTTTTAAGCATTCTATATTCTCCATGCATAGGCATAAAATATTCAGGTTTCATAAGTCTAATCATTAATTGCAATTCTTCTTCATTACCATGACCAGATGCATGTATATCATTTAAAGAAGTATTTGTATAAACACTAACTCCTTTTAAGTATAACTGATTTATAGTCCTACTTATATATGCTCCATTACCAGGTATTGCACTTGATGAAAACACCACTAAGTCATTTGGTAATAATTTGATTTGTTTATGAGTACCATTTGCAATTCTAGATAATGCAGCAAGAGGTTCACCTTGACTACCTGTGCATAATATTGTAAGTTCATTTTCTTTAAGTCTTAAAGCTTCTTCAGGAGTTACTATAACATCTTTTCCGTCAATATATCCACCTTCAATTGCAATATTAACATTAGTTTCCATGCTTCTTCCAAATAAAACAACTTTACGGTTATTCTTTTTACTAGTTTCAATAATATGTTTTAATCTATAAATGTTAGATGCAAATGTTGCAATTATTAATCTTCCTGTATGTCTTGCAAAAATATCTCCTAATGCAGTATCTACTTTAAATTCACTTTTTGAAAATCCTTCAACCATAGCATTCGTACTATCACTCATTAATAATTTAACACCTTTTTTACCAATTTCAGCCATTTTGTGAATGTTTGACATTGGCCCAATAGGGGTTAAGTCAAACTTAAAGTCACCAGTGCTTACTATAACTCCATTTGGAGTAGTTATTGCTATACCAAGAGAATCTGGTATAGAATGAGTAGTATTAAAAAACTCAACCTCGAAATGTTTTGTTTTAACTTTCATATTTTCATTAATTATTTTAAGACTATCATAATATATATTTCTTTCTTCTAATTTTTTTCTAATTAATTTTTCTGCTTGATTAGGTGCATATATTACAGGGATTTTAACACTTTGAAGTAAAAATGGTATACCACCAATGTGATCTTCGTGACCATGTGTTATAAATAAGGCTTTAATTTTACTTTCATTTTCTTTAAGAAAAGTATAATCTGGTATTACATAATCGATACCAAGTAACTCATCTTTTGGAAACATAACACCTGAATCAATAATAATTATTTCATTATTGTACATAATTACGTACATGTTTTTTCCGACTTCTCCAAGGCCTCCTAATGCGAAAACCTTGGTTTCACCGCTTTCTAAAATTTTCATTTATTTCCTCCTTAATTTCTAAAAATTTAAAAGAATAACCTTTAGTCATTATACATTATTTTTTACATTTTGACAAGTATACTAAAAGATAATAAAAAAATAAGATATTTTCTATCTTACTTTTTTATTATTTTTACTAGATACATATTTAATCATTTCTTCTATATTTTCAAACTCACTAGAAGATATATCATTACTACATATTCCTCTATTAATTAGTGTTCCATCAAACGCGTCATAATAAGAATATTCTTCATCTATAGGCTTTCTTATTGCTAAGAAATAAACATTATCATTAGTAGCTTCATTAACTACTGTTGATACACATAAATCACATTTTGCTTTCATTTTACCCCCTCCTTTGTATGACGTATTATAATTAAAAATATAAAAAAATCAATATAAAATGCACAAATTGTCAAAAAATGTTTATTTTTTTATCTGAATGTGCTATTATTTATATTTGTAAAAAAGTGAGTGATGTATATGGAAAAAATTATTAATATTGCTGTTATAGCACACGTAGATGCAGGGAAATCTACATTAGTTGATGCAATGTTAAAACAAAGTGGAGTATTTAGTGAAAGGGAAGAAGTAGTAAGCCAAGTAATGGATTCTAATGCCCTTGAAAGAGAAAGAGGAATAACTATATACTCTAAAAACTGTTCAATTAATTATAAGGGAGTAAAAATAAATATAGTTGATACTCCAGGGCATGCTGATTTTTCATCAGAAGTAGAAAGAATAATGAAAACTGTTGATACTGTTATACTTTTAGTAGATGCAAAAGAAGGACCAATGCCTCAAACTAGATTTGTTCTTGAAAAATCTTTAGAAGTAGGTTTAAAACCAATTTTATTTATTAATAAGATTGATAAGAAAGATGAAAGAAGTGATGAAGTAGTAGATATGACTTTTGATTTATTCTTAAGTTTAAATGCTACTGATGAACAATTAAATTTCCCAATAGTATATGGTATAGCAAGAGATGGTATAGCAAGGCTAAATAAAAATGATACAAACGAAGATTTAACACCTTTATTAGACTTAATTGTTAATACAGTTAAACCATATGAGGGTAATGTAAATGATCCTCTTCAAATGCAAGTATCTTCTTTAGCATATGATGAATACATTGGTAGACTTGGAATAGGTAGAATTACTAAAGGATGCATTAAAGTTGGAGAAGAGGTAGTAGTGTGCCGTACAGATGGAAGTACTGAAAGAGCTAGAATTACTAAATTATTTGTAAATGAAGGTATCAAAAGAAAAGAAGTTAAGGAAGCTTATTATGGAGATATAGTAGTAGTAGCAGGTATTAAAGATGTGTCTATTGGTGAAACAATTTGTGATAAGGATAATGTCAATCCTATGGAGATGATACATATAGAAGAACCTACATTATCAATGAATTTCTTAGTTAATTCAAGTCCTTTTGCAGGAAGAGAAGGTAAATTTGTTACAATAAGACATATAAAAGATAGATTAGATAGAGAACTAGAAACAAATGTAGGACTTAAAGTAGAACCTCTTGATAATTTGGATGGATATAAAGTATATGGAAGAGGAGAATTACATTTATCTATATTACTTGAAAATATGAGAAGAGAAGGATATGAACTTTCAGTATCAAAACCAGAAGTAATATTAAAAGAAATTGATGGTGTAAAATGTGAACCATTTGAAAAAGTTATTATAAATGTACCTGATGAATATAGTGGAACAGTTATTAATGCATTAAATGAAAGAAAAGGAATACTTCAAAGTATCGAATCCAATCTAGAATACACTAAAATAGTATTTTTAGTACCTACAAGAGGTATATTAGGATATAGAAGTCAATTTATTAACACTACAAAAGGAGAAGGAGTAATGATTAAATCATTTGACTCATACATGCCTTATGTAGGAAAGATACAAGATAGAAAAAATGGTGTTTTAGTATCAATGGAAGATGGAAAAACAATGGGATATTCATTATGGAATCTAGAAGATAGAGGAACTTTAATAGTAACTCCTGCAACAGAAGTATATACAGGAATGATTATTGGAATTAATAATAGAATAGAAGATATAAATGTTAATCCATGTAAGAATAAACAATTAACAAATACAAGAGCATCTGGAAGTGATGAAGCAATTTCATTAACACCTCCAAAAACATTCTCACTAGAAGAAGCTTTAGAATTTATAGCAGATGATGAACTTGTTGAGATAACACCAACTGCAATTAGATTAAGAAAAAAAGTATTAGATCCAAAACTAAGATTTAAAGAAAATAAATATGAATAATAGAAAAATATCTAAACAGAATTTTGTTTAGGTATTTTTTTTCGACAAAAAGTGACATAAGTAAATAGTAATATATAGTCGAAAAGAGGGATTTTATGTTAGATGTTGTTGTATTAAATTTGTTATTTATTTTATTTCCTATTATATGTTATTTGCTTTATATAGTGTATGCAAATTCTATGGGCAAAGAAGGAAATAACTTATTTTTCTCTTTATCAATGCTTTCATCTATTTATTTAATAATAAAATATTCAACATACTTTAAATATGATATTAATATATTAACGATAATACTTCTTATATGTATGTTAAAAAAAGAAGTTATATTGTCAATTGTTGTATGCGTATGCATGATTATGAGTATAAGAAGTGTAACTAATATAAATGTTATATATATAATTATTTATTACGTTATTCAAAATATATTATTTTTTGTAGTATTGAAAAATAAAAAAAATGAAACAAAATTAATTTTTTTTACAGCTATAGGTATATTATGTTCTTTATTACTAACTAGTTATTCAAAAGTATATATAATAATAAGTTATATATGTTATTCATTAATTTCTTATTTTTTAATGGTTTTAATTAATAAGAGTGAGAAAATAATAAAAATTTATGGCACAGTAAAAGATATAGAAGATGAAAAAACATTTAGAGAAACATTGTTTAAAGTAACCCATGAAATAAAAAATCCAATTGCAGTATGTAAAGGATATTTAGATATGATGGATACAAATAACATTAAACAAGTTAATAAGTATATACCTATAATAAAGCAAGAAATAGAAAGAACACTAACGCTTATGAGTGATTTTCTAAATTTAACTAAATTAAGTATTAATAAAAGCAAAATGGATATTGTCCTTCTTCTTGATGATATTTGTTCTTCTGTTGATGAATTATTAATTGAAAAAAATATACATTTTATATTTGATATTATTGAAGATGCCATATATATAGAAGGGGATTATGATAGATTAAAACAAGTAATACTAAATATAATAAAAAATAGTATGGAATCTATAAATAATAAAATAGGTTTAATTAAGTTAAGTACTATAATAAGAGGAAATTATATAGTTATAAATATTACAGATAATGGATGTGGTATGAATAAATCTACTTTAAAACAAATAGGAAATCCATTCTTTACAACAAAAAAGAATGGTACGGGTCTTGGTGTTAAATTAAGTAATGAAATAATTGAACTTCATGATGGAAAGATTAAATATATATCAAAAGAAGGAGTAGGTACAACTGTTAAAATATATTTAAAAATAAAAAAATAGTCATTAGACTATTTTATAATATATGGATCTATTTCTGTACCAGTTCCTGATACTAATAATGTATCATTTCTAAGAGCTATAATAGTTCTCATAGCTTTACCAATATATCCTTTTGATTCAACAATTCCTTCTTCATTATTTACATAATAAACATATAAATTATCAGTATTTTTAGCAGTTATTGTCCATCCATTTAAGTTTAAGAAATTATAATTTTGACAATTTTTGATATTAGTAGTACTACAAGCACTATCTAAACTAGCATTCATGTAATCATTAACAGTTATTATAGAAGTTAATTGATTAGATAATACTTCATTACAAGAATCAACTTTAGCATCACTCATATTAACTTTACCAATACATACATCATATCTAGTTAATTTAGCTTTTCTTTCTGGAGTAAATAATTCAGCATTATTTGTTATGTAATTATCTAAATATTCTTTAGCTCTACTTACTTTATAATCATTTATACCATCTTGACTATCAACTACAGAATTATATCTATCATCCCATACTTCATAATCTACATATATATCACTATACATCATTTTAATATTATTAGATTTATCAATACCTATAATTCTCCATTTTAATCCGCCGAAAGATACATAGTTATTTGGATTTTCACCTCTAAATATATAGTTTCCATTCATATTATATAATCCATCACCATTAGTTACAGTATTTGCTTTTATATGATTTACAAGTGTTTCATTACTATTGTTACCACAATTTAAGTATGGAGTATATACATATTCATTATCAATTTTAACAACAGTTACATATCCGTTGCAACCATTGCTACTTTTAATATAACCATTAGAAACTAAAGTATCTAAATTAATAGTTCTATAGTCATATTCATTAGTAGGAAGCATATTAGCATTACTACTCAAATATTTTTTAGAAGCATTTACTAAACCATTTTCTGTAAGAGATTTACCACCTTTACTAGTAGCAACTAGTACAATTATAATAATAAGTATTATTAATATAATTGCTGAGATAAATATTCTCATCATTTTATTATCCCATATTTTTTGCATTTTGTTTAAAAAGTTTTCCATTATATCACCCTCTAAAGAAATTATAACATAATTTTATCCTTATTTGTCAACTAATCTATATAAATTAAACGATGGAGTATTAAATAATCTTAAATTTACTTTACTATTTCCAATTCCACCAGATATATACATATCAGTATCATTAATCTTATAGTATGGATCATAATATTTTTTTGAATTATTCATCTTTACTAAAGCACCAATATAAGGAAGTCTAACTTGTCCATTATGTGAATGCCCACTTAATACTAAATCAAAATTATATTTAGATATTAAATCATAATTATCAGGGTAGTGCATCATTATTATTTTATAACTATAATCATCATCTTTAAATATATCATTAAATATTTTAATATTAGCATTTGTACTTATACCAGAAATGAGTATTTTTTTATTTTTTTCACTAGTTATAACCTCGTAATTATTATTAAGTGATTTAAAATTAGAATTAACCATAATTGAATCAAATGAATTAATATTTTCATCATCATCACCATTTACATAATAATTTCCATATGAACTCTTAATTTTTGATAAATATTTTGTTAATAATTTAGTATCGCCTTCAGTATAGTTTTTCTTCTTATCAATTAAATCTCCAGTAAATACTACTATATCTGGTTTTGTTTTGTTAATTTTATCAACTAAATTAGATAAAACTTTCTCATCAACGCTCATACCATAATGTAAATCCGAAAAATGTACTATTTTAAATCCATAAAAAGATGTATCTATATTTTTATTTACAACTTTATATTCTTTAATTATTAATCCTTTGGTACCTATAAATCTTAAGCATATAAATAAAAGTAAGATAAAAATAAGAATACCAAATATTATTTTCCATTTTAATTTAAGGTGTCTTTTAGCCATAATTTCCTCCTAATTAATCATTGATACAAAATATAAAATCATTAATATTGAATTATGCATAAAATGTAAAAACATAGTATTATATATATTATCACTGTCATAATATATATACATAAATACACTTCCTAAAACTCCGTAAGGTATTACATATAATACATCAAGAATATTTGTGTATGTTCCAATTACATGGGCACCACCAAATAATAATCCACCAATAATTATTCCTAACCATTTATTATTAAATATATCGCCAATTGTTTTTCTATATAATAACTCTTCTATAATAGGTGCACATAAACAAGTTGATATAAGACTATATATTGGTAATATATTAGTAATCTTTCTTATAACTTCTTCATTATTAGATATATCGCTATTTGTTATAAAACCAACTATTACATTTGAAAAAGACATAAGTATGAGTCCTAAAATATAATATCTTATATATTTATCAAAATATGATTTAAAGTTATCCTTAAAGTCACTAAATTTTTCTTTTAAATACTTTCTATAAATTAATACAACTATAATCCATGGGATTAATTCTGAAGCATAAATATATATTAATTTGCAAGTATAGGGCCATTTAGTTATATCAATACCTGCTAAATCTAATAAATAATTAACAAAAACTGAGAAGAAACTTAAAAACAAAAATATAAAAACATTTCTTAAAATTAGCTTTATCTTATTCATATATCCTCCAAATATAATAATTATATCATAAAAAATATTGTTTTTTAAATATTATATGATATAATACATGTAACAGCGAAGAGTGGGCAATACCCACTCTTTGATTTGATTGGAGGATATATGAGTATAGAAGAAAAAGTAAAAAATGCAATAGAAAGTGAGATTAATAATCTTGGTATTCTACTAAAAGAAGTAAAATATGAACAAGAAAAAGGAGTATATTACTTAAGAATATTTATCGATAAAGAACCATTTATAACAATAGATGATTGTGTATTGGTAACAAATACAATTAATCCAATATTAGATAAGATAGATATTATTGATAATTCTTATATGCTAGATGTATCATCTATAGAAAAAGGAGGTAATTATGAATAAGGAAGAATTTATTAATGCAGTTGATATTGTTGCAAAAGAAAAAAACATATCAAAAGATTTAATATTTGAAGCAATGGAATTAGCACTTGCAAGTGCTTATAAGAAAAATTTTGATTCTAAAACAAATGTTAGAGTTAATATTAACAGAGATACTGGAGAAATAAAAGTATTTAAAGTACTATATGTAGTAGATGAAATAAGTGAAGAAGATGAAGAAGCATATTCTAAAATATTAGTACCTGATGCAGAAAAAATAGTGGCAGGTATTAAAGCTGGTGAAACAATTGAAGAAGAAGTAACACCAAAAGATTTTGGAAGAGTTGCTGCTGCAACTGCAAAACAAGTGGTAACTCAAAAAATAAGAGAAGCAGAAAGAAATAGTATTATGAGCGAATTTGAAGGAAAACAAGATGAATTATTAGTTGGACTTGTTTCAAGAGAAGATGCTCAAAATTATTACATTGATTTAGGTAGAGCACATGGAATTTTATCTAAAAAAGAATTAATTCCAGGAGAAAAAATAGAAATGGGTTCATCTATTAAAGTATATGTTACAAAAATAGAAGATACTGGTAAATCTCCATTAATACTTCTTTCAAGAACACATTATGGTTTTGTAAAAAGATTATTAGAACTTGAAATACCTGAATTACAAGAAGGAATTGTAAAACTATATAGTGTTGCAAGAGATGCAGGTTCAAGAAGTAAAGTAGCAGTTTATTCAGATAATCCAAAAGTAGATGCTATAGGTGCATGTATTGGAGAGAGAAGTTCTAGAATAAATAGAATAATGAAAGAATTAGGTGGAGAAAAATTAGATATAGTTTTATATGATAAAGATCCAGCTATATTTATTAAAAATGCATTAAGTCCTGCTAAAGAAGTTAATGTAATAGTAACAGATCCAAAAAACAATATCGCACTAGCAGTAGCAGAAGGGGAACAATTATCACTTGCTATTGGTAAAAAAGGTCAAAACGTTCGTTTAGCTGCACGTCTTACTAAATATAGAATAGATGTAAAAACTAAAGAAGAATTAAAAGAAAGTGGAATAAATATATCTTTTGAATAGTATGAAAATAAAAAAAGTACCAATGAGAAGTTGTGTAGTTACACACGAAAAATGTGAGAAAAAAGACCTTATTAGAGTTGTTAGAACAAATGAATCAGAAGTTTTAGTTGATTTAACAGGAAAAATGAATGGAAGAGGAGCATATATTAAAAAGGATATAGATGTATTAAAAAAAGCACAAAAAAGTAAAGCTTTAGATAAACATTTAGAAGTAGAAGTACCTTTAAGTATATATGAAGAATTAGAAAATATAATAAATAACAAATAATAAATAATAAATGGAGGTGGATAATATGATGACAGTAAAAGAATATGCATTAGATATTAATAAAGATGTTAAAGTTGTATTAGAAAAATGTAGGGAACTTGGTTTTAATGCAAAAAATGAAGATGATATGTTAAGTGAAGATGAAGTAATTGACTTAGATAACCAAGTTTATAACGAAGATGAATATAACTTAGAAGATAAAGTAGAAGAAATAGTTTCTAATATGAAAAACGTAAAAGATACTAGCGTTAAAGTTCAAAAATTAAAGAAAAAAAGTAATATTATAAGCGCATCAGATTTTAAAAAAGAGAAAAAAGAAATGTACAAGCATAAAGAAAAATTAATGTCAAATGCACCAGATAAAGATGAAAATAAGATAGTATATAAAGAAGGAATGACTCTTTCTATGCTTGCTAATTTATTAAATGATAATCCAGTTAATTTAATAAAGAAATTCATGTCACTTGGTGTAATGTTAAATATGAACAGTCCAGTATCTTTTGATGATGCAGAACTTGTAGTTATAGATTACAACAAAGAATTAAAGAAAGAAGAAACAATGGATGCAGCTAACTTTGAAAAGTTAGAAATAACAGATGATGAATCACTATTAGAAACAAGACCACCAGTAGTAACAATTATGGGACATGTTGACCATGGGAAAACAAGTTTACTTGATAAAATAAGAGAATCTAGTATAGTAAGTGGAGAAGCTGGGGGAATTACTCAACACATTGGGGCATATCAAGTAGAAAAAAATGGTAAAAAAATAACATTTATAGATACTCCAGGACATGCTGCATTTACTGAGATGCGTGCAAGAGGAGCAGCTATAACTGATATAGTAATAATTATAGTAGCAGCAGATGATGGCGTAATGCCTCAAACAAAAGAAGCAATAGATCACGCTAAAGCAGCAAAAGTACCAATAATAGTAGCAATTAATAAAATAGATAAACCTACTGCAAACGTAGATAAAGTCATGACTGAAATGACTGATGCCGGATTAACACCCGATTCATGGGGTGGAGATACAACATTTATTAAAATATCTGCACTTACAGGAGAAGGTATAGATGAACTTCTTGAAACAATACTATTAACTGCAGAAATGGAGAATCTAAAAGCAAATCCAAATAGATATGCAATGGGTAGTGTTATTGAAGCCAAATTAGATAAAAATGTGGGATCAGTAGTAACATTATTAATACAAAATGGAACATTAAGATTAGGAGATAATGTAGTAGTTGGAACTACATTTGGTAAAGTTAGAACATTAAAAAATGATTTAGGAATAGAAATTGCATCAGCTCTTCCTAGTACTCCAGTAGAAATAACTGGACTAACGGAACTTCCAAGCGCTGGAGATAAATTTATGGCTTTTGAAACAGAAAAGCAAGCAAAAGCAATCGCAGAAACAAGAAAAGAAAAAGCAAAACAAAAATCAAATATGGCTAAAGAATCACTTTCACTTGATGATTTATTTTCAAAAATAGAAGGTGGAAAAAAAGAAATTAATGTTATATTAAAAGCAGATGTTAAAGGTAGTGAAGAGGCTGTTAAAAACTCACTTCTTAAGATTAATGTTGAAGGTGTAAAAGTTAATGTAATAAGAAGTGCAACAGGTGCAATCACAGAAAGTGATGTAGTTTTAGCAAATGCTAGTGAGGCTATAATAATTGGTTTTAATGTAAGACCAAGCAGTAAGACAAAAGAACTTGCTAAAGAGTATAATGTTGATATAAGATTACATAACATAATATATAAAGTAGTTGAGGAATTAGAATCAGCTATGAAAGGTATGTTAGATCCTGAATATGAAGAAAAAGTTACTGGAGAAATTGAAGTAAGAAATATAGCACATTATGAAAAAGATACAATATATCCTCGCAGGAACTATGCTTGTCTCCCTCTCTTTGGGAGCACAAGCCCAGACACAACCCCAAGACACCACCATGAACCGTACGGTAGTCGTGGAACAAGAATATAATCCGGACATCATGGATGCCTCCAAAGTGAACGTGCTTCCCAGGGTGGAACCTCCTACCGTCAGCAAAAAGGCGGTGGAATATGACGCCACCCTGATGCCGGCAACCCATATCCCGGCAGGTATCATGCAAGCCTATACCGGAAAAGAGACGCAGGCGAAAGCGCTGCCCGGATATGTACGCTTGGGATACGGTAACTACGGTAACCTCGATGTACGCGCCAACTACCTCTTCTCTTTATCCCCCAAAGACCGCCTCAACCTGACATTCACAATGGATGGCATGGATGGCAAACTGGACTTGCCGGATAATGGCGGGAAGTGGAATTCATTCTACTACCGTACCCATGCTGCCATGGATTATGTACATGCCTTCAGCAAAGTCGATTTGAATATTGCCGGAAAGTTCAACCAAAGCAATTTCAACTTCCTGCCCGACTTCGTCAGCAACAAGCAGAAATTCGTTTCGGGTGATGTACATTTCGGGGTAAGTTCCACGAGCGACGATATGCCTCTCCAATTCCGTGCCGAAACCAATTTGTTGGTCTACCAGCGCCAACACGACCTCATGGTGAGCAATATCAAAGAAAATATCGTGCGCACCAAAGCCGATGTCACCGGTTCCATCTCCGATGAGCAGACCATCGGCATGGCTTTTGCCATGGACAATACATTCTACAGCGACGGACGTTTCGAGAATCACACCGACGTAGACTTCAATCCATACTATCTCTTTCAGAATGACGACTGGAAAATACGTCTCGGCGCACACGTCGACCTGGCTTTCGGCTTCGGCAAGAAGTTCCGCGCCGCTCCCGACGTAGAAATACAATACATCTTCTCGGACAGCTACATCCTCTACGCACAAGGTAAGGGAGGACGGCTACAGAACGATTTCCGCCGTCTGGAAACCATTACGCCTTATGGCATTACAAACCAGCAGCTTGACAATACCTACGAACAGCTCAACGCAGCCATCGGCTTCAAGGCAAGCCCGGTCAGCGGATTGTGGTTCAACCTATACGGTGGGTATCAAGATTTGAAAAACGACCTGATTGACACTCCGACTGTCAAGTCCGACGGGATAAGCAATGTTTTCCTCACAGAAGACACCAAGAACCTCTATGCCGGAGCCGACCTGAGCTACAACTACAAGGATGTTTTTTATCTCGCCGCCAATGCCGTCTATCGCCATTGGACAACGGACTCAGACG
>ERZ779737.2050-NODE-2050-length-14003-cov-18.375251_pt1 | contig 14003 bp, 15 predicted proteins | sample MGYA00511889_ERZ779737 | MGnify/ENA primary metagenome ERZ779737 (study PRJEB29588, sample SAMEA2163575) | human gut metagenome | biome: human gut; feature: human-associated habitat; material: faeces | place: Denmark | collected 2008/2010 ...
AGTTACAAAACGTGCTGCACATTCGCTCTCTTTTGAGACAGGTCTAATGTGCAGCGGAATTTGCAGACCACTGATTTTCAATCGGTTAAAAATCAGAGTACACCCCGAAGTAAATTCGTTAAGGTAGTTCCCCGTGTATCCGTATCGATGGTGAGCGTCCCCTACTCCTTCTGAAGGAGTGTGGAAATGCCGGGGAAACGCGACTCCTTCGGAAGGAGTGCATGATAGATTTTCGGCGAAAATGGCTCTTTAGTGCCTGTAGCGATGGTGAGCGCCCCTACTCCTTCGGAAGGAGTGCAGAAAAGATCTACGGTGAAAGTGAGTTTAGGAGAGGTTTCTTGCGACCTAGGGGTATTTTTGCGGATAGCCATATTGTAGAACGAATGGCAGAGAACGAAGACTGGAGAACGGAGGGCGGAGAGCGGAGGCAGAGAACAACGAAGAGCGGAGAACGAAGAATAGCAGGTGGAAGCGGCGGGTGGAAAGCGACATGCTCCAACCTGCACACAATCCGCACTCACCGCTACCGCTCGAGTCGGGTGTAGACACTGAGCGACAGGATACGGCCGAAGTCGTCGCGCAGTACCAGCTCTCCGGAAGTGCGGCGGCCGGCCGGTCCGAAGGCACAGGCCACGAGGGTGTCCGCCAGCATCGCAGAATAGCCGTTGGAATAGAGATTCAGCACCAGGAAGCTGTTCATCGGGGCAAGAATCTGCGCACAGCCCTTCAGGATGTCATTGAGACACTCGTCCAGTTTCCACCTCTCTCCGTCCGGGCCGCGTCCGTAGGCGGGAGGATCGAGAATGATGCCGTCAAAGGAGGCTCCGCGGCGGACCTGGCGGGTGACATACTTCAGGGCGTCGTCGATGGTCCAGCGGATGCCGTCGAGGGAGGAAATCTCCATATTGTGCCTGGCCCATGTCACCACCTGTCTGACAGAGTCGAGATGGGTGACGTCTGCTCCTGCGGCACGGGCGGCCAGGGAGGCGGCACCGGTGTAGGCAAACAGGTTGAGTACCCGAGGCGGCCGGGTCTCGCCCATCTTCGCATTGTTGGCTCTGAGACGGGCTACCTGCCGGTATATGAAATCCCAGTTAGGGGCCTGCTCCGGAAAGACACCTACGTGTTTGAATGCCGTAAGTCCCAATCGCAGATGTAGTTCAGCCCCACCGAATTCTGAAAGGATTCCGGCCGTCGCAGTATCGGGAAGCCCGATGAGCCGGGTTTTGGAAGTGTCCGGCGCGGCCTCCCCCCGCAACGTCCCGTCATTCACCGCCGGCAGCCGGTAGGAGATATTCCACTGCTCCTGCATCCGCCCGAGCATGGTCCAGACCCCGCTGTCCTCCTTCCCCGCCTTGGAGAAGCCGGCTCCGGGAGTAAAGGCCGTCTGCGCCCTCCTCTTCCATTCCGAAGCAGGAAGTGCCTTATCCCACAATGCCTTGGGCTCAGGTCTGATCATCGTATAACGCCCGAAACGCTCCAGCTTCTCGAAACCGCCGGAGTCTATCAGCTGGTAATCGCTCCAGCTCTCAGATGGTCTTTCTATATTCATGCGCCAAAGTTAGATAAAAACCTCGAGATTTTACAGCTGCAGTATACAAGGAAACGATTTCCAGTTAAAAAAGACATGGAAATGGAGATTCTGACATAATAATAACAAAAAATTTGTGCATCTGTATTATTTTGCGTACATTTGGGTCACTCAATAGTTATATTCGTGACTACTAAACTTTTAACATATAAAACTTTCATCATTCTACCATTTCTTATAATAAGTGGACTCACTTGCCGGTCCTGCATGGAATCCAACACGGAAATACTCGAAAAGGTTAATTTATATTTGGCAAATGAGTTTGACAGTAAGCTGGACTCCGTACGCTTTCTAACAATAATACCCGAGCAAGGATGCGGCACCTGTATAACTGCCGCTGAAAACTTTTACAACGAATTCTCGGACAGAAACGACATGATGTTTGTTTTCTGCAACATCATGTCTAACAAAATACTTAAAAGCAAAGTCAAAATAAATTCAAGCAACACCATTTTTGATTATGACAACAACTTTCTGGCTCTTATGCCGCAGAACAAAAGAATATATCCATGTGTCCTTGTGATGGAGGATGGAAGAGCCAAGGCCATAATATGGCAATCGACAAAAGAGTACGCATTCATGACTGTAAGAAATTACTTTAACCCATAAACAAGCAATAATACCATGAAAATTTTCAAAAAATCAAAATCCGCAATTGTCACTTTAACCCTTTTCGCCGCAATACTTATAACAGGTGGTATTATCCACGCTAATAATCAAATTCCGGAAACTGATTCACGCGGATGCTTTACCAACGAACTCAATAACGGCCATTGCGTCAATAACGGCAACACTTATTTCTGCGCAACCAAAACATGGCTCCAGAGAAAGAACTGCCAAAAATCAGGATCAGAAAACAAGGAGGACATAGTACTTGAAAATTAACAATATATCATGACAAAATTTACTTTTCTACTCTCCTTTCCCGTACTTGCCGCCACTCTCATCAGTTGCGGCAACTCTTCAACAGAGGACCGGGAAACAATAAGGACAGAACGAATTGACTCTGTAGAACTGATCAGGACAGGAGAGCTGAGGTTCGTCATGGATGAGGAAACCAGTCCTAATCTGCTGACAACTTTTTACGACGAGAACAGCGGATTCTATTACTTCCACAACACCATCACAGGACACATCGAACGGTTCCACACCGACAGCACGACAAAGTCCCCTGTCAGCATAAAAGTCCCGGGAAGACCCTGGGGAATTAACGTGGCCTCTCCCGACAGCATATATCTCCTCTATCTTGAGGAGCGGATGATAAGGCTGATAGACGGACACGGTTCACGGATAAGATCATACGCAATAGACGAAGTATCGGACATCATGCCCGGCGGAGAGGGACAGCCGTACCTGACTCCGCAGGGCCTGGCATATACCGGCACTACCACAGACGATGGACCCTGCCTGGTCATAATCGATGACAAGACCGGACAGATAGTGGAAAAGCATTTCCCCTACCCTGAGATATACCAGGACTTCTACGGTGACCTGCTGATGAGGACACCCTACTCGGCGTACAACAGCGGCAAGTCTCTGGCCGTAGTCGGGTTTCCGGCCGATGACAATATCCACGTACTGAATCTCGCGACAAAAGAGACAACTGTCTATCACGCTGAGAGCAAGTATAGGGGGAAAAAGCCCAAACCCCTCGGGAAAGGACTGCTGGGAGGCATCACAATATCTCCTGAACGGGAAATAGAATATTTCCGTGAGATAACATCTTACGGCAACATACTTTATGACCGATGGAACAACGTCTACTACCGCATAGTGGAGAAGAGTACCCCGATGCCGGGAGTGAACCTATCCAACAAAGCCAAACACTTAGCAGTCCTGATACTTGACGAGAATTTCCGGACCATCGGAGAAAGCGATGTCACTGAAGATGCATTCGCCTGCTTCAGGTACACGGTATTCGTATCTCAGACAGGTCTGCACATCCAGCTTCTCACCGGTGAAGAAGAAATGGTATTCGCGGCCTACACACTGAAAAAGATGGAATGACATGGCAGCCCCTGGCAAAATATCGAGCATTTACATTTACATTCTGTCCGTATGCGTCATGGCATCATGCGGGCAGAATGATGTCCCCGTTATAAAAATGGGGAAAGACATCAACCGGACCGACACCCTCGGCATTGAGAGCATTGCCCTGCGGATAGATACAATCACTCTGCGTACTGACTCCCTGTACGACATAACTCTGTTCGGGGTCTCGGAAGACAGGATGTTCGGCCTGACTGCAGAAAAGGTCTTAGTGATCATGGACCGGGACGGACAAGTCCTCAAAACATCCAGAAGGACAGGCAGAGGCCCGGGAGAGTTTACAAACCTGGGAAGAGCCGAATATGACCCTTACAACGAAGAGATACTGCTGCTGGACTACTGGAATAAAATCATCCGCCTGGATACCGACGGAAACCTGATTGAAGAGATTAAAAACGGGAATACTTCCTCTATAGGCGATATTCGTCCGCTAAGCAAGGACAGGTACGCGGCTACAGGCATGTCCGATTACAGCAGAGAATACTGCATAACCATCATGGACCGGGAGATAAATCCCGTAAACAGAATGTTGCCGCTACAGAACAATGCACAAAAGTCCAATAAGGGCATCATTGCCCTGGAGTACATGAAAGTATTCAACTCCAAGGTTCTGTACAAGCCTTTCGGCGAATTCACCTATTACGAGTTGAGCGACTCCATCTACAGTCCCTATCTTACCGTGGACTGCGGGCGGTACACGCTGCCTCCGGAGATGAATGTCAGAGTCGGCGACCACGCAGATAAACAAAACAATTTTCAGATAGACGAAGAATTCATCTGCGGTAAATATTACTTCGCACAGTACCTGCATGAGAAAGGAATGTGCTGGTACTACGACATCTTCGACATATCGACCGGAAAGAGGGTGTCTCACTTCCGCTACGGTATGGAAGAATATAAGGCCGACACGGACGAGGGCTTCATCCTGCGCTGCGGGGATCAGAGATACGGCATCATCCCGCAGTATGTAAAGGACAATGTCCTCTATTGGTCACGTTTCAACGATGACGGCACCACGACCCTGTTCATGATAAGCCTGTAGGCAATCTTCAAGACTCCTGCATCAGTCAGTGTTCTCAACTGATTTTTCTTAAATCTTCATGATTTCCCGGAAGGGATTTTAACTTTTGCCTCTGAAGCGGGTCTATATAGCAGAACGTCTTCCGGGAAGCACCGCCATGAGAACGGAAGACCGGCATATGTGAAAACGCAAAGCCGGCAATCGGGCTTACCGCACAGAAAATGGACAAATTGCAGGACAGACACATAATCGGCTTGATACAGTCCGACCCGGAGCGGGGCTTCAGAATGCTTATAAACCGGTACAAGGAGACCGCCGCCCTGTTCACTGAGGCCTACTGCAATTTCCAGAAAGAAATCTGGGAAACAGCCCCCCGCCCCGGCAGACTCCGCCCCGATGCTGACGAAGAAGAGACAGCCGAGTATCTGCAGAACCGCTTTGCCCAGAGCAGGAAGATCCTGGAGCTGCGCGAAAAATACTACGGGATATACAGCGGATTCCTGACACAGAAACAGATACTTCAGGTATTCGAGGCCGAACGGGAGATGATGGACCGTCTGGCCGGCATTTTATGTAAGATTTTCCACAGAATTTTGTAATTTTGCGGCCGGATAAACATATACGGTTATGCAGAACATAGACTCTTATGACTTTAATGGCAAGAAGGCCATTGTGAGAGTGGATTTCAACGTTCCTCTCGACGCAGACTTCAACATCACTGACGACACCCGTATCCGCGCCGCAATCCCCACCCTGAAGAAGGTACTGGCTGGCGGAGGTGCTCTTATCATAATGTCCCATCTCGGGAAGCCGAAGGGACCCGCTGAGAAATTCTCCCTCAAGCACATCATCGGCCGCATCGAGGAGCTGCTCGGCACCAAGGTACAGTTTGCTCCCGACTGCATGAAGGCTGACGCACAGGCCGCTGCCCTGAAGCCCGGCGAGGTGCTCCTGCTCGAGAACCTGCGTTTCTACGCCGAGGAGGAGGGCAAGCCCCGCGGACTGGCCGAGGACGCCACCGAAGAGGAGAAGAAAGCCGCAAAGGCCGCAGTGAAGGAAAGCCAGAAGAAATTCACCGAGCACCTGGCATCCTACGCCGACTGCTACATCAACGACGCATTCGGGACAGCCCACCGCGCCCACGCCTCCACAGCCCTCATCGCCAAATACTTCCCTAACGACAAGATGTTCGGCTACGTGATGGAAGGCGAGATCAAGGCGATCGACAAGGTCCTGGGCAATCCCCAGCGTCCCCTGACCGTCATCCTCGGCGGAGCCAAAGTCTCCTCCAAACTCGGAGTCATAGAGCACCTGCTCGATCTGGCCGACAACATGATCATCGGCGGCGGCATGGTCTACACCTTCATGAAAGCCCAGGGCGGCACCATCGGAACCTCCCTCGTAGAGGACGACCAGCTCCAGACAGCCCTCGACACCCTGGCCAAGGCCAAGGAGAAAGGCGTCTTGCTGTTTTTCTCCACAGAGGTTGTGGCTGCCGACGCCTTCGACAACAATGCGCACACCCAGATCTGCCCTTCGAACGCCATTCCCGACGGATGGATGGGCATGGACGCCTCACCCAAGGCAGTTGCCGAATGGAAAGAGGTCCTGCTGAACTCCAAGACCATACTCTGGAACGGCCCCGTAGGCGTATTCGAAATGCCCAACTTCGCCCACGGCACCAACACCATTGCAGGGATTCTCGCTGAGGCTACGGCAAAAGGAGCGTTCACCCTCGTAGGCGGCGGCGACTCAGTGGCTGCAGTCACCCAGATGGGCTATGCAGACAAGGTAAGCTACGTGTCCACCGGCGGCGGTGCGATGCTGGAGTTCCTGGAGGGAAAGGAGCTGCCCGGCATCAAGGCAATTAGAGAATAACGGCGGTCAGAACCATTCTGACACACCTCAACAACAGTATGAGGCCGTGACTGGAGATACCTGAAAATCCTTTGGTCACAGCCTCATTTTTGAAACAGACAGACGATGAAAGAGCAACTGGAAAGCCTCAACTCCATTTCGATCAACTTCGGGGAGAACGGCATGATGATAGTCAACATCCTGCTGGCTTTCATAATGTTCGGCGTGGCCCTCGGAATAAAGACGGAAACATTCAAGAACGTATTCCGCCATCCCAGGTCCATCATCACCGGCATTCTCCTGCAGTGGGTCGGGCTGCCTGCAGTGACATTCCTTATCTGCCTGGCCCTGAACCATTGGATCACCCCGATGGTGGCTCTCGGCATGATACTGGTAGCATCCTGCCCCGGCGGCAACATCTCCAACTTCATCTCCTCCCTCTCGAAGGGCAATGTAGAGCTTTCCGTAAGCATGACAGCCGTGACCACCGTATTTGCCCCGCTTATCACCCCCCTCAACTTCTACCTTTGGGGCACATTGTACTACCATGCCATAAGCGTTTCGGGCGACATACCCCGGCTGGTCATTCCTTTCCTCCCGATGTTGTGGCAGATACTGCTGCTCCTGGGCATCCCCATTGTCCTGGGAATGCTCTTCGCCCGGTATTTCCCCAACGCCACGAAGAAGATCACCAAACCGGCGCAGACCCTTTCCATCCTCCTCTTCCTGGTAATGGTCGTCGCCTCTTTCTCGCAGAATTTCCAGCTGTTCATCGACAACATCATTTTCATATTTTTCATCGTACTGGTGCATAACGCCGCCGCCTTCGCCACCGGGTATTTCGGGGGAATGGCCGGACGGCTGCCGCTCAAGGACCGCCGCTCCGTAACCATCGAGGTCGGTATCCAGAACTCGGGACTGGGGCTGGTGCTGCTGTTCAACCCCGCTATCTTCCCTCCGGAGATATGGCACGGGCACTACGGCGGAATGCTCTTCGTCACAGCATGGTGGGGCATCTGGCACATCATCGCGGGACTCACCCTCGCCGCCATCTTCCGCAGGCATCCCCTTCCGGAGGACAATGTCAAGGCGGCAGCATAATTTTCAAGGACAATGGGTAAGAAGGAAAACAGGAAAATTCAGGACTTCGACGGGCTCTACGCCTTCCTCCGGCACTACGTCGACTTCATGCTGCGGATGGCATACCGCAGGATAAAATACGTGGGACTGGAGAAAGTACCCGCTGACGGGGCTGTCATCTACGCCCCGAACCACACAAACGCCCTTATGGACGCACTGGTCATTCTGGCCATGGACCGCAAGCAGAAGGTATTCGTAGCCAGGGCCGACATTTTCAGGAACCCCAAAGTCGCGAAGATTCTCCGCTTCCTGAAGATCATGCCCATCATGCGCATCCGCGACGGCATGGACGAGGTGCGCAAGAACACCGAGATCATCCACATGAGCGTGGACGTGCTCATGGACAAGGTACCCTTCTGCATCCTGCCCGAAGGACGGCATCAGGCCAAGCACTCGCTGCTGCCCCTGTCCAAAGGCATATTCAGGATCGCACTCGAGGCCGAGGAACTCATGAACGGCCGCCTGCCCCTGTACATAGTGCCCGTCGGTCTGGAATACGGCAACTTCTTCAGATTCCGCTCCACCGTGCTGGTGCAGATAGGCGAGCCCATCAACGTCAGCGCATATCTCAGGGAGCATGCCTCGCTTTCCCAGCCCGAGGTGATGAACCTGATGAAGGACAACCTCTCCGAGCGCATGAAGGAAGTCATCCTCTACATCCCCGATGACGAGCACTACGACGCCACCCTGGAAACCTGCGCTGCAGTCATCAATCAGCAGGTGGACACCTGGAGGAAGGAGCATCCCGGCGCACGCCGCCACGCCCTGACCACCCGATTCTCCGCCAACAAGATGACCCTCGGGCAGATCGCCCGGCTGCGGACCTCCGAACCGGGACAAGCCGCAGAGCTGCTTGGACGCGCCGCCGACATCCACCGCGAGCGGGAAGAACGGGGTATTTCCCTCGGCTCCGTCATCAAGAAGCACCCCTTCTGGTCCCGCCTGTTCCAGCTGCTGGTGCTCATTGTCACCCTCCCCTACACTATTCCCGCAGGAATCCTGACCCTCCCTGTAACCGGCCTTTCAGCCTTCCTCTTCTCGAAGATGAAAGACCGCGCGTTCTACAACTCCATCCGCTTTGTAGTCACCCTCGTGCTCTGGCCGCTGCTGCTCATCATCTACGCCATTGTCCTCTACTGCACCCTTCCGTGGGAATGGGCCCTGGGTCTGTCAATCGCCCTCGTGCCCGCCACCGTCCTGTGCCAGGAAGCCTACCGCCTGCTGCGGCTGGCAGTATCCGACCTGCGGCTGCTCTGCGCCCCGAAGCTCCGCCGCTCCATCCGGGACCTGCGCAGACAGTTCCTGGACCTTCTGCATAAAGAGGAACTTGCATGATCCGCTCAATACTGCTCGTAGGACTCGGAGGCTGCATCGGCAGCCTGGTTCTCGGGCTGCTCACCACACTGGGAGGGTACGCACTCGCGCGGCTGCTGTAAACGGCAGCGAATCGCGGCCGGCCCGTGGATAAAGTTCTCATGTTGTTTTGAGATTTTTTGTAATTTTGCGCGCGAATTAAGATATGTGTCGCCATGGACGTTTTACTTGCTCTTCTGCCCATCCTGACACTGATTGTACTGATGGGCGTGTTCAAGGTTCCGGGAGACCGGAGCAGTTTGATAACACTGATTGTCACCATCGTCATAGCGGTATGGTATTTCGGCCAGCCGCTGCAGCAGACGGGACTGTCGTTTTTCTACGGTGCCCTCAAGGCACTGGTGCCCATACTGCTGATCATCCTTATGGCCATCTACAGCTACAACGTACTCCTGCACACCGGGAAGATTGAGGTGCTCAAGGCCCAGTTCTCATCCATCTCCTCCAACAAATGCATCCAGGTGCTGCTCATCACCTGGGGATTCGGGGGACTGCTGGAGGGCATGGCCGGATTCGGTACGGCCGTGGCCATACCTGCGGCGATTCTCATCAGCCTCGGGTTCAAGCCGGTCTTCTCCGCACTGGTCAGCCTCATCGCCAACAGCGTGCCCACGGCTTTCGGGGCGGTCGGAGTGCCGGTCATCGTCCTGGCGCAGGAGACCTCGCTGGATGTGATGAAAGTGGCTCCGGCAGTTGTAGCCCAGCTGGCCGTGACCATGATATTGGTACCGATAGTCATTGCCCAGCTGACTGTTCCGGGGAAGAAGGCCCTGCCCCGCAACATCCTCATCGGTACGGTCATCGGAGCAGTCTCCTTAGCCGTCCAATACCTTGCGGCCAGATATATCGGACCGGAGACCCCGGCCATTCTCGGCTCCGCCGCAGCCATCGCTGTCATCATTCTGATGGGCCGCATCCTGGACCGCCGCACGGCACGGAACTCCGGTACAAACACAACGCCCTCCAAACACAGACACAGCACAAAGGAAATCCTCCAGGCCTGGGCCGTCTACGCCTTGATCATGCTGCTCATACTGCTGACCAGTCCCCTGCTGCCCCTCAAGGATATCCTGGCTCCCGTTGCCGAAACATCCATCGGCTTCAACATCGGCGGAGAGACCCGCACATGGTCCGTACAATGGCTCGTCCAGGGCGGGCTCCTGCTGTTCATCGGTTCATTCGCCGGAGGACTTATCCAGGGAGGCAAGGCCGGCGGACTGCTCAGGCTGCTGTGGAAATCCACCGTACAGCTCAAAAAGACATTCATCACGGTCATCTGCCTCGTGGGCTTCTCCTCAATCATGGAGACCTCGGGCATGATCAATACCCTCGCCGTCGCACTGGCCACGGCCACAGGAGCACTCTATCCCCTGTTCGCCCCCGCCATCGGAGCCATCGGAACATTCCTCACCGGCAGCGACACCTCAGCCAACATCCTTTTCGGCAAGCTGCAGGCCGGCGTGGCGGAACACATAGGCGCGGATCCCGTATGGATATCGGCATCCAATACCGCCGGAGCCACCGGAGGCAAGATCATCTCCCCGCAGAGCATTGCCATTGCCACCTCTGCCTGCGGACAGCAGGGACAGGAAGGCAGAATCCTCAAGGCAGCCCTGCTCTACGCCCTCGGCTACGTGGTCATAACCGGTATTGTCGTATACATTTTCGCATATTGAAAACAGACATATAACAGCATCTTATTATGAAAATAGGACTTTTCATTCCCTGCTTTGTCAATGCCGTCTACCCTCAGGTGGGCACAGCCTCCTTCAAGCTGCTGCGCTCGCTCGGAGTGGACGTGGACTACCCGCTCGGACAGACCTGCTGCGGCCAGCCCATGGCCAACGGCGGCTTTGAGAAGGACTCGGCCCCGCTGGCCCGCAACATGGAGAAACTTTTCAAGGACTACGACTACGTGGTGGGCCCTTCCGGCAGCTGCGTGGCCTTCGTCAAGGAACATTACCCCGAAATTCTGCACAAGGAGGCGCACGAGTGCCTCAGCAGCCGGATATACGAGATATGCGAGTTCATCCATGACGTGGTGCGGCCTACGGAACTGCCCCGCGCGCATTTTCCCCACAAGGTCAGCATCCACAACAGCTGCCACGGACAGAGACTGCTCGGACTGGCCTCCCCCTCAGAACTGAACATTCCCCATTATTCCAAGCTCAGAGACCTGCTTTCCCTCGTACAGGGTATCGAGGTCATGGAGCCTTCCCGGGTTGATGAGTGCTGCGGCTTCGGAGGCATGTTCTCCATTGAGGAGCCGGCCGTATCCGCATGCATGGGCGCCGACAAGGTCCGCGACCACATGTCCACCGGGGCCGAATACATCACCGGAGCCGACTCCTCCTGCCTGATGCACATGGAGGGTATTATCCAGAGACAGAAACTGCCCGTCAAGACTATTCACATAGTCGAGATTTTAGCATCAAACCTTTAACATCCGATCTTATGAGCACACATTCGAAAGCAGCCGAAAAGTTCATAGCCGACAAGGAGAGGACCGCATGGCACAACCAGGCCCTGTGGTTCGTCCGCGAGAAAAGGGACCGCATGGCCCGGTCCGTCCCCGAATGGGAAGCCCTGCGGGAGGCGGCGGCCCGCACCAAGATACACACCGTCACACATCTGGCCCATTACCTCGAGATGTTCGAGCGCAATGCCACGGCCAACGGCATACACGTACACTGGGCCAAGGACGCCCAGGAGCACAACGAGATAGTCTACGGCATCCTCAAGGAGCACGGAGTCAGGCATCTGGTCAAGAGCAAGTCCATGCTCGCCGAGGAATGCGGCCTGTCCCCCTACCTGGAGGAGCGCGGCATCGAGGCTGTAGAGAGCGACCTCGGAGAGCGCATCATGCAGCTTATGCACCGGCCACCCAGCCACATAGTCCTTCCGGCCATACACGTCAAGAGGCAGGAAGTGGGAGAGCTCTTCGAACGCGAGATAGGCACAGAGCACGGCAACAGCGACCCGACCTACCTCACCCACGCTGCCAGAGGACACCTGCGCGACAAGTTACTCCATGCCGATGCGGCCATGACCGGAGTCAATTTCGCCGTGGCCTCGTCCGGAGCCTTCGTCGTATGCACCAACGAGGGTAACGCCGACATGGGCACCTCCTTCCCCAAACTGCATATAGCCATCATGGGCCTCGAGAAAGTGATTCCCGACTACGACGCCCTCGCCATATACCACCGGCTGCTCGCCCGCTCCGCCACAGGACAGCATTCCACCACCTACACCACCCACTACAAACGGCCCGTGGAAGGCCAGGAGATGCACATCGTCATCGTGGACAACGGCCGCAGCAGGATACTCGGCAACCCCGTCCACCGCAACATGCTCAAATGCCTGCGCTGCGGAGCCTGCATGAACACCTGCCCCGTCTACCGCCGTTCCGGAGGCTACTCCTACTCCTACTTCATCCCCGGACCGCTGGGCATCAACCTCGGAATGCTCGCCGACCCCAAACAGTACAGCGGCAACGTCTCCGCATGCAGCCTCTGCATGTCCTGCTCCAATGTCTGCCCCGCCAAGATCGACCTCGGAGAGCAGATCTACTCCTGGAGGCAGGAACTCGATTCCCTCGGACTGGCCAATCCGGTCAAGAAGGGCATCGTCAAGGTGCTCAACACCGCCCTGCGCAGTCCCGGCATGTTCCATTTCTGCATCAAGGCAGGACGGCTCGGAGAGAAAATCGCCCCGCACGGCCTGCTCTACTGCAGTGCCAACGCCTGGGGCCGCGACCGCGAGCTGCCGGAATTCACCTCCCGCACATTCGAACAGATCTGGAAAGAAGAGCTGTCCTCCTCTGCCCCGGCCGGCCAGGGCAAATCCGAGGAGAGCGGGAAATAACAGTTTTACCGTAAAACAAGCATCTACGACATGAGCAGCAAGGAAACAATACTCGAGGCCCTCAAGGCCAACAGCCCCGCACCCGTGGAAAGAGGGCCGCTGGGCTTCACCCCCATGACATTCTCCGACCCGTTGGCGGAGTTCCGGGAAAGAGCGGTCAAGGCCGCAGCGGCCCGGTGCATCCTGATCGAAGAGGGGGACGATAAGGCATCCGCAGATACGGAGCTCTCCGGAAACCGCGCCACAAGCTCCGGCGACAGGACACCGGAAGGGTACGCGACAGAGCGGGCTGGCCTTCGACCTGAGAACCGCGCCACAAACCCCGGCGACAGAACACCGGAAGAGGAGAAGCCCGGCAGCATCCGGGAGCGCATCGCCTCCATTGTCCGCCGGACCTACCCTGAAGCCAGACGCATAGCCTCCAATCTGCCCGAGGCCGCATCCTGCGCCACATTCAACCCCGACGAACTGGAAGATCCCCGCGATCTCGCCGGCACAGATGTTGCCATAGTCCGCGGAGCCTTCGGAGTAGTCGAGAACGGCTCCGTCTGGATACCCCGAGCATTCCGGCACAAAGCCATGCTATTCATCCCCGAAGCCCTCGTCATCCTGCTGGACAGAAAGCAGATAGTGTGCAACATGCACGAAGCCTACGCCCGGAAGGACTTCGACACCTACGACTTCGGCAGCTTCATCGCCGGCCCCTCCAAGACCGCCGACATCGAGCAAGCCCTGGTCATCGGCGCCCACGGAGCCCGGGACGTCACGGTCATCCTGCTGTAAGGAACATCACTGCAACCATGCACCACAAACTGCTCAGCAGCTGCAGAAAAGTTGATGTCGTCACGATCATCCTACTGGACAGAAAGCAGATAGTGTGCAACATGCACGAAGCCTACGCCGGGAGAACTTCGACACCTACGACTTCGGCAACTTCATTGCCGGCCCCTCCAAGACCGCCGACATCGAGCAAGCCCTTGTCATCGGCGCCCACGGAGCCCGGGACGTCACGGTCATCCTGATGTAGGCCTTCTGCACGGCATTCCTCTTCCGTTCCCCTTCCACAACGGCAGCATCTCCCGCGATTCCCTGCCGTTGCGGCGCCGC
>ERZ779737.2056-NODE-2056-length-13979-cov-7.775855_pt1 | contig 13979 bp, 9 predicted proteins | sample MGYA00511889_ERZ779737 | MGnify/ENA primary metagenome ERZ779737 (study PRJEB29588, sample SAMEA2163575) | human gut metagenome | biome: human gut; feature: human-associated habitat; material: faeces | place: Denmark | collected 2008/2010 ...
GGAAAGCGTTCCCGCCCCGCCGGCAAGGACGCGCGCGGCGGCGAGCGCGCGATCCGCGTCGCCCGGAGAATCCTCGCGCGGCATTCCCGTCTCGACGAGCTTGACGATGCGGACGTTCAGCCCGCGCGCGGCGAGCGTTCCCGCGAGCTGCCCGAGCACATGCGTTTTGCCCGCGTCCGTGTCGTTTCCCGAAACAAAAATCGTCTGCATAAAAAGAAAAATCGGCGGGAACATTACTCCGCCGCGTTCCGCCTTTCAATTTTCAACTTCCCGCGGCGGGAGCGCGCTTCTTTTTTCTTTTGCGGGAACGCGGGAAGGCGCGTAGAATCGCGTTTTTCATTTTTTCTCCGAATCACGATGACGCAAGACATTCCGAAGAATTACGATTCCGCGCAGGTCGAATCCCGCCGCTACGCGAACTGGGTCGCGCACGGCTGCTTCAAGGCGGATCCCGCGCGCGTAAGCGCCTCGCGCCCGGCGTATTCCGTCGTCATCCCGCCGCCGAACGTCACGGGCGTCCTGCACATGGGGCACGTGCTGAACAACACGATCCAGGACATTCTCGTGCGGCGCGCGCGGCTCGAAGGCAAAGAAGTTCTTTGGCTTCCGGGAACGGACCACGCCGGCATCGCGACGCAGGTCATGGTCGAAAAGCAGCTGAAAAAGACCGAAGGCAAGACGCGGCGGGATCTCGGCCGCGAGGAATTTCTCAAGCGCGTCTGGGACTGGAAAAAGGAAAAAGGCGGCATCATCATCAGCCAGCTCAAGAAGCTCGGATGCTCGTGCGACTGGTCGCGGGAACGCTTCACGATGGACGAAGCCTACACGCGCTGCATTCAGAAAATCTTCGTCGACCTTTACGAAAAAGGCTACATCTACCGCGGCAAGCGCATGGTGAACTGGTGCCCGGCGACGCTCACCGCGCTCTCGGACGAAGAAGTCGTCATGGAGCCGCACAAAGGGTTCCTGTACTATTTCAAAGTCGAAATCGCCGAGGAGCCGGGAACGTTCCTGACGATCGCGACGACGCGCCCGGAAACGATCCCGGGAGACTCCGCCGTCGCCGTCAACCCGAAGGACGAACGCTACGCGAAATACATCGGGAAGCACGTCGTGCGCCCGCTCCCGCTCGAAAACCGCGCGCTCATTCCCGTCGTAGGCGACGAATCCGTGGAATTCGAGTTCGGAACGGGCGTGCTCAAAGTCACGCCGGCGCACGACAAGACCGACTTCGAAATCGGCCGGCGGCACAAGCTTGAAGTGACGGACATCATGAACCCCGACGGCACGATGAACGAGCTCGCGGGAAAAGACCTCGCCGGCATGGACCGCTTCGCCGCGCGGAAACGCTCCGTCGAGCTGCTGCGGGAATGCGGTCTGCTCGTCAAGGAAGAACCTTACGAAAACAACGTCGGCATCAGCGAACGCGGGAAAGTGCCCATCGAACCGCGCCTTTCCGAACAGTGGTTCCTGAAATATCCGAGCGTTCCCGCCGCGCGCGAATGCGTCGCTTCCGGGAAAATGAAATTCCACCCGGATCGCTGGCGCAAAGTCTACGATCACTGGCTCGACAACCTGCAGGACTGGTGCATTTCCCGCCAGCTCTGGTGGGGACACCGCATTCCCGTCTGGTATTCCAAAAGCGATCCCGCGAAAATCCGTTGCGCCGTCACGCCGCCCGAAGATCCCGAAAACTGGACGCAAGATCCCGACGTGCTCGACACCTGGTTCTCCTCTTGGCTTTGGCCCTTCGCGACCATGGGCTGGAATCCCGACGCGCCCGAAGGCGATGAGCCCGAACTGCTGAAAAAATTCTACCCGACGAGCGACCTCGTCACCGGCCCGGACATCATCTTCTTCTGGGTCGCGCGCATGATCATGGCGGGCTACGAGTGGCGCGGCGAAATGCCCTTCCGCAACGTCTACTTCACGGGAATCGTCCGCGACAAGCTCGGCAGAAAAATGTCGAAGTCCCTCGGGAACTCGCCCGACCCGCTCGACCTGATCGCGCGCTACGGCGCGGACGCGCTGCGCTTCGGCATGATGCGCTCCGCCCCGCTCGGTCAAGACGTGCTTTTCGACGAAAAGAACGTCGAGCTCGGCCGCAACTTCTGCAACAAGCTTTGGAATGCCGCGCGCTTCCGCCAGATGAGCGGCCCGGCGGCGGACAACTCGTCGCTCGACGCCGTCGTCGCGCGCATCGATCCCGCGCTCTGCGACGCGGACGACCACGCGATTCTCGACGGGCTGACGCGCCTCGTGCGCTCCGTCTCCGACACGCTCGTGAACTATGAATTCAACGCCTACGCGCAGACGCTTTACTCCTTTTTCTGGAACGATTTCTGCGACTGGTACGTGGAAGTCGCCAAGACGCGCCTCGCCGACGAAAAACTGCGCGGGAACGTGCTCGCGGTGCAGGATCTCTGCCTGCGCCAGTTCCTGCTCTGCCTCGCGCCGCTCGCGCCGTTCATCTCCGAAGAGCTGTATCAGCTCCTCGGATACATCCGCGAAGACGAATTCCTGCAGGACCAGAAGCTCGTTTCCGCGGAAGAGCTTTCGGCGGCGCTGGAAAAACGCGGACTGAAAATCGACGCCGCCGCCGTGAGCGACATCGCGCAGATCCGCGAATTCGTCACGCAGGCGCGCGCGCTCAAATCGCACAACGGCGCGGGAACGAAAAAAGACTGCCGCTTCCGCCTCGCGCTCAAGAACGACGCCGCGGGAGCGCTCTTCGCGCGCCACGCCGCGAAGCTGCGCGCGCTCGTCGGAGCGAAGGAAATCGAACTCGCCGAATCCGATTCCGGGAACGCCTCCGGAGCTTCCGCCGTGACGCCGCTGGGCACGCTTTCGCTGGACATGACCGGCCTGATCGACGTCGAAGCCGAACGACGCCGCCTCACGAAAGAGCTCGAAAAGCTCGACAAGGCGGTCGCCGCGGGAACGGCGAAAATCAACAACCCCGCCTTCGCCGCCAAAGCGCCCGCGCACATCCTCGACGGCGCGAAAAAACAGCTCGCGGAAACCCTCGCCAAACGCGACGAAACCGCCCGCCTCCTCGCCGCCCTCGGCTGAGCGCCCCCGCGGTTTTGTTCGGGAAAGCGGAACGGGAACCGTCGCCCGTTCCGCTTTTTTATTGTTCGCCCGGTTCCGTCCGCGAAGCTGAAAAAGTTCGGTCGAGTCGGTTAGCGACACTAACCGACTCGACCGCGGCCGCCTTTCGATTTCCGCGGCGCGCTGCGAGACTCCTTGCAGTTGCAAGCGGAAGCGATTTTTTGATAGAGTTCGAAATCATATCCCCATGAAGCAGCTCGAACTCGAAAAACGCACTTCCGTAAACGTCCAGGAAAAGGCAGACCTCATCTGGGCGATAGCCGACAAACTCGTTGGCATTTACAAGCCGCACGAATACGGGAACGTCATTCTGCCGATGTGCGTCATCAAGCGTTTCAGCGACACGCTCGCGCCGACCAAGGCCGCCGTCCTCGCAAAAAACGCCGAGCTCGAGCGCCGTAAGATCGCCGTCAAATCCAGCCAGCTCTGCGCCGCTTCCGGATACGATTTCTACAACGTCAGCCCGTTTTCGTTCGAGAGTCTCCGCTCAACGCCGGAGCAGATCGCGGAAAACTTCCGCTTCTACCTGCAGGGTTTTTCGGAAAACGTCATCGACATCATCCAAAAATTCAATTTCGACAACGAAATCACCAAGCTCGCCGACAACGGCATCCTCTTCAGCGTCATCGACGAATTCTGCACGAAAAAAGCCTACCTCGGAGCCGACGTCGTTTCCGCCGTGGACATGGGCTACGTCTTCGAAGAGCTCGTCCGCAAATTCTCCGAGAGCTACGACGAACACGCGGGAGCGCATTTCACCGCCCGCGACATCATCTACATGATGGCGGAGCTCCTCGTCGCGCCGAACAAAGCCGAGCTTCGGAAAAACGGAATCACCGCCATGCTCTACGACATGGCGATGGGCACGAGCCAGATGCTCGACTGCCTTGCCGAAAAGCTCCTCGAAATCGATCCCGAAGCCGACCTGCACTTCTTCGGGCAGGAGCTCAACGAACAGACCTTCGCCATCGCCAAGGCCAACATGCTCATCCGCGGCGAACACGCCGACAACATGAAGCACGGCAACACGCTTTCCGACGACAAGTTCGGCGGCTACCTCTTCGACTACGTCATCTCCAATCCGCCTTTCGGCATCGAATGGAAAAACGAGAAAAAAGCCGTGGAGGCGGAAGCGCGCCAAGGCGACGCCGGGCGTTTCGGCGCCGGGCTTCCCTCCGTCGGCGACAGCCAGCAGCTTTTCCTGCTCAACGGCGTCGCCAAGCTCAAAGACTCCGGACGCATGGCGATCATTCAGAACGGCTCTCCGCTCTTCAAGGGCGACGCCGGATCCGGCGAAAGCGAAATCCGCGGCTTCCTCCTCGAAAACGACTGGCTCGAGGCCGTCGTTCAGCTTCCGAACGACATGTTCTACAACACCGGAATCTCCACGTACATTTGGCTGGTCTCCAAGAACAAGGCGCGGGAACGCCGAGGCAAAGTCCAGCTCATCGACGCGAGCCGATGCTTCGAGAAACGCCGCAAGAGCCTCGGCAACAAGCGCAACGAGTTCACGGAACGCTGCATCGCGCTCGTCGCGAAGGCCTACCTCGAATTTTCCGACGCCGCTTATTCCGAAGCCGGAAAGATCGTCGAAAGCAAAATCCGCGACAACGACGACTTCAAGTTCACCAAGATCACCGTCGAACGCCCGCTCCGCGACGAAAACGGCGCGCCCGTCCTCAAAAAAGGCAAGCCGCAGATCGAGTCCGACACCGAGTCCGTGCCGTTCAAGGAGGACGTCGGCGCCTACATGCGAAAAAACGTCCTTCCCTACGTGCCCGACGCCAAGATCAATCCCAAGAAGACCAAGATCGGTTACGAAATCCCCTTCACCCGCGAATTCTACAAATACGTGCCGCCGCGCCCAAGCGCCGAAATCTTCGAGGAACTCAGACGTCTCGGGGAGCAGGAGGCGGAGCTCATGAAAAAAATCCTCGGGAAATGACGCTCGACGTTCCCGCCCCCCCCCCCTCATTTTTGTTTACAAATCTTGTAATTTTTGATTTTTTGTAAACATGCAACCCGCCACCGACATCTTCCCCGTCCGTTTCAGACAGGCGCGCGCAATCGCCCGACGCTCCCTGCGCGAACTCGCCTCGGATCTCCACGTCTCTCACACGCTCCTCAACCGCTACGAGACCGGCGCCGCGAAGCCGGTCGCGTCCATGCTGCTGAAAATCGCCGACGCGCTCGGCGTCGCCCCGGACTTCTTCTTCCGCAGAGAACAGCCGGCGCTGCAGGAAATCCGCTTCCGCAAAAAATCCGCCCTCGGCGCGCGCGAAAAGCGCTCAATCGAAGAACGCGCCAAGGACTTCTTTTCCCGTTATCTCGAAATCGAGCAGATCGCCGCGCACGAAACGCCTCCGTTCCCGCGCTTCGAGGCTTCGCGGGAACGCTCGCCCGAAGCTTGGGCGCAGCGCCTGCGCAAGGACTGGCAGCTCGGAGACGATCCGATTCCCAACCTGCAGCAGCTTCTCGAAAACAAGGGCGTCAAAATTTTTGAAATCGACACCGACAACGAAAAATTCGACGGCTTCTCCGCCGTCTGCGGCGACGCCGCCTTCCTCGTGATCGCCTCCTGGCTCAAAAAAGACCTCCCGAGAAAACGCATGACGCTCGCCCACGAGCTCGGTCACCTGCTCGTCGCTCAAGACGAGTCTTTCTCCGAAGATGAGCACGAAGCCTTCGCGGATGCCTTCGCCTCGGCTTTCCTCATGCCGCGGGACACTTTCTCCAAAATGTTCGGCTGGCGGCGTTCCCGCGTTTCGCTCTCGGAGCTGCTTCCCGTCAAAGCCTATTTCGGCGTTTCGATCGCGGCGCTCATGTACCGCGCGCGCGTGCTCGAGCTCATTTCCGAGTCGTCTTTCCGGCAGTTCTGCATTGTCCGCAACAAATTGGGCTGGCGCAAAAAGGAGCCGGGCAGCTATCGCGGCGAAGAAAGCTCTTCCCGTTTCGAACGGCTCGTGAAAAAAAGCGTCCAGGAAGCCGAAATCTCCGAGTCCAAGGGCGCCGCGCTTCTGGGCGTTCCCCTCGCGAAACTGAGAAAGGAACTCGCGAATGCCGTCTGACGAAGACAGCATGTTCTTCATTCACGACGCCTGTCTGCTGATCGATCTCTGCGCGGGCGGTCTGCTCCCCGCATGGTTCGACTCCGGGCGCCGCTTCGCCACGACGACGCTCGTCGTCGCCGAAGTGAAGACGTCCGCGCAAAAAAAGGCGCTCGCCTCCTTCATCCGCGCGGGAACGCTCGTCGCCGAAGACCCGGAATTCGAAAAATTGCTGCTCGCCGACGAATGGGCGAAAACCCGCCGAGTCAGCCTCGCCGACGCCTCCGTCGCGCTGCTCGCGCGGGAACGCGGAGGAATTCTGCTTTCCGGAGACGACCGGCTGCGGAAACGCGCAAAGGAAGACGGCGTCGAAGTGCGCGGTCTCTTTTGGATTCTGGACACGCTCGTCGAAGAAGCCCGAATCTCGGAAAACGCCGCAGCCGGCGCGTTGGACGCGATTCTCGCCGCGGGAGCGCGACTCCCGAAGAACGAATGCGAAACCCGTCTCAAAAAATGGAGGACGCAGAAATGACGCGGCCCGCACGAAAAATGAAGCCCTCCGGAATCCCGTGGATCGGAGACGTTCCCGCGGACTGGGAAATCTGCAAGTTGAAATTTGTGGTGAACGCGTTTACGGGAAACAGCATTAAAGACGAAGAAAAAGATTTTTATTCTTCTTTTCCTTTAGAATCTTCGCATCCATACATTGCCACAAAGGATATTGATAAAATCACTGGGAGGATAAACTACGAAAGTGGTCTCCGAACCTTGAAAAGAGATACTTTGTTTAAATTAGCTCCAAAATATTCAACGCTCCTCTGCGTGGAAGGAGGAAGTGCAGGAGAGAAGATAGCTTTTACGGAGCAAGATGTAAGCTTTGTAAACAAGCTCTGTTGTTTTTACACTTCTTCAATAAACAAAAAATATTTGTTTTATTTCCTCTCCTCTTCGGCCTTCAAGGAATGTTTCAAATCGTTTATTTCTGGTCTTATCGGGGGCGTCCCCGTGTCTGTATTCAAGAATTTTAACATTTCTATCCCTCCAACGGAAACACAAAAGAAAATCGCGGAATTTCTGGACGAAAAATGCGCGGAAATCGATGCCCTGATTGCGGTGGAGGAAAAGATGATTGCGGAGCTGAAAAGCTACAAACAGTCCGTCATTACGGAAGCCGTCACGCGAGGCGTTCCCGACGCCGCGAACGCCTCGCGCCCTCTCAAAGACTCCGGCATCCCCTGGCTCGGCTCCGTCCCCGCCCACTGGGGAATTTGTATGATAAAAAGAATTTTTCATGTTTTTTCCGGAACAACGCCTAAAAGCGAAATTTCAAATTATTGGGACGGACCTTTTTCTTGGATTACACCTGCAGATTATAAGACCGAGGATAAATATGTCTTCTCGGGGAGAAAGAGTCTGACTCGTGAAGGACTGCTTTCGTGCGGACTTACAATTCTTCCGAAAGGGAGCATTATTTTTTCCAAGCGTGCTCCCATTGGAGCTGTCGCTATCACGAAAAACGAGTTGTGTACGAATCAAGGATGCCTGTCATGTGTGCCGAAAATGGCTCTAAACGAGGAATATTTTTATTTCGCGATGAGTATTTTTACGGAACAATTTGAACTTTTAGGGGCTGGAACAACTTTCAAAGAGATTTCTCTTTCGGATTTTGCGGATTTTTTATTGCCGGTTCCGCCAAAATCTGAACAAAGCGAAATCTCAAATTACTTGAATAAAAAAACAGAGCAGATTAACTCTGTAATTTCCATCAAACAAGAGAAGATCACCACTTTGCAAAACTACAAAAAATCCATTATTTTTGAATACACGACAGGAAAGAAAGGAATTTAATCTACTCTATAACAGAGATGATTCGGGAGAAATTTTAATAACAGCCTTAGAAATCCTAATAGTGTAAAAAGGACATCCCAACCAAAAAAACTAAAAATTTATGAGTGAAGGAACCAACCTCTTTCGGATTCGATATGAAATCGACGACAATGTTAAAATGGACTTATCCACGTTTTCAAAGTCCCTATCAGCTTTTGCAGATACTTATTCCGACTTCGCTAATAATAGGCGGAATATTTGCCCTATCCCTTCTTCACTTAAAATATTAGATGTTCGTCGTAAGTGTATTGAAATTGACCTTTTCCCGCAATTGGCGGCTGCGGCTATTGCTGGCATGGAAATAGTTAACAATACCTCAGACTTTATCGAGCATCTAAAAAATCTTTGGGCTTTTTTTAGTGGAAGAATAAATTCGACAACCCCGACCTTAAGACAATCTCAAAATTTTAAAGACATCATCGCCCCTGTTGCGCAAGGGCAATCAAGCCAGTTCAACGGATGCACTTTTAACGGAACAGTTATATTAAATACAACCCCTCAAACCGCAAACCAAATGATCTCACGAGCAGACGATTATATAAATCAACTAAATGAATCGACGTCCGCTCTTCGCGAGAGAGTTTTATTGAATATTTTTCAAGCAAGAGACTCTGCATCAAATAAAGGGGATCGAGCAATTGTTAGCGAGATATACCAGAAGCCAGTAAAAACAACTTTCGAATCTCATTTTATAAAGAACCAGATACTTCACCCTGCCGACGGAAATATTTTTGACAAGAAATATCTCGTCGACATTTCTATTAAATACAAAAATGGAAAGCCTAGGGAATATCGTGTTTTAAGAATTCATGATGCAATCGCGACGGCGCGCATTGAATCTTCGCTAGATCAAGAGCTTGATTTTGACTAATACCACCATGGACACGACGGAAAAGCGGTTTGAGAGCGACATCGAGGCGTTTCTGCTGAGCGAGGCGGGCGGCTACGTCAAGGGTTGCCGGAAAACCTACGACAAGTCGCGCGCGATCGACATGTCGGTGATGCTGGCGTTCATCGGGAAGACGCAGCCGAAGGCGTGGGCGCGTTTCTGCCGGGTTTACGGGAACGACGCGGAGGCGCAGCTCTACAAGACGTTTCAGCGCAACGTGGACGAGCACGGCCTGATTCACGTGCTGCGCAACGGCGTGAAGGACCGCGGGATCGCGCTGCGTTTCTGCTATTTCGCGCCCGCGTCGGATCTGAACGCGGAGCTGGTCGAAAAATACGAGGCGAACATTCTGACGGAGCGTCGGCAGTTCCATTATTCGACGAGCAACGAAAATTCGATCGACATGGTGCTTTCGCTGAACGGCGTTCCCGTGGTCGCGCTCGAGCTGAAGAACCAGCTCAAGGGGCAATCGACGGCGGATTCGATGCGGCAATACCGGGAAGACCGCGACCCGCGGGAGCTGATCTTCAATTTCAACAAGCGCGTTCTCGTCTGCTTCGGGGCGGACTTGCGCGACGTGGTGATGACGACCCGGCTCGACGGGGCGCGGACGCGCTTTCTGCCGTTCAACCAGGGGAGCAACGGAGCCGGGAACGTGGGCGACGGCGGGAATCCGGAAAATCCGGACGGCTATCCGACGGCGTATCTGTGGGAACGCGTGCTGCGGCGCGAAAATCTGCTGGCGCTGCTGCAGCATTACGTTTCGCTGCAGACGACGGAGACGCTCGCGCTCGAGAACGGGCGGCAGGTCAAGAAGGCTTCGACGAAGCTGATCTTCCCGCGCTATCATCAGCTGGACGTCGTGGAAAAGCTGGTCGCGGACACGCGGGAACGCGGCGCGGGCAAGAACTATCTGATCCAGCATTCGGCGGGGAGCGGAAAATCGAACTCGATCGCGTGGCTGACGTATCGGCTCGCGTCGCTGCACGACGCGTCGCGGGAGAGCGTTTTTCGGACGGTGTTCGTCGTGACGGACAGGCGCGTTCTGAACGCGCAGCTGCGGGAGACGATTCTGAGCTTCGAGCACAGCGCCGGTCTGATCGAGACGGTGACGGACAATGACAATTCCTCCAAGCTCCGTGACGCGATCAACGACGGGAAGAGGATCGTCATCACGACGCTTCACCGTTTCCCGCTCGTCTATAAGGAGATCGACGCGCACGCGGGGAAGAACTTCGCGGTCATCGTCGACGAGGCGCACAGCTCCCAGACGGGCAAGAGCGCGCAGAAGCTGAAGACGGCGCTCGCGGACACGGAAAGCGCGCTGAAGGAGTGGGCGGAACTCGAAGGCAAGGAGGAAGCGGCGCTCAAGGACGAAATGGACGTGCTCTCGGAAGCGCTGCTTTCGCAGGGGCAGCACGCGAATCTTTCGTTCTACGCGTTCACGGCGACGCCGAAACCAAAGACGCTGGAGATTTTCGGCGAGAAGCGCGGGGACGGCTCTTTCGACGCGTTCCACCATTACTCGATGCGGCAGGCGATCGACGAAGGCTTCATCGAGGACGTGCTGAGGTTTTACACGACTTACGAGACGTCCTACGAAATCGGCAAAATCAGCGAAGACAATCCCGAATACGAGGAGCCGCCGGCGACGAAGGCGATCAGGGCCTATCACGACGGGCACGGTTTCGTGATTGATCAGAAGGCGGCGATCATGACGGAGAAGTTCCGCGAGATCACGCTGAACAGGATCGGCGGCAGGGCGAAGGCGATGATCGTGTCTCCGTCGCGCGCGCACGCGGTCCGGTATTTTTTCGCGATAAAGAAATACTGCGCCGAGCGCGGCTATGCGGACGTGAGACCGCTCGTCGCGTTTTCGGGCAAAGTGAAATACGACGGCAAGGAGTGGACGGAGCCGGAGCTGAACTCCGCGGGAACGTTGAGAATTTCCGAAGCGCAGCTGCCGCTGTATTTCGGAAGCGAGATGTTCAACCTGCTGATCGTCGCGGAAAAATACCAAACGGGCTTCGACGAGCCGCTGCTGCACACGATGTTCGTGGACAAGAAGCTGTCCGGCGTGAAGGCCGTTCAGACGCTCTCCCGGCTGAATCGGCAGTGCCCGGGCAAAATCGACACTTACGTCTTCGATTTCGCGAACTCGAACGAGGACATCGCCCGCGCGTTCAAGCCGTTTTACGAAGACACGTTTTTGGAAAAGGCGATCGACGTGAACGACGTGTACACGCTCTGGGCTGAGCTGGAAAAAATGCGCCTCTGGTCGCGGGAGGATGAAGACAAAGTCTATGCCGTCTATTCCGCCGCCGAACAGAGCCGGACCGCTCTGGGAAAAATCTCGAGCGCGCTCGTTCCCGCGACTTCCGCCTATAATCGGCTCTCGGAGGAAAACAGGTTCAAGGCGCGCGCGCTGATCAAGAATTTCTGTCGCTTTTATGCCTACGTCACGCAGATTGTGCGCACGTTCGACGCGGAGCTCCACAAGAGCTACATTTTCGCGGAAATCTTTTATCGCTTTCTGCCGAAAAGCGCTCACGAGAAGGTCGTCCTCGGCGACAAGATCGCGCTCGTCAGCAACAAGCTGACGGAAACGTTCAGCGGAGCGATCACGCTCGCGCCGGAAAAGGCGGACAAGACGTTCCCGCCGGAGGCTCCGCGGAGAAAGCCCGCGAAGCCGACGCGGACTTTCGACACGCTCAAGAACATCATCGACAAGATCAATCTGATGTATCAGGGCGATTTCTCGGAGGCGGACCGCGTCATCGTCGAAGAGATATTCGATCGGCTGCAGGCGCGCCAGAAGCAACTTTCGAAGCTCGCGAAGGCTTCGACTCCGGAAATGTTCGCGAAGAATCTTTTCCCGGCGGAATTCAACAAAGTGGCGAACGAGTGCTACAATCAACGAATGGACGCTTTCGCCAAGCTTTTTGAGAACGCGGATTTTTACAGGCACGTGATGGCGGAGATGGGCGCGGCGCTCTACGCCGACCTGCGCAACCGACGAGAAGGCGCGAAGCGGAAGGAGTGACGCGGGAGGTCGAAGCTCCGCGGCGTAGCGTTTTTTGTCGCGCGCTATGAAAAATTCGCCAAAATCGTCGGCATGAAGGCAGAAAAAGGCTTCGTCTATATCCTGACTAATCCGTGTATTCGCGGGGATTGGGTAAAAATCGGGAAGAGTTCCCGCCCGGGCGACATTCGCTTGAAGAACTCGGCAACACGGTCGTTCCCTCTGCCGTTCGAGATTTTCGCGACGCTGAAGACCTCGAAATACGAACGCGTGGAAAAGCTGCTGCACAAGATTATAGATCTCCAGCGCATTCGGAAGAACCGAGAGTTTTTCAACGTCGCGCCGAGCAAAGCCTTGGATCTGCTCAAAGACATCGCCGAGACGATCGACGACGCCGAAATCACGGAATACGCGACCGGAAATCCGAAATCGGCGCCGCGAAACGCGGACGCCGACAAAGCCTCGGCGGAGACGGTGTCAGCGAGACGTCCTCCGTTCGAATTCCGCATGGCGGGCGTGAAGATCGGAGAAAAAGTGACTTTCGATCCGGCGAAAATCGAAGTCGTCGTCGCGGACGAGAAACACGTCGAATACAAGGGGAGTCGCTACACGCTCACGGCTTTCACGAAAAAGTTCATGCCGGAGAATCGGCGCGACAAATCCGGCGCCTATCAAGGACCGAAATATTTCTCCTATCACGGAAAAACCTTGCACGAACTCCGCCGCAAACGCGAAGGCAAGTGATTTCTTCGTATTTTTTGTCGCGCAGAGTGAAGTGAAGCGCGGTGCGATTTCGCGTCACCGCGCGTATCGGCGAAATAAAAACGGGCGAGAGATGAACTCCCGCCCGCCAGACTCATCCTCGCGGCGGGAACGGATCGTTGCCGTAGCTGTCGCCGGACGCGATTCGACCGTTCATGTTGTGAATCTTGTGTTCGGCGCCGAGCATTTTCGCGTAGGAACGTCCGAACTCGACGGCTTGCGCTTTCGTCCGGAACTGCCCGAGGGCGTTCGGATTGCCGGCCGCCTTCGCCGGTCACCGAAAATTCGACGACCACTGGCGCGATGCGCAAATCTCCGCCGCCGGATGGCGAGTTCTGCGTTTCTGGGTCTACGAATTGGAAAGGGATATGCCCGCCTGCGTCGAAAAAATTAAATCCGCGTTGTGAACTGACGTCCCGCCCGCCGAAAAGCCCGAATAATGAGAAAAGACGTGCGTTCCCGCAGGAACGCAAATAAAGGAGGGCAACCGTCCTCGGTTGCCCATCCGTAAACCTTCGCCCCATCGGGCAAGCGGGACACTTGCTCTCTCTTTTTTTTTACGAAGGCAAAATCGTTCGGGAAAACTCCTCGCCGCGCGCTCAGGCGCGGATTTGCCCGTTCCCGCGGACGACGTATTTGTAAGTCGTCAGCTCCGGCAGGCCCATCGGGCCTCGGGCGTGAAGCTTCTGCGTGCTGATGCCGACTTCCGCGCCGAAGCCGAATTCTCCGCCGTCGGTGAACGCCGTGGACGCGTTCGCGTAAACGCAGGCGGCGTCGACTTCCGCGAGAAAGCGCCCGCAGATTCGTTCGTCTTCGGCGACGACGCATTCGCTGTGCTTCGAGCCGAACGCCGCGATGTGCGCGAGCGCGGCGTCCAGATCCGGCACGACGCGCGCGCTCATTTTGTAATCCAAAAATTCCGTGCCGAAACTCTCCTCCGCCGCGGATTCGAGCAGCTCCGCGGGATACGTTCCCGCGAGCGCGGCGCGGATTTTTTCGTCGGCGAAAATCCGAACGCGGGAATCCGCGAGCGGCGCGAAAATTTCGCCGATCTTTCCGCAAAGACCTTCGTGCACGAGCACGCAGTCGAGCGCGTTGCAGACGCTGACGCGGCGAGTCTTCGCGTTGAGCACGATGTCGCGAGCCTTCTTCAAATCCGCGGATGTATCCAAAAACGCATGACAAACGCCGGCGCCCGTTTCGATGACGGGAACGCGGGCGTTTTCGCGCACGAAGCGGATCAGCCCGGCACCGCCGCGGG
>ERZ779737.2057-NODE-2057-length-13975-cov-7.384842_pt1 | contig 13975 bp, 17 predicted proteins | sample MGYA00511889_ERZ779737 | MGnify/ENA primary metagenome ERZ779737 (study PRJEB29588, sample SAMEA2163575) | human gut metagenome | biome: human gut; feature: human-associated habitat; material: faeces | place: Denmark | collected 2008/2010 ...
GGTAATAGAGGATGAACGCGCCCTGTGCGAAACCATTGTACGCAGCCTGCGGCGGCTGGCCTACAGCGTGGACTACTGCTATGACGGCGAAAAGGCGCTGGCGCTTCTGGGCGTGGAACGATACGATCTGGTGCTTCTTGATCTGAACCTGCCGAAAAAGGACGGCATGACGGTGCTGCGCACCCTGCGGCAGACCGACCGGGAGACGCGGGTACTGATCCTCTCCGCCCGCAGCGAGGTGGAGGACAAGGTGCAGGGGCTGGATGCCGGGGCGAACGACTATCTGGCGAAGCCCTTCCACTTGGCGGAGCTGGAGGCCCGCATCCGCAGCCTGACATTGCGGCAGTTCACCCAGCAGGATGTGCTGCTAAGCTGCGGAGGCCTGAGCTTTGACACCCGCTCCCGTACCGCCGCTGTCAACGGGCAGACGCTGACGCTGACCCGCAAGGAAACTGGGATACTCGAATACCTGATGGTGCATCAGGGGCGGCCAGTAAGTCAGGAGGAGCTGATGGAGCACGTTTGGGACAACAGCGTGGACAGCTTCAGCAATTCCATTCGCGTCCACATCTCCGCCCTGCGCAAAAAGCTCCGCGCCGTGCTGGGCTATGACCCCATCCGCAACCGCATCGGCGAGGGCTATCTGATGGGAGGCGAGGAGGAATGAAGCGGCTTTCCCTGCAGTGGCGCATCACGCTGATGTCCGTCCTGCTCATCGGCATCACCTGCGTGGCCATGAATTTGCTGCTGTGCTCCTCCGGTGTGTACTATATGGACACCATTGCGGACAGCTTACAGGGCGGCGGCACGGTGATCCTGAATGAGGGTGGAGCAGCGAGCTTTGACCCGCAGCTCATAGCGCCCAACGAGGAGCTGACCATCGTCGTCGATGGGGTGCAGGGGCGCTTCCGCACCACCAACTGGTACATCACGGCGGCGGTAACGCTGCTCAGCGGCATCCTCGCCTATTTCGTCAGCGGACGCGCTCTCAAGCCCCTGCGCAGCTTTGCCTCGCAGGTGGAGCAGGTGCAGCTGAACAATCTTGCCGATATGAGGATCGATGAAGACGCTATTTCGGAGTTCCGGCAGCTGAGCCGCTCGTTCAACCAGATGCTGGAGCGGCTGAACAACGCCTTTTCCGCCCAGCGGCAGTTCACCGGCAACGCCGCCCACGAGCTGCGCACACCGCTTGCGCTGATGCAGGCGCAGCTGGAGCTTTTCTCCGCAGAGCATCCCGATGTGCGGCCGGAGACGGCGGAGTTCCTCACGCTTTTGCGCGAGCAGACGGAGCGGCTGACACAGATGACCAAGACGCTGCTGGAGATGAGCAATTTGCAGCAGGTGGCGCGGAACGAGCAGCTCCAGCTCGCCCCCATGGTCGAGGAGATCTTCACAGATCTCGCGCCGCTGGCGGAGAAGCGAAGCATCACGCTGGAAGCGGATGGCGACGCTGCTCTGACCGGCAGCGACGCGCTGATCTATCGTCTGCTCTTTAACCTGACGGAGAACGCCGTCAAATACAACCGTCCCGGCGGCTCGGTGCGGGTCGAGCTTGCGCAGGAGCAGGAAACGTGCATCATTCGCGTTTCCGACACCGGCTGCGGCATTCCGGAGGTGTATCAGCGCAGTATCTTCCAGCCCTTCTTCCGGGTGGACAAGTCTCGCAGCCGGGAATACGGTGGCGCAGGACTGGGGCTCTCACTGGTATGGGAGATCGCCGACCTCCACGGCGGCTCCGTTTGGGTGGAGAAAAGTTCAGAGAAGGGCACTGTCATTGCGGTGGAGCTGCCGGTACAGTGAAGCTGTATCTCACTCAATTAAGCAACGCAGCAGGAGCGGCCTTTGTGCCGCTCCCGCCTTATCTTAGCGTTTTGAATGACTTCACATTTTTCTCACCAAAGCAATATTTCAGCAGCGCATGGTGCGTCCGAATCTTATTGGTCAGCACCTCACGGCAGAGCCGGCGCTGCTCCGACTGCTCCTCATTCTTCGCCCGTTCCGGAAGGCCAAGCTTTGCAAACAACTCCTCAGCAGGAATGAAATGCTTTTTCTGATCTTCTTCAGGAAGCTTGCGTATTTCTTCTGATTTCCTCATTGTTTCGTGGAGCTGCCTGTGCTCAGCTTCTACTTTTTCTTCCTCAAATCCGAAAAAAGTCATTTCATACAGGACTTCTGCACAGAGCGCCGCCGCACCGACATCCTGCACATTGTGGGAATTCACTTCATAACCGAGGATCTCGTTCCACGGAGATAAAATGAAAGAATAGCTTTCCGGCCGTGACTTGAAATGCGCCAGCCTGTCAAGTTCTTCGTCTTCCAGCGAATCGATCTCCGCAAGACTTTTCAGCTGAGAAAGCTCCGATTCCGGCTCGAATTCCGCAAGGAGTTCCTTTTTGGAATACAGGCACGGATCCAGAAACTCACCGTCATCGTCAAAATGATAAATGCCAAGCAGCAGGTGTCCTGATTCACACGGTTCAATGTCACGCAGCGACAGGACAAATTTTGTCATGCGCTGTATGGCTTTTTCTCTCTGTTCTGTTTCAGCCCTAAGTCGATCAACAAATGCCCTGACTACATCTTCCATAGGCTGAGAAAGGATCATATCTTTTACATTCATGTCGGTGCCTCCTTCGGCCCAAGCCGTACTATTATGTGGTTCCTACGCTGTGTCCAGAGCAATTTCAGTCTCTAATTTCAGGCAACGAAAGAAACCTCGTCTTCTGTTGGTATTGTATCATTTTCCCGCTGGCCTTCCAACCGGAACTATGCTTACAATACAGCCGATTTTTGCTTCATGACGCTCCGGTAAGCGGTCGTGTTTCTTTAGATTCCGGGTCCTGCCCTGTACCTGAAGCATAAAACGCAGCTGTAGAAAGTTGCCTCTCTACAGCCGCGCTGCACTTTGTCAACGCTTCAGCAGCGTCTTCAGATCCTCCTCCGGGGTGGTAACCGGAGCAATATGGAAATTCTCCACCAGATAGTTCAGCACGCCCGGCGAGACGAACGCCGGCAGCGTGGGGCCGAGACGGATATTCCTGATGCCCAGATACAGCAGCGTCAGCAGGATACACACCGCCTTCTGCTCATACCACGAGAGTACCAGAGACAGGGGCAGGTCGTTGACCCCGCAGCCAAAGGCATCCGCCAAGGCCAGCGCAATTCTAACGGCCCCGTAGGCGTCGTTACACTGTCCTACATCCATCAGCCGAGGCAGGCCGCCAATGGTCCCGAGGACAAGGTCGTTGAAGCGGTATTTTCCGCAGGCCAGCGTCAGCACCACAGTGTCGGCGGGCGTCTGCTTGACAAACTCGGTGTAGTAGTTCCGTCCGGGGCGGGCTCCGTCACAGCCGCCGACCAGGAAAAAGTGCCGGATGGCACCGCTCTTTACTGCCGCGATCACCTGATCCGCCACGCCAAGCACCGCGCCATGGCTGAAGCCGGTCATGACCGCGCTGCCGCCGTTGATGCCGGTGAACACCATATCCTCGGCGTAACCCCCCCAGAGCCAGCGCCTTTTCGATAACGGGGGTGAAATCCTTATCCTCGCCTATGTGGGTGGTTTCAAGATAGGATAGAGCGCAACGACATCCTCTACCAGTGGAAGACCGATGAGCATCTTCTGCGCCGCAACACCTTCATCGGAGACTGCTACAACGAGTTCCAAGAGCGGAAGGACGCCCCTACGATGCTGCGCGTGATGATGGCCAACTTCATTTTGGAGGGCATCTATTTTTACAGCAGCTTCATGTTCTTCTACAACCTCTCACGCAATGGCAAGATGCCCGGCTCGGCACAAGAGATCCGCTACATTACTGCGGAACGCCATTGATAGTTCCCGTCTGCATCTTCGATGTGACGACCGTCACGGTAACAGGTTTGTATGTAGCGTAGGTAAAGGGGACGATTTGCTCCGATTCCTTCTCCACGAAAGCTACCGGAAACATACTGTCGGCAACGCTGCGAAGCTTTGCCAGCATATCCTCCTTGCCGGTATTGCGTTGTTGAAGCGATGCGGAGTAGGCCGCAAGGATATAGCTTACATCGTGCCCGGCGGAACCCTGTGCATAATTGATAAGTGCATCCATTGACAGATCGTAGTCGTATCCGCCGTCCTCAATGATCTGCTCGACTTTTGCGAGGGCTGCGTCATACCCTTCCTCCACAACTGCGGAAATATCTGCAGAAAGGTCGTTATAGGATTCCAGCAGCGTTGTGGGGTTTTCCATGTCCACCATCGACCCATCCAGCCCAAACACGCTGTTTGTGACAACGCTGGGCAGTGAAACGATCAAGACGATAATGACAAGGAAAAACAGACAGATGCAGACAAGTATCTTAAACAGTGTATGACGCATGGCCCATGCCGCCGATAAAATTGCGCCCCACGGTCCGCCCGCAGCGGTTCCTGCGGCTATCTCGGCAACCGCCTTGCCGCCCTCCACACTGCTGACCTTGCCGTCTGTGCCGGTCGCCGTCGTGCTGATATGTCCGCCGCTGATCTGGGTTCCCTTGAGTGTATGACCCGCAAGCTGAGGCATATAGTTGCCAAGGCTGCGGTCGGCGATATCGCCGGCAATAGTGCCGGCGGCTTCTGTGGGACGCGCTGCTACGGAGGAGATGGATTCTCCTGTAAGCATCGCGCCGTTTCTGGCAGCGACACCGCCAAAAACGCGCCCGACAAAGCCGACGCCACCGCCCATGCCCATGCGCGTGCCGCCATCAACGACGGCGTCACGGACATAGCTGTTACCCTTGAATCTGCTGGCAAAGCCGGATGCAAAGCCGCTGGCCGCGGCGCCGGTTCCGGTTGCAGTCGAACCGCCCCTGCCGAACACGCTGCCTGCGCTCTTTGCGCTGTGTCCCACGCCGCTGATCACCCTTGCAGCCATTAGCAGTTCCATGCCCATGCTGGAACCGGTCTGCGCCACATTAAGTCCCATGGCGGCCATATAGCTGTCGAATTTCTGTGCGGTCTTTAGGAATGCCAGTGCGCAGAACAGCCATAGAAAGATAGATCCCTGCCCTGTACTCAGCGCGCCGCCATTTCCGATATACTGGCCTACCGAGGAGTTAAAGCCCCGGATAAACTACACGTTCATGACCAGCAGGAGAAGCTGCGAGCCTACCATCCTGCACCAGCTTTTAAAGACCTGATTAGTCGCCTTGGAGCCGCCCATGCAGAATGCCAGCGGGGAGGTATAGCACAGCACACCGACCACGATATACCGTTCGACCGCCTCCAGCAGCAGCTTGAAGTAATTCCATCCGAGTGCGATCAGCAGGATCAGAACCAGTATAGGCCCGACAACCGTCACGGTTGAAACGATTGTCAGCAGTCCGTTGCTCAGTACCTGCTCCACACCGGCAAAGGTGAATTCCTCCGCCGTCATGCTTACATCCATCAGTGCCGTATACGGCGCTCTGGCAACGTCGAGCGCCAGCATGAAAATTGGTTTTGCGTATCCGATCAGCAGCGCGAAAATCGCGCCACGCACAACTAATTGCCATGGGTTTTCGGCTTCGGTAATGGGTCCTCCGAACGCCCGGAACAGCTGCCAGACCACAACGAGAAAAAGGACTGCCCAGGCTGTGTACTGCATGACGTCAAAGGCCTTGGTGATGAAGGGGAAATACTCCTCCATGGTCACCATGTCTGTTCCCAACGCATTGAGAAAGAGGCCGGAAACCGCGTCCATGATCTGCGAGGCAATGCTGGAGATCCATGTCACGATCCCTTCAAAAATCCAGTCTAAGATAGTCGTTCACCTCCCGTCTGATCCCGAACTGTTGATCATTAGCCTGTGTACTGCCCGCCGGCGATCAACGGCTGCAGGTATGCTACGATAAAGCCGAGTGTGTTAAGAATAATCCAGGTCACAACGACGCGCTTGAGCCAGCTGGTGGCCTCGTCCACTGCGCGCTGGTTCCGGCTGACCATCCGCGCCAACAACGCAATGGCCGCCACGGTCACGGCGACAATGGTACTGATCCCGACCAGCTGTCCGTAGATATCCCGCATGATCGTGGAAAAGCGATCCCAGATCGTTTCAGCCATTACGGGCTGGACGGAGAGGATCATTGCCGCCGCGGCGCCCACTAACGACCAGTAGGTATTTCTGAGCCGATGCTTACCTGATACAAGTTGCTTTGACATGCTTTTACCTCCTGTTTTTCAATTCGGCACATAAAAAGGCACCGCTCTCGGAGGCTGAACTGCCTCGCAGAAACGGTGCCTTTATGGTGTGCTCCTACTATCGGACACTAACAGTATAGCATGTTTGCATTTACATGTCATCGGCGCGAACCGTGCCATTTTCTCCGCCTTTTTCTGTGCCATCCACTATGCCAAAAGGGAAGTGGCGTTTACTCTGTTGCGGAGAAACCGGCGACTTTACAACCGGTAAGGCAGTCAGCGTCGTGAATTATGAAGCTGCTACAGCAAATGGATACCTCTTTCCAGATTTCTGAGTGCATCCATCACTGTGTAAAAAGAAGGAACACCACCATAGAGCATATCCAAAAATCTTTTTCTACGATGGCATCATTCAAGCCCATCTTATCTGCTGTATTTCGGAACAGTTCGCCATGATCACTGTCCGGCAATCGTGCTACATTTCTCATTGTGTGTCGCCCCACACATTTTCCGTATCGTATCGTAAATCCGAGTTCACGAAGATTGTGCCGTCGTCCGCACCGTTGATTCGCTCCTGTATCTGCTTGGAATATCCAATTTTCATCCTGTCTCCCTCCTCCATCATGTCTCGAATGTTATATAATATTCGGGACAGAATTTCAACCGGATTTGCGTTCCTTATCTACAGTATCTCCAAACAATCTGCACATAATCAAACAGCTGCTATGTCGATGCATCTGCGCGGTATCATTTGTCCCGCTCCTGTAGAAGCAATGCAATAATCGAGACCTTTAACCTTACCAGTTTTCCATAATTGAAAGAACCTCCAGCCAGGAATCCACCTCGCCGGCAGGGGCAGACCATAGACGCAGGGCGATGATATTGATTGCCTGCGTGCGGAGCCGGTAATAGTGCCGGGCAGAGATGTCCAAACGGTACAGAAGCTCCTCGTGCATCAGCTTGTCCGGCCTGAGAAAGGTCATGTAGATGATGTCGTACATCTTGTGCCCGTTGACCGGTTTGGATTTCAATATGCTGACCGCATCGTTGATCCGGTCAACCAGCAGGCGGGAGCGGCGTACACTCTCCATCCGGCCTTCCAGCTTTCGATTGTTCATCCCAAGTTCCAGGTCGATCCGATCCAGCAGCGTATCCAGATCCTTCAGCGGGCGATCCAACTCCTCTGCTACGCTGGACGGGAAGCATTCCAGCGTCCAGAGAATGGTTCGGTAGTGCTGCAGCAGGAGAAGCGTGTTATGATACATGCTTTACATCGCTTGACAAGGGCACACAGCCCTTTGTCGTGTGCGATGGATAAGTAAAAGTCAAATTTTCCACTCAATCGAAACGTGTTCATCGGTTGCGCGGATCTGTGAGATCAGGCCGTCGGCAACCTGCCTCCTGTCCTCAAAGTCAATTTCTTCCCATTGGTTGAGGTAGACTGATAACCGCTCGATTTGCTCCGGGGACATGGTTTCCGCCGACAGCGCCGAAATCTCTTTTGCCAGGGCTTGACGTCGTGTGTCCAGCTCCTCAATTTTGCTGTTGGCATAGGACAGCAGCACCGCATTAGCCCCGGTCAGAGTATTCAGCAGCTTTTCAATCTCGTCCTCCACGCGGGCAAGCTCCATGTTCAGCGCGGTCAATTTGGGATTGACCGTTTCCCGCTTTGCCGTCAGCGTCTGGAACTCGGACAGCTTCTTGACCATCTCGCCGTACAGAAACCTTTCAAATTCCCGTGTACGGAGCGTTCCGCAGCCGTCACAGCTTTTACTGTCGGCCCGCTTGGAGCAGCGGAGATATTGAACGCCTGTCGGATTGCCGACGCTCATAAGCGCGTATCCGCAGCGGCCACACTTGACCTTTCCGGCAAGCCATGTGTTCTTTGCCTTTCGCCCGCCTTGGAACGTCTTGTTCGCCATGAGCTTCTTCCGGCAGCGCAGCCATGTATCAGACGATACCAGCCCCTCGCTGGGAGCAAGAACAAGTATCTGATCTTTCAGGTGCTTGTTTTTTCTTTCCTGCACATCCCGGCCCTGATAGAGATAGCAGCCGTTTGTTCCGGCAAAATCTGTCGCTTCATTGACTACCACCGTCCCCTGACTTTTGAAGAACTCGTACATATCGAGGTCGGCCTGCGCGTAAATGGGATTTCTCAAAAGCTGGGAGATAAAGCCCCGTGTCATTTCCTTGCCGTAGATCAGGATGCCCTCGTCGGCAAAGTAACGGGCGATGTCCCCGAAAGAGGTTGCGGGCTGAGAGTACATTTCAAACATCAGCTTTGCAATATCTGCCGTTTCCGGGTCAGGCTTCATCATTTTTGTGCGGATGCCCTCAATGGTGGTCGGCTCCAGTTGGAAGCCGTAGGGGGCCGCGCCGCTCATGTGAAAACCGTGCTGGCAGCGGGAATAGTAGGCATCGGTCACGCGCTTCTGGATGGTTTCACGTTCAAGCTGGGCGAACACAATGCAGATATTCAGCATGGCCCGCCCCATCGGGGTGGACGTGTCAAACTTCTCCGTGGAAGATACGAACTCAACATTGTATTCCTGAAAAGTTTCCATCATGGTTGCGAAGTCCAGAATGGAACGGCTGATACGATCCAGCTTGTAGACCACTACGCGCTTGATCAGGCCCCGGCGAATATCGGCCATCATTTCTTGGAACTTGGGCCTGTCGGTATTCTTGCCGGAATAGCCCTTGTCGGTGTACTTGCGGAAATTGCCTCCTCTCAATTCATACTTGCAGAACTCAATCTGGCTTTCAATGCTGATACTGTCCTTGCGGTCAACGGACTGTCTGCCATAAATGGCATCTTCACGAATAATCATTTGGTGCTCCTTTCCGTGTAGGAGCTACCAAACCTTACACCTATATTATACCTCTGGCAGCCCCGCATCTCAAGGATGTCCCGCATTAGTGCATCTGCGCCCGTCCCGGCGCATACTTCACAAAGACCTCATACAGACAGCTTTCAATTTCACGCTTGCGCTTGTCCCGTGCTTTGGGCGAGAGCATCGGGGTCAGGTTTTCCACGGTGATGGATTTGCCCTGAAAAGACGCGGTTTTGACTTCCTTGTGATAGCCGACTCTTGCCTCCGTCATCTGAAAACCTCCTATAACAATCAGCGGTGTGAATAGATTTGATGGTTTCCCGTTGTCCGTGGGGAAACGTGAAAGGACGGCACAAAAGCGCCGTCCTTTGACCTTGCCCCACCTCTGGCCACGATGACCAGAAGCTACAAGGGCTGTATTCCATTTCAATCCGCAAAGAGAGGAAGCCGCCCGCGCCGGAATGGTTTGGGCTGTCATAAGACAGAAAGACCCGGTTGGACGGCTCCCTGTATGATTGTTGTGTGCCGTATTTGCCACGCATCCCCAGCACGGGGAGTATTCCAGACCGCCGATGGCTTCGGCTGCATAGCCCCACAGTACCGCTGCCCGTGGAGGGCTGGCGCATACCGCAGGGACTCCCCCTCAAGTCTGTGGGAGGGCGTGAGCAAGTTTCATTATCCTCCGCGCTGTCCTCGCGCCCGGTTTGCCAGCACCGGGTCAAAGGCTGCGTTGATCGCTCGGCCAGCTTGTCCATCACCTCCTGAACTGGCTGTCGTGGCGGCGCACCTTACGTCGCTATCACGCGGATTTCGTATCGGGAATACTGTCTATTCAGTTTTCAAGGCGAGGAAGAAAACTCCTCTCACCTATCAGGAGGTTTCGGGGGCAAATGTACTCCCTCTTACAGAGATTTTTTCAAAATATTTTTCATAGCGGCCAGCCCGCGCTCAATGGAGCAGCAGATGCGGCTCCGGCCAACGCCCTCGGCTGCCGCGATCTCGGCCTTGCTCATGCCGAGAAGATAATGCTGGTACACACGCCGGGCCTGCGTAGGCGGGAGCTGGGCCAGCGCGTCATAGAGGGCAAAGGTGGTTTCCCGTGCCTCAATGTACTCGTCCGGGGTCATGGGCTGGCGGAGCACGTCAGCCTCAAAGCCGGGATCGGTGTCCAGCGAGCACTCGCCATTTCTGCGCTTCTGCCGCTTGTAGCTGTCGCACAGGCGGCCTCCCATCGAGAGGGTGGCGGCGATCTCGTCCGAAACTTCCAGCATCACATTTTCGGTCATATAGGGGTAATACCGTTTCAGGTTGATAGTCGTCATTATTGTCCTCCATTTCAAAAGGTGGTTGGTGAGTGCGGATTGAAATGGAGAACAGGTGGCCCACGGCACCGTGGAGCCTCTGGCCACCGTGACCAGAAGCAGGGGCATATAAAAACGCCCGCACAGCATGACGCTATACGGACGCGCGAAATACTATTTTCGCTTATGTACTGATAAATTTCGCATCCATGCCCGGACTGCTCCGACGGAGGGGCTATGCTTTTTTTAGCTGGTGGAGATCATGGACGCTATGAAAAAACAAAATAGACACGGCGATACCTCCTCGGACACCGCCGTATCCTTAAAAAAGGGCAACTTTACCACACCCCCCGTAAATCCAATTTTTCAAAAGGAAAACGGCGGCTTGAAATGCAATATTTCAAAACCGCCGTTCTGCGCCGCAAGGCCGAACGAAAACGGTCTTGTTGTGTATGCCAGTGCAGCTATTATCAAAAGAAAAGAGCCGATAAACCGTGTGCCTCTTGGCTACGGGTTATCGGCTCTGCGTCTGTGCGTCTGGCTCTTTGATAACTGTCATATTGAATTGTGTGACATGAATTAAGGTTTCCTGTTTGCATTTGGGACAAAACAACGGAAAATTTTTTAACTCTGTATCTCCTCGGATTTTGAGCCGTGTTTTGTTTCCGCATACAGGGCAACGTATCCATTCGATTTTGTGCAAGTGGTATTCTCCTTTTTCTATAAGCGGTTACATGAAATTAAATATGCAGTCAAGCGAAACTGTGCGCCGTTCAAACGGTGTTACCTGAAATGTAAAATTACATCAGGTGGTGATGCTATGAAAATTGAGCGGGACGAGCGCAAATTTGACTTTCACGGAATCGGACTTGCCATCAAAAAAGCCCGTGAGCGTGAGGGCATGACGCAAGAGCAGTTAGGTTATATTGTTGACCGTGATCCGCGTACCATTATGTATCACGAAAATGACGGACAGCATCCAAGCCTAAACGCCTTTTACCAAATGGTAACAATGTTCGGTATTTTCCGTGGACGAATACTTTTATCCCGATATGGGAGCCGATGAAGCCGCAAAGAAGCGAATCAACATACAACTTAATTCTCTCGACGAAAGTGAGCTGCGGCTCGTTGAGGGGATTATCAATGCAATTATAGAAAACCGTGGAACGGAGGAAGCGTAAGGAAAGCGGCGGTTTTGAAATATGATATTTCAAAACCGCCGCTTGATTTTAGCACGCAAAGTCGTCATCGAATGGCGGTTTCATGTGTTCGGATCAATGTTTTTGTGGTGCAAATCGCCCCATGCAAAAAAGCCTATGGCTGTTTGGGAGTGTGGCATATCAGTCTGTGTTCCCGTCGAGGCCCGTGTTATGATAGTTTTCATATAACCAGTATTTTCCCTCAAACTCAACGACAATGTTATCGCCGTACTGATAAACCGCAGCCCCTACAATATCATCATTTGCTTGGAAATTTTCTTTTGGTTCTTCCGAAGAACTAACTGTGTTTTCGATTTTTCCTAACAAATTGAAAGAACTTTTTTCATCTGCGAAGTTGGGTTGAGAGTCAACGATTTGATAAAGCGTATCATTTACATAGACCATAGGAGCAATATCTCCAGAAATGGGAACCAATGCCTTTAGCAAATCTTCTCCTGTTACACCTAATTGTGCTTCATCGCTTGCAAAAGGAATACGCAGCAGGTATTGTTGGTCTACTTCGTAAAGATATATATAAATGCCTGAGCCAACATCTTGTGTGTCACCTAAAAGAGAAAGAACATCTTCTCTTGTCATGGTCGGTGTTAGTTCTTTAATTTGCTCAGATGTTACCTGCGTCGGTGTATCGAGCGGTTCTTTGTTTTCTGGTATTAGACTAAGGATTTCTTCAGTCAACGGGTTACTTTCTCCTGCGTCAATCGTTTTTGCAGCTTCTTTTATTTCTTTATGAGAATAGTCGCTCAAATCTTCAACAGCAATGCCGAGAGAATTGAGATAATCAACCGCTGCATTATATTGAATTATATCAACAGCAAATGCGGTCAATGGTATCATCAAGCACACGCAAGCTGCAATAGCTCCCCATCTAAACCAGCGTTTGGATTTGGGACGCTTGTACGCTTTTGCGTCCTGCACAGCTTTTTCATTGATTCCGCCGATGGCATCAAGAATCTTCTCATTTGTCATTACAAAAACGCCTCTCTTTCTAAAATAGATTGTAGTTTCTGTCTCTGCCTATGTAATATCATTTTCACCTTGCTCTGCGAAAAGCCAAACTGCTCGGCAATCGCTGAAATTGGGTCAAGATACCAATAGCGGCAGATAAAAACTCGTCGCTCCATAAGGGGCAAACTCATTACAAAATCATTGATTATCTTTTCCAATGTTGCGGCTTCTACTTCGCGTTCTACGCTATGGTCGGACGGAACACAGTCCGCCAATTCATCAAGTGCCAACACAATTTCGCCGCCGCCACGCTTATCTGCGGTACGCCCCCGCCACTTATCAATGGATACTCTGCGGGTGATTTTTCCCAAGAATGTAGAGAGCGTGGTCGGTCGGTGCGGCGGCATATTATGCCAAGCATCAAGGTAGGTGTCATTCACACTTTCATCCGCGTCCTCTGCATTTGAAAGAATATTATAGGCGATGGAGTAGCAGTATTTTCCGTACTTTTCTGAGGTTTCTGTGATTGCATCTTCTGAGCGCGCCCAATAGAGATCAACAATACGATTGTCCTCCATCCTCATTCCTCCTCTCGTTGTGATAGAGCCTCTTCACCTATCTACTCGATAAATTTTCGTTTTGGTCACAGGTTTTTTCGATTTTTCTTTGGGACAAATCGTCCCAAGATAAATGCACAAACATATTCTATTTTATCAGCGTCGTCTTGCAATCTCAACTGCGAAACGGAGGGAGCGTAAGAAACGGCGCTGCCTCCGTTTTTTCGCGGGGTTTCCGGGGGAGCGCGTTAGCGGCAAGCAAGGCAAGTGTATTGACACTTGCAATTTCCGCGCTGCGGAAATGCTTGTTGGGGTGCCCCCAAACCCGCTGGACTTCTGGACACCGTGACCAGAAGAAACATTGTCTGCGTCGCCGTCCCTAACGGGCCTGCTCCTTATTGCGCTGGTTGTCCGTCAGCCCGCGCAGGTGATCCACGCTGCCCTTGACCGCCACCAGCTCCCGCATATCCTGCTGGGCCTTGCGGTATTCCAAATAAAGAGCCTTTTTCCGCGCTGCCAGTTGGCGGCGTTTTTCTTTTAGTACGTCCATTTTGGGGAGCTTCTCGCCACCCAGCAGCTCGGCCATTGTCGCCTTGGCTGCCCGGTAGTCCGCCAGTTCCGCCTCATGCTCGGCAAGGTATTTTCGGCTGTACTTGGCAGCTTTGTACCCGTCAAAGACGGGGCGGGTCTTGGCGTACCGCACCACGGCTCCCATCAGCTCGGAGGTTGCGGACAGGTCAGCCTCCGTCCGTCGGAGCTGCTCGGTCAGAGCGTGAAAACGGGAAACGGCGTCCTCGGCCTTTGCGGAGAGCTGGTCATACTCGGTGATATTCTGCTCCTGCATGAATTGAAGTGCCGCCGCCATCTGTTTAAGGTTATAGACCTTTGCCCACCGTGCATAGGCCGCACCCTTGCCAGAGCGTAGGCGCTCTTGTATATCCACGATCAGATTGACCCGGCGAGGGGCAGCAGGCACAGGAAC
>ERZ779737.2060-NODE-2060-length-13967-cov-3.014232_pt1 | contig 13967 bp, 2 predicted proteins | sample MGYA00511889_ERZ779737 | MGnify/ENA primary metagenome ERZ779737 (study PRJEB29588, sample SAMEA2163575) | human gut metagenome | biome: human gut; feature: human-associated habitat; material: faeces | place: Denmark | collected 2008/2010 ...
CTTTCTTCGTTATCGCCGACTTGTAAGAAGCGGACTTCTTCGTTGAGCGATAGAAGCGATACTTCACGGTGAAGCCTTGTGCTTTCATTTCTTCGATGAATGCTTTAGTTTTTGCATCAGGATTGAATACAATCTTGATGTTTCCGTTCTTCAGCTTGGAGGAACGAGCCTTTGCAGCTGCCTTTTTGACGCCTGCTTTCGCCTTTGCAATTTTTTCTGCCTTAGCGGTATCATCTGCAGTCGGTTCATCTGCCTTTTCTACTGCAATCGTTACCGTGGAACCGGTCGCTGCTTCGGACATCGTCTTCAGCTCGTCCTGCGTGTAAGTCTTGTCACCGAACGGTGTCTTGATTGTCAGTTTCGCGTTCGTATCTTTCACGATGGAGTCGATGAAGCTCTTGTCGAGCGTTACATCCGCCTTCGCCGCATCGCCAACAGCCGATTTGGAAACATTCAGGATGATTTCCTTGGACTTATTCGCCTTTGCCTGTTTCAGGATTTCCTTCTGGTTTTCAGCAGAAACCTTAACATCCGCAACCTTTGTCTTCGTGCCGTCAGCGCTTATCTTTTCGCCTACCTTAACATCGGTTGGTGCAGTTGTTGTGCCGGCCTTGGTGTCGGAGGTGACGTTTTTGACCTCTTCAGTCGTGCCGGCACCGCCGCCTACAGTTCCCGGAACGGTTGTCCAGTCGTCTGTATAGAACCACACAATATTATCCCCAGCTTTGATGTTGTAGGCAGTAAGTCCAACCTCTGGAAGTACATCATTAACTTTATACATCCAACCTGAATTTTTTCCATTCGTAAACTCAGCTAAAGTTTTACCACTTTTTGTCATGGATCTGACATATCCGCTTTCTGCACCTTCATATGTTATTCCTGCTGATTTACAAGCTTTTACAAATGCATGGTATACGGTTGCACCGGTTCCCTTAACGGTAACGGAATAATTATTCAACCAATATCCTGTATCTGATTTAATTGTAAACTTTACAGTAATGTCATCTCCCGTAGGTTCTGATGGTTGTGCAGAACCACCACTACCTGTTGCTCGCACAGGTTCTACCTTATTTTGGCTAAAATCATAAACATTATAAGGTTTTCCTGTTGCCATAGTCTGTGCTGCTGCAATTAGTGCACGGAATGATTGTTCTGTGCCCAGTGAATCTACTTTCTGGTTATCTTTATAGCCAAATCCACTGTTATCTTCTAAGGCAAATGTAAGTAAGCCATCGATTGCGCTGTTTCCATTTTTTATAAACCTGCTGTCAGTGTCGGGATTAATTCCTACCGAAGCTAAGGCTATGATTACCATTGCTGCAGCATTTGAATTATCGCCAATGACTCCCGACTCGGTCTGCTTTGTTCTTAAGAAATTAATTCCTTTCTCAATTACTGCTGCTACATCTTCTCTATCACGATAGAAAGACAGTCCAACAATAGCATTTGCAGTCGTGTCGATTACCGTGTCCCATTCATTCCAACTTCCGTCTTCTTTCTGGTTCTCAAGCATTTTTTCGACTAACGCATTTTCATAGGCTTCTGTTTGCGAATTTTTCAGATTATATGCAGCCAATGTGTATGGTGCGCTCCATACGCTGCTACTTTGTGTTACTCCATTTAAAATTTCAATTGCATTAAGCGGTGTATTGCTATTAACACGGTAAAGTTGTGTTACATCTCCACCAATTGCTGTAAGCCCTAAAATTTTCTTATCAATATCCGAATCTTTCAGCTTCGTTCCCGCAAGATAACTGATTGCAGAATTAATATAGTTTTGCTTTGCCTGTGATGAAAGCTTATACTGAGTATCCGGATTCAAATTGGCGTAAGCTCCCATATCAATTACAAACCAATCATCAGACTTATCAACATATGATTTTGCAATATTTTCCATCAAAGCATTCATCGTTGTGCTGTTGCTTTTGCCTGATAAGCGAATAGTCAAATCGTCCTGAACAATGAGAGTTCCTTGCTTAGTTATGGATTCTCCTACAAATTTATAGGTATACTCTCCTGCTGTTAAGCCTCTAACAGTAAACTTTCCTTCATTTAAAACTCCGGTAAATGTCTGTTTCCCTTTTGCAACCTGTAAGGTGTCTTTTTCTGTAAAACTCAGACCATCAACCGCCTCAAAGGTTGCCGTGTAAGTAGGTGGCGCTTTTATTCCTGTTATAACTACTGTTGCAAAAGCTGCCGAGTTTTTAGCAGATTCAATCCGTAAAACTATAAGGCTTGCGCCATCGTTGATAGTGACAACCCCATCTTTATCAACTATACACTCTCCACTGAGCACAGAATAAGTCACTTCTTGCGGTGCACCTTCCGGCAATACGGTTGGAATAATTTGCAGAACATCACCTTGATAAATCTGTGGCAGCTTATTACTGTCGTATGTAGCGTTACCTCTTTTAATTTTATAGGTAACTGTTTCAGGTGTAGGAATTTTGCTAATCGCATCGTTTAGTTCATCTGCTGCCTTTTTCAGTTTTTCCGTCGGAGTTTCTGACCCACCCCATAAAGAGGTTGTCTTTTGCGCAATATAGTATCCCCATAATCCGCTGGATTCATTATCAATGCTTTCGATTACTTTTTTACCTGCTGTAAGTTTTTCTTCTAATTTTTGTTTTTGTGTTTCTGTGAATCCGTCATATTTATTATCTGCAATACTTTGTGCTTCTACATTTTTTTGCATTAAAGCTTTGTAGGCATCAATAAACTCCCAGTCGAAATTTCTCCACTCCTTATCAATGCCTGCAGCATAGTACAAAGTATATCTGAAATTTACAGTAACATCTTGGTTTGCGCAATCTGAAGCTAAACCCCATCCTGTTAATCCTTCTCCAGAATATGTCCAGCCTGCATACTGGAAGTCGTCAGGGATGGAAACCACTCCTAACTTATTCATTGTTACGACAAAAGCGCTATCTTCTGCAAGAGAATAGGCTCCAATGTCATTAATTTGCGTAACATACGCCGATTCTGTATCCAATCCCGTAAAAGAATTACCTGTTGGATTTTCGCTCACATACTTCTTCAAAGTGGCTTGTAATGTTGAGCCTTTTTCTATTTGTACTGCAATACTTGGAATCTGTGAAATTCCAACCGTTTCCAACGCTTCCTTTGTTCCAAAGCTACTGATGTCAAAATTAAATTTGACCGTTACGGTTTCTGTTGTCTCCTTCCCCGCATCCGCAAACGCCATGCTTGGCATCATTGTGAACACCATCATCACTGCAATGAGGATGACCAGTATTCTTGAGAAATAACTGTTGTTTGTCTTCATTTTCTGTCTCCTTTCTTATGAAAAACTATTCTGTATCTGTAAAATTCAAATTTTGAAAGCTGTTTACCGCCGGCGGCACTGCACCGAAGCAGTACCGCCTATATGTGTGGATGAAAAGAAAAACAGACTGTCTTGCGACAGTCTGTGAGTTGATCAATGTAAAAAGGCTTACCCTTCATCGGGTTTTCTTGCCTCTCAGTCTAAAAAGTGCCACCGTCGAACGCCCCTGCCGCTCTAGCAGGAAAATCCTTGTGCCAAGTTTACCTTTCTATCAGATGCTCACTCTGCCTCAGAGAATTCATACATCTAAGCAATAACTCGTCTCCCGACTCGTCACATCGCAATTTTTCACGAAAATCACCAAACATGTGCATCACGGTTACTGAGAAACAGTCGGAGAATCTCACTCCACTTCCGTTAGTTATCCTTATAAACTGTGTATTCAGTTGTTCCGATTCCTCGGCTATACCAACATATTATCACCTGATGTATATAAATGCAAGTATTTTTTGTTCGAAAAAAAAGGCAAAAAGGCCACCGTTTCTGATGACCTTTTCGTTGGTATTTATCACTTATTTATTTAGACCAGGTCCTTGCAGCGTACTTACACTGCTTCAGTGCAGTCTTTGCAATGAGTTTGCCGTTTTCATCGTAAACTCTTACCTGAACTTTGTAGAAGTATTTCGTGCCCTTCTTACCGCTTGTGTTTGTGTAAGAAGCGACTTTCTTCGTTATCGCCGACTTGTAAGAAGCGGACTTCTTCGTTGAGCGATAGAATCTGTACTTAACCGTGAAGCCAAGGTCTTTCAGTTCCTTGATGGAGGTCTTAACCTTTGCGTCGCTTCTCAGAACGGCTTTTACATTCTTCTTTGCCGTCTTGCTTGAGCGAGCCACAAGCTTCATATCCTTAACAATCGACTTCGCTTTTGCAATGTTTGCTGCGTCGTCCGCAGGTTCTTCAGCCTTTTCGATTGCAACGGTTATCGTTTGAGCGACTGCCGCTTCTGACATCGCTTTCAGCTCGTCCGGTGTATAAGTCTTGTCGCCGAACGGTGTCTTGATTGTCAGTTTCGCATCGGTGTCTTTTACGATAGAGTCGATGAAGCTCTTATCAAGCGCTACATCAGCCTTCGTCGCATCCTTGACGGCATCTTTGGAAACATTCAGGATGATTTCCTTCGATTTATTTGCTTTTGCCTGCTTCAGGATCTCTTTCTGATTTTCTGCGGAAACTTTAACCTCGGCGACTTTTTCCTTCGTGCCGTCTGCGGTTGTCTTTTCGGTTATTGTAACTTCGGTTGGAGATGTTGTTGTTCCGGCCTTGGTGTCTGTAACTACTGCACTTACTTCCACCCCTGACCATGCACCCGCTGCCGGATCCTTCGTATAGTCCGCGGTATAGTACAGAACTATCTTGTCGTTGTCGCTCAGGTAGTATGAACCCATGTATACATTCGGGAGTTTTCCGTTCACGGTATAAAGCCATCCGCTGTTTGCCGTGTCTGTTTCCGTCAGTGTCACACCGTTTGCGTCGGTAACCGAAGCGATGTAATCGCCAAAGTTCTCATATTTGTAACCCTCTTTCGTCAGTGCGCTGCTGACTGCATCCCACGCTGTCGCGTTCAGGCTGAGTCCGCTGATTGCAATGCCTGATGTAGATTTGAATCCATTCACGTTCTTTCCGTCTACCGAAACGGTGACTGACATGGTTGTCGGCTGTGGATTCGGGTTCTCGCCCTTTTCTCCCTTTACCGTCACTGTAACCGATACCGGCTGCTTGTAGAACTGCTTAAATTTAATGTATTTTTCGTTTGTATTGAACTTTTCCCAATACTTGCTCATCTCAGTGTGGGTAAACACACTGTCGATGGTAACCTGCGTGTCATATTCAGGCTTTGTAACCTTCAAAGTTTCGGACGCAATTACATTCTGATAACTTGTTCGGAACTCTCTCCACGGCTGACTGTGCATCGCGTCATAGCCCGGAAGGTCATCCACATCGATGCCCCCAAACGTAATGTTCACAGCACCGCGGATATACTCTATGCTTCCATCCGCGTTTTTCAAAATTTCTTCAAACGGCTTTAAATTGCCGGTTATATGATTCTTGTCCGTGTTTTCGCCTTTGATGCCGTTCCAGTAAACATCCTCTGTGCAGACCTGTTTCATCCATGCCGCCGCATCATCGATTTCCTTTTGCGTGAGCGGAAGAATCGTCATCTCAAAGGTATTCTGCGCAAGGACATTCTTCGTCCTGCGATCTGTAATCGTGACCGTATAATTTACAGTCGTCTGTTCTTCACCCGGAAGCGGACGATAAATCACCGCATGATAGCCGTTAAACTGCAGTACATCTGTATTGCTGCTTGTCATGGTCACATGCTGGTTATAGCTGTCCGACATGATGCCATTCTCCTCAAGAATCGAAGGTCTCGGCATCTGCAAATCACTCGTAACCTTTGTAAGGTCAACCGTTTGCGCTTTGTTGACAAAATCTCTGATAAGACCCGGATATTTATTAACCAAAGCTTCTTTCATCGCAGCTTTTTCTTCTTCGGTGCCCTCCGCAATTGTCACATCAAAGAATTTAAAGCTTTCTGCCGGCTCTGTTGCGCTGCCTTGCGATGTCATTTCCTGCACAGTATAGTCATCCCAGAAGTTAAAGGTTGCTGTCGCGCGTAAAGTAATGCCTTTGTCGTTAGGAGTCGCGTTGTCGGATTTCGGCGGTCTCTGCAAAATACCGGTTGCCGTACCGTCGCCGTTGTCTTCCGCATAAATATACTGCGCGTCTTCCGTCTTAACTGTCGTCCATGAGATCTTCGCATACGAATACTTCGATAAGGTCTTCGGAAGAATCAGGTTTTGGTTGATCGTTCCGGATACTGCTGTATGCGTCCATCCGTCCACCATTTTATCTTCGGCGGCATTCGTATTCTCACCCTTGATGGCATCCCACGTAATGTCTTTAAGAACTTTATCCAGCATATCATTTACATGGAAAACATCCCAGCCGACATGCACGTGCATCGTCACTTCTTCTTCTTTTCCGTCAAGGCTGAGTTTGAAATGCACATCGTTGTAAATAGCCGCCGTCGTGCTGAATCCAGACGTCCCTTGATAATACCTTGTGATAGTCCCGTTTTCGCTGATATAGTCTATGCCGTCTTGCGGCATGGATTTTGTGCCGACCGAAACGAGAGAAACCTCAATGCCTTCTTGCTGGTCAACATAGCCTTTCACCGGATAGCCTTCTCTGTCCAGATACTGCTGCATAGCCTGCACGATATTCGTGTGGCCGTACATCTGCATCGGCTGGATGAAAGCTCGTGAATTGTTAATCCTGTCTGCAATTTGCTTGAGCGTCTCTTCTGCTGCTCCGCCCGCCGATGTAAGCAGAATCTTAAATGTTCTGTTTTTGCTTATGTTGTTGTTTGTAACGGTTGCGGTTAAAGTAACCGTCTTGTTTTCGCCTGTCGGTCTCGTAACCACGGCTGTGTCGCTGCTTATCGTGATATTTCCAGCATCGCTGCTCCACGCAATGGTGCTGCCTTTTTCGCCGCTCGTCGGCAGAATAAGTGCTTCGCAGCTATCAGGCAGGCGATATACACCGCTTGCGTCCGCTGACAACGTTCCGTCATTTGTAAGATCAATGCCTACTTTTTTGAAAATGTCATCCCAGGTAAGCGTATTGTCTTCGTAAAACACCTGCCATCCCTCAAGTGTATCACCGTCTGTAAATACTTTCTTTTCTGATTCCAATGCGTCAGCTCTGGTCTTGTCTTTGATGACGATGGCCTTCATGTCCGCCAAAGCGTTCTGCTCAAATTCCGGAACAACCGGTGCATTTCCGCCTTGCCATGTCAGAATCGGGAACCCGTTGTTGATGTCGCCTTCGCTGTCCTGATTGTATGCGCTGCCTAAGGTGTAGACGAATGAGGCACTGCGCATCTCTTCGGCTGTCTTTTCCTGAATGGAAACACCGGTCTGCGCCTTGTTGGTTGCAATTGTATTTGCACAAAGGTTTTTAAGTACATAGGTGTTTTCTACCGTGCCGCTGTTCATGCCGATGACGCTGCCGATACCGGTCTCAGGTCCGGTTACCGCACCGATGGTGTAGGAGTTTTTCAAGGCAGCAGAGCTTTTTAATTCTCCCACGAGACCGCCGATGGCTCTGTTTCCGGCTTTATTCGGATTGGATGAAATACTGCCTGTAAAGTAGCAATTTTCAATTGCACCATATGTATATCCGGCAATACCGCCAAGGTTCAGTATCTGATTGTATCCATTGCTGGTGTTTGCAATTTCTGCATGACTCACACAGTTTTTTATGATGTTTCCGCTCATTGCGCGGCCTACAATACCTGCCGCACTGTTGCCGGAGTCAGTATTTGTAATTGTTCCGCTGAACAGACAATTCTCAATTGTACCTTTGCTTGTGTTCGCAATACCACCAAGGTGGGAAGTGCCGCTAATCGTGCCGAAAACATTCAAGTTTCTCACTTTTCCGTTCGGTGCGACGCAGTTCATCAAGCCTCCCTTTCCGGAAAGACCGATAATGCTGTATCCGTCTCCGTCTAATGTTCCTGCAAAACCGGAATTTTCATCCCTATAGTCGTATGCACCGAAGCTTGTCCATTCTTCATTATTAAGATTAATGTTTTGAGTGAGTTTGCCGTTTATTGCAGCATCTTCTCCTACTTTCGCCGCAAACCATGCTAACTCTTCAGCACTGCTTATTTGATAAACGCCATTCGTAAGCGTTGGCTCTTTAGTCGCAGTTCCGTCCCACGCAGTTCCTGCCGATACAAGATCGACTTTGATTTCCTTTGCTGCATCTGCTGTGAAATATCCGCTCTTGCTTACATATCCGTTAGCACTTACCTTATAGGAATATTTTTCGTTTGCCGGTAAGCTGTAGCTGCTTGCGTTTTCTTCAAGTGCCGTCATCGTTTCTCCGGCCTCGTTCTTTACGACAATTGCTGCACCTGACGGTGTAACTTGGAACGAAACAGCATGACGCGCAGTCTCCGTCATAGAAACCGTAACGGTCTTTGTTTCTTCCTCTCCTGCAATTGTCAATGCCTGATTTGTAGTCGGCATATACCCGAAAGCCGTAACCGAATAGCTGTAATTTCCGGCCTCCAAAAGATAGCTGCCGCCTACAGGCTCAATTACCTTGTCGCCATTCTTCACCGAAATTACCGCATTATTCGGCATACCTTCAAAACTTACTTTCGTAAGCGGCGCAGCAGTGAAATCCCTGAGCCGAACAAAATCTTTATCGTCTTTTGACATAGCATAATCATTCACATAACATTTGTATGTCAGTGTGATGACATCTCCTGCTTTCGCTAAAACGCTATACTCTTTCCAGTTCTCGCTAACTTCCTCAATTCTGGCAATCTGCTGGTTATTTCGCTTTATTATCAAGCCATATTCACTGCCTGTTAATTTGCTTCCTTCCTCGGAAACCATATATTTAAAATTCAGCTTCGTTGATTTTTGGAAGGTAAATGTAATGATGCCTGTCGTACCATCAGAAGTATTTGATGACTGCAAATACTTAATCGCACCTTCCTTTGCGGGTTTAAATTTATAGTAGGTACTGTTTGCAACAGTCGCTCTTCCGTTAAGCTCTGTGAAAAAGTCCCCAAAAGTCAGGGTCTTTTCAAGCGTAACTTCTACAGTCATTGCTTCTTCACCCACCGTAAATTCACCTGTTTCGATTTCGCAGCCTGTGCAGGTTACGGTATAGCTGTATGTGTCTGCCGGAAGATTATATGTTCCATCTTCGTCTGCAGTAATTACTGTATTTCCGCTCTTAACTGCAACTGCTGCGTCCGCTGTAATTCCTGACGGTTTTGTGATTTTGAAAGTCACCGCATAGGTGTCTGTCTTTTCCATGGTGACAGTTTCGCTTACATCACTGCCATTCACAGTAAAGCTACCGTTTGCATCTTCATATCCGAAAGCCGATGCCGTATAAGTATAGCTGCCGTTCGCAAGCAAATAGCTTCCATCCGCTTCTGCTTCGATTACTGTTTCACCCTGTTTTACAACGAACATCGTGCCTACCGGCGCACCTGCAAAGGTGAGTTTGTAGAGATTTTCTGCAGAAAAGTCTTTCAAATATACGGTATCGTCATTGCGATTACCACTGGAATCCTTCGTATATTTGAGAACTACACTGTCATTTGCGGAAAGTTTGATGTTGTAGCTGGTCCAGTCAATTTCCCCGCTCTTTTTAATCTCTTCTGTTCCATTCAACAGAATCAAAAACTTATCATAGCTTTGTTCCGTGCTTACTTTATAACTGAATGAAAGTTTCTGCGCAGTTTTAACTGTGATTTTCATCGCAGCGATTGAAGATCCTTTCTCCTTGTTATTAGATTGCAATATAATGTTTTCTCCGGTTTTCGTAGGGGAAAAGCCATATTCCGTCGCTTTGTCAGCATCTGTATTGTTTACCGCTTCAATTCCGCTCATTGCTGCAAACACATCGCTGAATACCAATTTGCGAATCATTTGAATTGTTTCTGTAACATCTTCAGCTGCAATCGTAAAGCTGCCTTGCGCGCTCTCACAGTTTGGATGTGTGATTGTATAAGTGTATTCACCTTGCGGAAGGCTGTAGCTTGTTTCTGTTCCTGATGCCGCCTGCTTGCCGTCTGACTTGATTTCAACAGTGCAGTCTCCGCTGACGCCATCCGGTAAACTGATCTTAAAAGAAATTGTCTTCTTAGCAAGCTCGTCTAATGTAACAGACTCTGTTTTATCCTCGCCTGCGACGGTAATTGTTCCGGTTTTCGTCTCGTATCCAAACTTCGAAATTGTATAGCTGTATGTTCCATCCTCTACCATATAGGAACCGGCTGCAGAGTCAACCGTTTTTCCATCCGAATCTTTTAATTCGATTGTTGCGCCGACTATTCCCGGTGTCGAAATGGTTAGCTTATGAAGTTCCGCAAGGCGGAAGTTCTTGAGCCAAACGCAGTCGGAACCACCTGCTCCGTAAGAATCCTTCGCATATGTCAGAGTAACTTTCTGACCGCCTGTTACCGTAAGAAATTTTGAAACAAACTCCTTGGTTGTGGTAATTTTGCTTCCGCTTGTCGAATTGATCAGTAATCCGTCTCCATAAGTTTCAGTGCTGACTTTATAGTCAAAATAAAGTTTAGATGCCTTGACATCCTCATTCAGTGTAATTGTCACAGTAACCTGTGAATTATTCATTCCTGCGCTATTTGACTTCAAAGCACCTTCGGCAGTATCATCAATAAATTCCTTACCGTCTTCTCCCTTATAGGAACTGTTATGACTGTATTCTACCGTTGCTTTGCCTTTCAGCCCATTGAAAACATGGCTTGGGAAAAGCTTTTCTTCAATTTTTATGTCAAAAGTCGCAGTCTTTCCTTTATAAGTAATCGTGATTGTTTGCTTATCAGCCGGGATGCTTGAGTCAAAGCCTGTAACTTCATAATCTCCCACAGCAATTACCTTCTGCGTGTTGTCGCTGAGAGTGGCAGTTACGACTAAGCCTGCTCTGTCGAACTGTTCGCCCTGCGTATAGACAGTTTTATAATTTCCGCTTACCGAAATCTCGGTTACCTGTTTAAGTTCTACTTTTTTATTCGGGCCATCGGTCTCAACATTGTATGTTCCGCTTTCGTCCTCATAGCCGTCGGCAGTTGCTGTATAGCTATAGTTGTGATTCTTTAAAAGAGAATACGTGAATTTCTCTCCTTCAGAGGGCTGCACGGTCGTTTCGCCGTCTTTCAGTTCAAAAGTCGCTGTGTCCGGTGTGACTGCGAAACGCACATCTGTCCACTGCTCGCTGTCTTTCTCAAGAGTTACTTCTACACTTGTCGGGACTGCCGTGAGAACGCCTCCGTTCTCCGTAACTGTAACCGTTTCGCTTTGCGCTGCATATCCGTCCAAACTTACCGTATAGTCGTGTGCTCCTGCCGGAAGTGGCACATTGCAGCTTCCTGTATAGGTTGCTCCGTTAACGCTCAGTATGGCATTTGCCGGTGTGATATTGAAGCTCACGCTTGCAGTCGGTGTTTCCCATGTTAATGCAGGGTAATCGTCTGCTTTGGGCATGAAGGCATTGCCGAGAGCCTTTGCAAATTCTGCGGATTTCATTTCATCGGCGGTTTTAGAAATAATTGCATTCAAGTTGTCAGACTTGTATACATTCCCCCCCTTTTCGTAGCTGCTATCTAAGTAATAGCAGTTGTTGATTGTTTCACCATTATGCCATCCAACAATAGCTCCACAATTTCCAAGTTCACCCACGCCCAGCTGCCCTGCATTATAGCAGTTTTCAATCTTACTTGAACTATCTCCAGCAATGCCTCCGATGTGACCTCTACTACCAGTATAAGTTGACGTGATCATTCCGATATTGTAACATTCACTAATGCTCCCAGTAGTTTTGCCTGCAATTCCTCCTACATATCTTCCGGTTGATGTAACGTTTGCTGCATTCTTGCAGTTTTTAATTGTGCCTGCATTTTTTCCAACAATTCCGGATATGTATTGACCGCCGGAGACCGTTCCTTCAACAGCAAGATTCTGAATAACCGCACTCGTAGCTGTTGATTCAAAAACTCCGTTCGTGGTTCCATTCAGCGTCACCGTATGCCCATCACCATCAAATTTTCCGCTGAACTCCTTGCTGTATGGTTGGGAAATCGTAATGTCTCCTCCAAGCACATAGTTTCCGTTTGCATCCATAGCCGCAAATCCTTCCGCGGTGGTAATCACGCTTGCATCTGCCCACGCGGTTTCCACGCCCATGGTATTAGGCATCATGGTAAACACCATCACGATTGCCATGAACACAACCAGTGCTCTTTTGAAATAACTTCTATTTGTTAGTTTCAATTCCTTTTTCTCCTTTCAAATTTATCGCTTTTTTGCCGGTCTTGATACATTTTTGCCGATAACACTTGAAAAGAGTCTTTGTTTTGGTTATACTTTTTTCAAGACAGCAAAACTGCCGCTCGTTTACGGCCGGCATATTGTTGTTAGCCGCTCGGCACCGCCAATTTTCCAGGTTCACGGTGCCGGGCTTTTTTATATAATACCCTTTCGGTTATTATCAATGTTTCTTGGGCGCGCTTTCGTCTCTCTTTGCCGCCGGCAGCACCGCGCCCGTGCGATGCTGCCTATAATTTGGATGAAAAGAAAAACAGACCGTCTTGCGACAGTCTGTGAGTTTATCATTGTAAAAAAGCCCTTCCTCAATCGGAAGTCCGCCTTTCGGTCTAAAAAGTGCCACCGGCGAACGTCCCTGCCGCTCTAACAGGAATATCCTTATGCCATGTTTACCTTTTTAAGTGATGCTCACTCTGTCTCAGAGAATTCATACATCTAAGCAATAACTCGTCTCCCGACTCGTCGCCTGCCCGGCGCATCACGGTTGCTGAGAAACAGCCGGAGAATCTCACTCCACTTCCGTTAGTTACCCTTATAAACTGCATATTAAGTTTTGCCGGAATCGGCTATGTCCATATGTTACCACTTGCCATGCAAAAAAGCAAGGGGATTTTACGAAATATATCTACCGGCTTTTTAGCGAGTTAGAACATTTTGCCTGATTTTCGCGGGGCATTCTAACTTTTCAAATTCGTTTTAGAATAGGAAATCGACTTTGCAGTACGCATTCTAATTTCTTCTTCCTTAATGTTGCTTTTCTCCCTGTTTTATCCTTGGCATTCTTTCCATCACGCCTCGACATGTCCGACAATCAGTCATGTTTGATCCTTTCCTCAGCTCTTTTTGAGCTTTTCGCCCTTTTGAGACACCGTTTGACCCCTCTTTTTTAGAACTGGAAGGAATTTTCCGCTGGGCTATTCTAAATCGCCCGCAAGAATTTAGAATGCGAACTCAACTTTCGGGCTTCGTATCTAAATTCCGAATTTCATGCTACACAAAAGCGGCTCTTACGAGCCGCCTGGATGTGAGTATTATTTCCGTCACTTCATTTTTTCGTTCGATTGACCCCTCGAACATCAATACTTGTAACGGAATAAAATGAAAAAGGATTATCTTTATGATTTTTTCGGTGGGATAACGATTGCCTCCCCGTCTACAACAACCTGCCCCTCTTGATTGGTGCAAACTGTTCTTAGTTTAACACGATTCTTTTTAATATTTTTTTCTAGGACCTCAACAGTTGCCGTAATCGTATCGCCAAAATGTACCGGTGCTACAAATTTCACTTCTTGTTGAAGATAAATTGTCCCTCTTCCCGGAAGTTCTGTTCCCAAAACAGTTGATATCAGGCTAGCAGAAAGCATTCCATGAACCACTCTCTGGTTAAAAACACTATCCTTAGAATATTCTGCATTTATGTGTGCCGGATTCATATCACCCGTTACACCCGCAAAGAGGTAAACATCGCTTTCGCTAATTGTCTTTGAAAATTCTGCGTTTTGTCCAATTTCTAATTGTTCGATGTTGTAACTCATTTTTTTCTCCTATTTATTTTGTAACAAGTTTCAGTGCGTCTCTTGCAATCATAAGCTCTTCATTCGTTGGAATCAGAAGAATTTTGACCTTTGAATCCTCCATTGAGATAATAGTCTCTTTTCCCCGCACTTTGTTCTTAACAAGGTCAAGTTTAATTCCTAGATTTCCCATTTCATTACAGATAAGTTCTCGCATAGTAACA
>ERZ779737.2061-NODE-2061-length-13964-cov-4.733410_pt1 | contig 13964 bp, 12 predicted proteins | sample MGYA00511889_ERZ779737 | MGnify/ENA primary metagenome ERZ779737 (study PRJEB29588, sample SAMEA2163575) | human gut metagenome | biome: human gut; feature: human-associated habitat; material: faeces | place: Denmark | collected 2008/2010 ...
AGCCGCCCTTCATGGGGCGGCTCTTTTCATGGGGAATTGGTGGAATTGGAAGACACAACAGATTTAAGTTCTGTTGGCGTATGCCGTATCGGTTCAAATCCGATATTCCCCACCAAGATAAAAATGAATTGAGGTGTTTCTGTGTTCAAGACAAGCATTACATCGACACCGTTTACGTCAGAGGCGGCTAATAGCTTTTTTCAGAACATTACCGGAAGCTATTTTGGCAATGACTGTTCGTTCCTTTCAACGCTTCGTGCACTGGTTGCACCTCGAATCAAAGAGGACGAAAGTGTTTACCTGACTTTCGGTTCGACCAATTATGATGGGAACACTATCCGTAACGTTCCAGCAGAACGTGCGGTTAGTGCTATCTGTAGCAGTTATCAAATGAATGCCAGCGGTGCGCTCATAGTCCATAGCTTCAATGCTGACCAAAATAGCAATCTGGCTTGTATGCAGATTGTGGAGGACAAGTTTACTTCTATCTACCCAGAGTATCACCGTCTTGATAAGGTCAAAGCGTTTTATCGGAAGTCATTCAATGTTGATTGTTATATCAACCCTGACAAGAAGTCGGTGATTGTCTTCGTTGACAATCTTGATGTTAAGAAAATGCATTACCTTCAGGTATCTATTCTTGCATTCATGCCGTGGTACCTGAATCAGGATGATGGTTTGACAGAAGATGAGCTTGCATTGATGCAATCCTTGCGAGAAACAAATTCGGCAAACTATGAGAAGTACATTGCAAAGCTTGCCGAGGGATATGATTTCAGAACAGCGCGGATTCGTCAGTTGCTGGGTGATTTTGAAACCAGATATGAGCGCATCGAATGCGATACTGTTCGCAATGAAATCCAATCTATTGACATGGAGATTCAGCGACTCAATGATTCTATTGGCGCGTATCTGTCGCGCCGCAATGACAAGTGCATCAGATTGTTGGGACTTGAGCAAAGAATTGCAGAGGGCGGTGGAGATTCTGAAATCATGGATTATTTCCTCTGCAACAACAGACTTGTCCTGTCTCATGTTAGCAATACGGATATGTATTTCTCGGTTAAAGACTACCTTGAATACTTTGACAGAGATATGGCTGAGCGAGCAATCAACAATAGAAGCAGTTATGTGTATCGACCGGATGGTGGCAACGGTCACAATGCGGCAGCTTCAGAGAAAATGCAGAAGCTGATGCAGGAGATTTTCGTAAGTGAAAATCCTCGGCTTAGAATCCGCTTTTGCGCAGCATATAGATTCGACCTGAATGGTAGTGTTTCTGCGCAGACTGGTGATTTTTCTGATTACACATTTGATGGTTATATGCCTAATACGCATATTGACCGTTATCATTGCATGGGCAATTACAGCAGGACTATCAATGAACTGCTGAGAAAACGAAATTATATCGGTGCACTTGAGCAGTGTATTGCGTCCTGTAAGAGTCTGAACTTCGGCGACAGTGCAGTTATGGGCGAGTTTATGAGAACCATGTGGTCAAATAACACGGTCAGTCGTTGTATTGAGTTGCCAGATGGTCGCGTTGTAAAGCCGAACGAAGCAATTAGATGGCTTGATGAGCAGGAGGCAAAGGATGAGCAGACGGAGGAGGCGCAAAATGAGCAGACCAATTAAGTTGACGCAGGAACTCATTGATGAGTGCCGTCAAGATTTTGAGAAGGCTTTGTCACTTACAAAGCTCTCGGATGGAAAGCTTTCTTTTACCAAAGCGTTCTCATGTGGTGACAGAAAGGCAGTAGTTTACTTCAGCGCAGAGGCGTGGGCAAAGATGACTATGCTTATCAAAGAGTTCGATAAAGAGGTCGCATGGCATGGTGTCGCACGTCGAACTGAAGATGAATCGCTTGACGAGTATGTCATCGATGACATCGTTGTCTATCCGCAGGAGGTAACCGGCGCAACGGTTGAGATGGACACCGAGAAATATGCTCTGTGGATTCAGGAAAACATCGAAGATGAGCGTTTCAACCACATCTATATGCAGGGACATTCCCATGTAAATATGGGTACGTCTCCATCCTCTGTTGACCTCAATCATCAAGAGGAAATCCTCGGGATGCTTGGCGATAATGACTTCTACATCTTTATGATTTGGAACAAGTCATTTGCAAGCACAAATAAAATCTATGACCTCAAGAAGAACGTGATGTTTGAGGATAAAGATATCACGGTCAAGATTATCGGTCAGAATGAAGGACTTGATGAGTTTATCAAAAACGCGAAGGATATGGTGAAGTCAAAGTCCTATGCGTATGGCGGTCAGAGCGGATACGGCGGTTACTACAATCAAGGATACAGGGGGGCTCCGGCTGGTACTCCGTACAATCCACTTGCAGGTAAGTCCGACGACAAAAAGGACAGCAAGAAAGAAGAAAACAAGGATAAGTCATCTGGTAAAAAGAACGATGGAGAGAAACCCAGAACCAGAATTGGAGCTGGTTGGCATGGACAGAATGCTTGCCAAGAATCGATGTGTGGCTGGGAAGACGAAGATGACTACGACCCTTATGCATACTTAGGAGGTAAGTAATATGGCTATTGACCTGTCAAAGAGCTATGAATATTTCCAGCCCGAGAAGGTTGATTGTAGAATCCATATCGTCGGGTGTGGTTCTGTCGGCGCGACGGTTGCGGAGCTGCTGGTTCGCTTAGGGCTCACGAACATCGCGCTGTGGGATATGGACACGGTAAGCCCACACAATCTGGCGAATCAGATTTTCCGTCAGCAGGACATTGGGCGCTCTAAGGTCGAGGCATTGGCGGATATTCTTTTCGACATCAATCCTGATGTTAAGGATGACCTAAAGCTTTACAAGGATGGGTGGAACGGACAGCAGTTATCCGGCTATGTGTTCTTGTGCGTCGATAACATCGAGTTGAGAAAAAAGATTGTCGAGAAACATTTCGACAATCCGTATGTAAAGGCGATGTTTGATTTCAGAACTCTGCTGGAGGCTGGTCAGCACTATGCTGCTGATTGGTCTGACTACAAGATGAAGAAAGACCTCCTCAACTCCATGAATTTTACACACGATGAGGCGGCGGAAGAAACTCCAGTCTCAGCTTGTGGCATCACGCTTGGCGTTGTGACTACGGTCAGAGTGATTTGTGCTCTGGGTGTGAGCAACTTCGTCAAGTACATCAGGGGTAAGGGGCTGAATAAGCTGATTATTTGTGACGCATTCCAGCCGCTGTTGGATGCGTTTTAATTTTCAAAAAAGAACGAAGGGAGGGGTAAGGTATGGACACGACCGTTGGTGCTCTCAAAGTAGGTGCACAACTCGTAATGGGCAAGTACGGTGTGGACAAAGACAACCCGTACCCGATTGTTTGGCTGAAAGGAAATCCAAACTGTGATTTTATCACAGAAAAAGCTATCGACTACCTGTGCTTCGATGCGGCGGAAGAGACTGGGCATTATAGGCGTGTTAATAATGCGAAGTATCCAGTGTCAAATCTGTTTTCGTTCTTGAACAGTGACCAGATGATGTGGTATCACGCAATGCACGATAATGATTCTTCGCCCGGTGCCTTTGTGAGGTATAGTTATGCTCGCTATGAAGACCATTACGGGTTTCTGTATTTCTTTGAAGACCACGAGATTGCTTCTTTGGTTAGGAAAGAGTATGTGGTCGGAGAGAACCGAGTGTCTTCGTTGATTCGCCTACCATCAATTGCAGACATTTTTAGCCTCCAAGATGGGCGGCGCTTTGACTTATTCAAAAGAAAAGGCATTCGTCCGAATCCGACAGCCGACTTGTTCGACCTGAAAGCTCGTTATGCAGGGCTTGATTCAGACCGTGGATTTATGAGCTTCTGGCTGTTAGACGATGTTGAGACCGAAAGAGCGGCGATTTCGAATCGCTCTGGTGTGTTAAACAGGCTGACAGCATCAAGCTGTTCCGGGGTAAGACCGGTGTGCACGTTGAGCCCTGACACGATTGTCAAACAACGAGAGGACGGCGTGTTTTTCATCAAGCCATTCACAACTCAAAATGTCTTTACGGACGAAGAACTGTTTGAATTATTAGGTATGGCGCAGCCTTAATGCGCCACAGACTGTAACGGATTTTCTCGTAAGAGAGCTTTACGCCAAAGGCTAAAGTAACAAATTGTCGGGAGGATGACCCCCCGGAGGATGACGCGGTGGAACCCTGAAAGCAAACCGGCTGCCACGGGTCGGCAGCATCACGCCATAAAGCTAACCAAATGTCAAGCACTTTTCGCCAAATCTTCGATACAAGGACGAAATGTACTAACATCAGACTCATGCTTTCAGTCGCAATGAAATCAAAGAAAAAAAATCTCGCATCTTGCAAGAGCTCGCACCACCTCCCACAGGGACGACGTAGTCTTCAGACTTAGGAATTCTGGGAAGCAGCAGACATATGTAGGTTACAGTTAGTTATTGGACAAGGAGGGGAAGAAATGGTCTATATCACTGTTAGGCAGTCACCGATTTATCATCAGATGACACTGGAAGAGTACCTGTTTCAAAACTATCAGACACCTCCGGTTGTCAATGCCAATATTGCAAACACAAGAACATACGAGGTCGAAAATGTCAGTGAACATTTTTCCAGCAAGATTGGTGTTGAAGCTTTAATCGGAAAACTCGTGCGATTTAATAACGATACAGCAGAGCTTCGTGCAAAGGAACGGAGCGAGTTGTATGAGACCTTTTACATCCCAAAGAAATCTGGTGGTCTTCGTAGAATCGATGCGCCAAAGGCAGAGCTGATGGACGCCTTGAGAAGACTCAAAACGATTTTCGAGGATGATTTCCATGCACTCTATCATACCGCCGCGTTTGCTTATGTAAAGAAGCGGAGCACAGTCGATGCGGTTAAGCGTCACCAGAAGAACAGCAGCAAATGGTTCGCAAAGCTTGACCTGCACGACTTTTTTGGCAGCACAACATTGGATTATGCCATCTCAATGTTCTCGATGGTTTTTCCTTTTAGTGAGATTGTTAAAGAGCCACAGGGCGAGGCAGCATTGCGGACAGCTATGTCGTTAGCGTTCTTAAATGGTGGGCTACCGCAAGGTACCCCAATTTCACCGCTTATCACAAACGTAATGATGATTCCGGTTGATTTCAAACTGTCGAATACGCTCCGTAATTTTGAAAAACAGAGCTTCATTTATACCAGATATGCGGATGACTTCATCATTTCATCCAAGTATGATTTTGATGTTCGTTCTGTTGAAGAGCTGGTAGTAAGTACATTGAACAGCTTTGGTGCCCCGTTCACAATCAATGCAAGCAAGACTCGGTATGGTTCATCAGCGGGGCGCAACTGGAATCTTGGCGTTATGCTGAATAAGGACAACGAGATTACGGTCGGTCATAAAAAGAAAAAGCAGTTCCAGTCAATGCTGTACAATTACATCACAGATAAGAACAATGGTGTCGCTTGGGAGCGGAATGATGTACAGGTAATGTATGGTCTGCATAGCTATTATCGTATGGTCGAAAAAGAGACCATCGACGCAATTGTAGCTTACATCAACAAGAAAATGAATGTGGATGTAATCCGCATGATGAAGGACGACCTGCGGTAACGTCTATAAATAACCCGCAATCCTGTAATGCATAATTGCGAAAGCAATGCTTATCGCCAAAGGCATAAGTAACAACTTGATAGGGAGGAAAACCTCCCCGGAGGCGCATTCACCTGCAGACTCAAGTCATCCTTCGAGGCTGCGAACCACCGGTGAGCAGCCCGAATCACTTGAATCCATTGTGCCACAATGGATTCAACGAGACGACCAAAAGATGTCGCACGCCAGTCACTGGGTGCCGGAGCTCCTCCTCGTAGGGAGCTACCTCAATGTAGATTACAGGATAATCAAATTATCATTTGCAGTGAATAACATTTCGTAAGGAATGTGCTTCACGCCAAAGGCTGAAGTGTCACTTTGCTGGACAGCACGATTCCCCGCCCGCAGCCTGCTGCGAAGGCGCCTAAGCTTGCTGTACAGCTCATTAAAACTATACTGGATGTCTTGTCATCTCCATCCGATGAGCGACCGTCGAACTCATTGTCTCCCAATGATTTCATCATCGCCACTTGGGATTTGAACTCGCTTTCAACTCATCTAAATCCCGTCGTTACAGGAGATAAACGAAGAGACCAGAACAGAATATACATATGGACTGCAGATGAGAAAGGAACTGAGCATGATTTATGTTACTGGAGATACACACGCAAACATTGATATTGCCAAGCTTAATACAACAAAGTTCCCACAACAAAAGGAATTGACGAAGAATGATTTCGTAATCATATGTGGCGATTTTGGACTCTGCTGGGACGGTTCGCATCGAGAGATGTGGTGGCAAGACTGGCTGACAGCGAAAAACTTTACGACACTTTGGATTGATGGCAACCATGAGAACTTTGATATGCTCTACCAGTTCCCGCTGATTGACAAATTTGGCGGAAAGGTGCGTGAAATCGCTCCTGACATCTATCATCTGGACAGAGGTCAGGTGCTCACGATTGATGGAAAGAAAATCTTCTGCATGGGCGGTGCTCGCTCTGTTGATAAAGAGTATCGCGTGGAACATATCTCATGGTGGAAAGAGGAAATGCCGTCCAGAGAAGAAATGGAACGAGCGATTGCAGCGCTCGAACAAAATAATTGGCGAGTTGACTATGTAATTACACATTGTGCGCCAAGGAGTATTCAGACTCTGCTCGCAAGCTGGTACGAGAATGACCCGATGGTCAGCTTTTTGGATAGGGTTTGCTCCGACCTCACATTCAAGCGGTGGTTCTTTGGACATTATCATGTGGACAAGCAGGTCAATGAGCAATTTATTGCTCTGTATAATAAAGTAATTCCAATGGAGTGGTAAGCCTAACGGTAAGGCAGCGGTTTGCTAAACCGTGAGTAATCCGAAAGGATGTGCAGGTTCAAGTCCTGTCCACTCCGCCAAGGGGTGTGGTGCAATGGCTAACATAGCGGTCTCCAAAACCGTCAGATGGTGGTTCGAATCCATTCACCCCTGCCAGTTGTTGGGTAGCTCCCAACTGATGTGAGCGATTATCGGCTTACCTCACAAAGAATGAAAATGCTTGCTGAAAACTGCGCTTGTCTTGATGCGTCAAGACCGGTTTGACCTGACGGAATAGGGGCTACGACTTTTCGGAGCGTAGTTGCCGGTAGCGTGTGACAATCTAAGCGAGAAGCCGACCATGCGGCGTTGGTGTTCAACGGTTAGCACTCCGGTCTTCCAAACCGGTGGCCACGGGCGGATGCGCTCCAAGCTGGGACAACTTGTGACGGCCATTGAGGGAATCACTACACCGCTTCAAAGAAAGCTGCTGGCACAGGTCATAGACCATATCGACGATTTGAATAGACGTATTGCCGACTTGGACAAACTAGTTCAGGATTACATGGATGAATATGAAGCGGCAATTACTGCTCTTTGCGATATTCCTGGCATCGCCCGGCGCAGCGCCGAGGTGATTCTGGCGGAAATTGGTCTGGATATGAGCAGATTTCCCAGTGCTGCCCATCTTTGTTCCTGGGCTGGGGTTTGTCCTGGCAACTGCCAGAGCGCGGGACGGCGAAAGCACGGAAAAACGACAAAAGGAAACAAGCCGCTCAAGACGATTTTGACCCAATGCGCAAAATCTGCACGTTCTGTAAAAGGGTCTTATTTCTCGGCGCAATACCAGCGGATCGCAGCAAGGCGAGGCAAGAACCGTGCTACACTTGCAGTCGCTCATTCCATGTTAATCGCCATATACCACATGCTTAGAAACAACGTGCCATTTCGTGATTTGGGCTCTGACTATTACGATTCTTTTAATAGGGACAGAAAAATACATGGTTACCTGAAACGCCTGAAAGCACTGGGCTGGGAACCTGATGCCCTGCCCGGTTCCGCCTGAACCAACAACTTATACTGTCCTTTAGTCTGCCCTCTGGGCGGGCTGGGTCGTTGCGCCCTTCTGGGGGAAGGTTTTCATAACAAAATAGCCGCCAGCGTTTCGCTTGCGGTTTACCAGCCGTTGAAATCATGATTGACCTTTGCGGAGTAGAAATTGTCCATCGTTGCCGGAGCGTTATAGAGTGTGGTCAGGAGATATGCCCTGATGTTCCGAATGTTGGACGGACATTCCTTCATTGCGTGGAAAACATACTCGATGTGGCTGCTGTCCAGCTTGAGAAAGCGGGACTTGACCACTTGCTGCGGCATATCTTCGCCATTGATGCGGATGGTAGGAGCAGTTGAGCAAACGGCATCCAGCATGATCTCGACAATTTCACCGAGGCGGTCTCCGTCAGGGCGGTCTTTCATAATCTCGTATTCGATGTTCTCTTCGATGATTTCTCTATATCGCTCTCGCTCATCCATCCAATCAGTCCCATCATTTCTGCGTCCTGTGCCTGAGTGATTGATAGATGGAGTATTGTTCAAGTGAGTATTTTCTTGGTGTGTAATTACTTGGTTCGTATTTATTTGTATTGGGTTTCCCGATGTCGGGACATCCGTTGCCGGTTTTACCGGTATCGGCTTTTCCGATGACGGTGAATCCAACGCCGGTTTTGACAACTCCGGTATTTCAAAGACAAGATACTCGCTTTGCGCCATTCTGCCGTTTTTGTCCCTACGCTGACGCCTGATGATATAACCGGCATCCTCCAATTCCTGCACAGCAGAGCGAACGCCGTCGATGCCGTCCGCGTTGAGCTTGGCGTCGGTTATGAAAACCGCGCCGCCGCTCGCCGCCGCGGCGTCGGAGACCGCGCGGTTGTTTTCGAAGCGCGTCGTTCCCGCGCCGGAAATTTCCAGCAGCCCGGACGCGAAGACGGCGCCGCCCGCCGCGGCGAGATTTTCCGACGCGGTTTCGCCGCTGCTGTTTTCGTAGGAAATTTCTCGTCCGTGCGCGAGGTTCCCGGAAAAGACGACGTCGCCGTTTTCGCCGCTCGCGAGGCGGATTTCGTCCATGATGTGGGCGGAAACGAGAGCGCCGCCCTGCGCGCGGTAGTTCGTCCGTTCGTCGGCGACGAGGCGACGATTTTCGAAGCGCGTTCCCGCGCCGATGTCGAGCGTCGTGCCCGCGGCGGAATTTCCCGTCGTGAAAACGCGCCCGGTTTTCTTCGTTTCGTCCGTCGTGCCCGCGAACGCGACGTTTTCGACGGAAAGCGTCACGCCGTCGAGGAAGAAAATGTCGCCGGCGCCCTTCACGGACAAATCGACCTCGGACGAGGAAATCGTGCGGCCGCCGCCGAGAATTTTCGAGCCCGTCGCCAAAACTTCGATCGAGCCCGTCGCCGTCGTCTCGGAGCTTTCGTTCCCGTCCGCGTCTTCCGAAGTTTCCGTCGCGGTCGTGTCGACGCGAAAATCCTGCGTGATGTTCAGATCGGCGTTGTCGCGGTAAGTTTCTTTCTCTGCGCCCTCGGGCAGATATGTTTCCGAGAGATATTTCCGCAACGCGTCGCCGTCGGCGACGTCGTAGGAATCGCGCGTCGTCTCTTCGGCGAAAATCACGCAGGGCGAAAGCGTTCCCGCCGCGAGAAAAAGGGCGAGCGGCAGTTTTTTCCGGGATGCGGCAAAGAATTTCATCGTCTGAAAATATCGGGAAGAAAAAAACGGAAACGCCGATTTTAACGTTCCCGCGCGGATGCGCAAAGAAAAAGAAACCGGGACGGGAAACGCGTTCCCGCCCCGGTTTCGCCGCGCGAAGGCGCGGGAACGTCCTCACCAGGCGAAGGACTCCCCGGGCTCGACGGACGTCGTGAACGCGACGAGCAGCTGCACGCACTGGTCGACGACGGCGAGGTCGACGACTTCGCCCGGCGTGTGCATGTAGCGCAGAGGCACGGAAATGAGTCCGGCGGCGACGCCGCCGTTCGCCATTTGGATGACGCGGGCGTCCGTTCCCGTGGGACGCGCGTCGGCCTCGAGCTGATACGGGATGCCGATGCGCTTCGCGGCGGCGACGAGCTTGTCGAACACGAGCGGATTGATGTTGGGACCGCGGCAGATGACGGGACCGCCGGAGAGCGAAACGCGCCCGAACTTGCGGTTGTCCGCGTCGGGATGATCGGTCGCGTGCGTGACGTCGACGGCGATGCCGACGGTCGGGTTCAAGCCCTGCGCCGCGGTCTGCGCGCCGCGCGTGCCGATTTCCTCCTGCGTCGTCGCCACGGCGTCGACGCGCACGCCGAGCTTTTCGATGCGGGCGAGGCGGCGGAACGCCTCCATCACGACGTAGCAGCCGGCGCGATCGTCGAAGGCGCGGGCGACGGCGACGGAGCCGTCGAGAATTTCGAGCGTTTCGTCGTAAACGGCGGGATCGCCGATGTCGACGCGCGCGAGCGCCTCTTCGCGGGAACGCGCGCCGATGTCGATCCACATTTCATGCGTTTCGGGAACTTTCGCGCGTTCGGCGGCGCTCAGCAGATGCACGGCGCGCTTTCCCGTCACGCCGCGCACGACGCCCTTTTTCGAAAGGATGAGCACACGGCGGCCGCTCGGGATGATCAGGTCGTGCCCGCCGAGCAGGTTGAAATAAAGGAACCCGCGGTCGTCGACGTAGGAAATCTGCAGGCCGAGCTCGTCGATGTGCCCGGCGAACATCACGGACGTCTTCGCCTTCGGGTTCAGCGTCGCGATGCGGTTTCCGAGCACGTCGCCGCGGTATTCGTCGGCGTAATTTTTGACGAATTTGTCGCAGACGGCCTGCGCCTCGAACTCGTGCCCGGTCGGCGCTTTCGCGTCGAGCAGTTCCCGCAGGAACGAGGGCACCGGGAACGGTTTCGCTTTTTTGGGCGCGGAGGTTTTTTCTTTGTTCGCGGAAGTTTTTTTGGGCATGGCGTTTTCTTTTCGAGAAAAAAATCAGGGCGCGGGAACGACGGGCGTTTCGTCGAGGGCGGGCGGCGGGAGCGGCGCTTCCTCCTCCTGCTGCGGCGCGGGAACGGCGGCGTCCGCGGCGGGAACGGGATTTTCCGCGGCGGGAACGGGCTCGGCGGGAAGCGCCTCCTCCGCGGGAACGAGAAGCGCGGGAACGGCGTCCGCCGTCGATTTCGTCAGCGTCAGAAACGTGACGGCCTTCATGGGCACGCGCGCGTCGAATTCGAAATCCGCGTAGCCGGCGTCTTCTCTGTCGCCGGAAAGCACGCGCCTGGAGCGGCCGACTTCGTTCCCGCTGCGGTCGAACGCGCGCAGCAGCACCGGCGCGTTGAAATACTCCGCGAACGAAATGTAGAGCACGGCGCGCGGCTTTTTCCCCGCGTCGATGTGGACGCGCTCGACGACGACGCCGTCCGGGCGCAGCGCGTCGAATTTGACGGCGGGCGCGGCGTTCCCGTCGGTTTCCACGACATCCGCGTTTTTCCACGGCTTGACGACGGCGAGGGCGACGACGGCGGCGATGACCGCCAGCGCGCCGATGAATGCGAGAATGTTTTTGATCATGTCGGAGAAATTTTCGCGTTTGCCCGAAGGAAACGCAAGGAAAACGAACGCGGCGGCGAAAAGTTTTCGCCGGATTCCCCGGCGCGGCGTTCCCGCCGTTAAAGCTCGACAACCGCCGCCCGAACGGAGAAAATCTTTTCTCAGAATTATGAAACCGGTAGTATTCAACAGTACACTCCTCCGCGACGCGCACCAGTCGCTCGCGGCAACTCGCATGAGCACGGCGCAGATGCTCCCGATTCTGGACAAGCTCGACGCCGTCGGCTACGGGCGGCTCGAAACTTGGGGCGGCGCGTCCATCGACGCGGGTCTGCGCTTTCTGAAAGAATTTCCGTTCAAACGCCTCGACGCGCTCCGCGCCAAGACGAAAACCCCGCACATGATGCTCATGCGCGGGCAGAACATCGTCGCCTACAATCAGTCTCCGGACGACGTCGTCGCCGCGTTCGCGACGCAGGCGATTCGCCACGGCATGAACACGATCCGCATTTTCGACGCGCTCAACGACCCGCGCAACATGAAGACGGCGATCGAAGCGACGAAGAAAGCCGGCGGCGAAGCGCAAGGCACGATCTGCTACACGAACAGCCCGGTTCACACGGTCGAAGGCTTCATCAAGCTCGGCTGCACGCTCGCGGACATGGGCGTGCACAGCCTTTGCCTCAAGGACATGGCGGGGCTCGTTTCGCCGCGCGCGGCCTATGACATCATCAAAGGCCTGAAGGACAACGTCAAAGTTCCCGTGTGGTTCCACACGCACGAAACGACGGGGCTCGGCGCGTCCTCCTACCTCGCGGCGATCGACGCCGGCGTCGACGCGGTCGACGTCGCGATTCGCCCGTTCTCCGACGGGACCGCGCACCCGGACCACACGCGCATGATGGCGCTGCTCAAAGGCCACCCGCGCCGCCCGAACTACGACGCGCAGCTCATCGAAGAAATTTCCGCCTACGAAAAAGGCGTCTACGAAGAGCTTTCCAAATTCACGAGCCACAAAAACGAAGTCGTCAACATTGACGCGCTCCGCTACGAAGTTCCCGGCGGGATGCTTTCCAACTTCCGCAATCAGCTCAAGGAGCTCAAAATGGAAGACAAGTTCGAGGAAGTCTGCGCGGAAATTCCCTACATCCGCGAAAAGCTCGGCTGGATTCCGCTCGTCACGCCGACGTCGCAGATCGTCGGCACGCAGGCCGCGATGAACGTCAAGTTCGGCCGCTGGAAACAGTTCATTCCCGGCGCCATGGACATCGCGCTCGGCTACTTCGGGCAAACGCCCGCGCCGGTCGATCCCGAAATCCGCAAACTCGCCGCGGAACGCTCGAAGAAAGACCCGATCGAATGCCGCCCTGCGGATCTGATCAAGCCGCGCATGGAAGAGCTCCGCAAAGAGCTCAAGGAAAACAACCTCCCGGCGGACGACGAGCACTGCGTCATCTACGCGATGTTCCCGCAGCAGGTCAAGGAGCTCTATTTCCCGCCGAAAGAAGAGCCCAAGCCCGCTCCCGCCGCGGCTTCCGCCGCCCCCGCGCCCGCCATTTCCGCGCGCGTCGGCGTCTCCGGCAACGTCACGAACCTCGCGATGACGATCAACGGCACGACGCACGCCGTTTCCGTCGAAGAAATCGCCTGATTCGTCGTCGGACGATTTCCGCAAACGCAAAAAACGGCGTTCCCGCAAATTTCCGCGGGAACGACGTTTTTTTTTGCGCGCGAGCGATGCGCGCCGCGGCAACGACGCGTCAGAGCTCGATGCGCTCGCCGTCCTTCCAAAGCTCTTCGAGGGCGTAAGTCCGCCGACGGTCTTCCGAGAAAATGTGCACGACGACGTCGAACGCGTCGACGACGCACCAGCCGCTGTTCGGCTCGTTCTGCACGCGCACGTGCGCCGCGGGAACGACGTCGCGCACCGCCTTTTCCAGCTCGATGCGCAGCGCACGCAGATGCGGATCGGACGTTCCCGTCGCGATCACGAAATAATCCGTCACCGGAGATTTTTCCCCGAGAAAAATCACCTCGATGTTCGCCGCTTTCTTCTCTTCGAGCGCGGCGACGCAGCGCCTGACAAGCCCGATGCCCGCCGCGGGATTTTCCGCCGGCGCATCTTTTTTCCGCCGCGCGGGGGCTTTTTTCTTCGCCGCCGTTGCGGGCTTTTTCGGAGCGGCGGATTTTTTCGGAGCGCGCTCAGGCTTCGCCGCCGCGGACGCTTTCGCCTTCGCGGGCTTGGCGGGGACGGTCTTTTTCGCCGGCGTCCGACGCACGGTCTCGACGGGCTTGGTCTTTTCCGCTGTTTTCTTCGTTGCTGCCATAACGGTAAAGATGATTTTCGCGAATGATAGTCAAAACCTCCGCCGGCACGCAACCGCGGAGTTCGTCGATTTTCCCGGCGGCGACTTTCGCGCGGATTTCCGTCGACGACAAATCCATCGGCGGAATCGCCAGCGGCACGACGCGCGCGACGCCGCGCAGCGCGGCGGGAACGGGCGGCAGCGCGGCAGCGTCG
>ERZ779737.2068-NODE-2068-length-13921-cov-8.167604_pt1 | contig 13921 bp, 8 predicted proteins | sample MGYA00511889_ERZ779737 | MGnify/ENA primary metagenome ERZ779737 (study PRJEB29588, sample SAMEA2163575) | human gut metagenome | biome: human gut; feature: human-associated habitat; material: faeces | place: Denmark | collected 2008/2010 ...
TAATGCACAGCAGATTCGGATACGTTTCTACGCCGTCCACGACATTGTCCGGCCAGATAAATTTCGTATCCGGACATTCCTTCGCCGCCTCGGTAATCTCATAGAATTCCCAACCGACCGGAATGACAACATCAAACGTTTCCGCAGCCTTCATCAGCTGCTGCTTGTAATTTTCTCCCTTACATTCAATATATTCTACATCTAAGTTCAAATTCCGCTCCATTGCCTCTCCGCCCGTCTTCGCGGAATCATTAAAGGACAAATCGCCGAAGGTCCCGGACACAATGACTGCAACGGATACCGCGTCCGCGTTTTCCTCGTCGTCTCCCGCGCAGCCAACCAACGCGAAGATGCCGAGAATCAGCGCGAGCACCAATAAAAGCGATAGGCTTTTTTTCATATGTTTCGCCTCCGTATTATTCTCTCATTTCGTTTTGTTTTTCTGTTCATACTTTTATAGTATACCACATGCATTGTCTAATTTGCATAAAAAAATATGAACATTTTATAAAAAGCAGTGCAATTCCACCTCTGATACAAGAAAACACCACTGTGTTCTTGCGAAAATAAAGTCTTATATATATAATTAGCTTTGTATGTCTAATTATATAGTACGAATGCGAGGTTTTTTATGATATTAGATTGTCAAAACATCTGCAAGTCATTTGGCACGGATGTTATTCTGAATAATATTTCCTTTCATCTGGAAGAAAAAGAAAAAATGGCTATAGTCGGCATAAACGGAGCCGGCAAAACCACTCTTTTGAAGATAATCATGGGCGAGGAGGAGGCTGACTCCGGTCAGGTCATAATCTCAAAGGACAGAACCATCGGTTATCTCTCCCAGTATCAGGAGAGCAATTACAACACTATACAACCAAATCTAGGATCATCCCCACGCGTGTGGGGACAAGGGAGGTTTTACAGCTGTTGGGTCTGCATCGGAGGGATCATCCCCACGCGTGTGGGGACAAGCTTATCTGTCAAGGCATCTTCGCAAATCTCAAAGGATCATCCCCACGCGTGTGGGGACAAGTATGCACAGTATTCTATTGCTTCGTTAAAAGCAGGATCATCCCCACGCGTGTGGGGACAAGCATGTCCGCATTTTTGAGCCGAATCCCTGTCAAGGATCATCCCCACGCGTGTGGGGACAAGCACTTGACAGCAAGCGGTTACCGTTGTAAAAAAGGATCATCCCCACGCGTGTGGGGACAAGACATGTTTATGCAGATATGGTAAGGAGGTAATAGGATCATCCCCACGCGTGTGGGGACAAGTGTTGACGCAAGCACAGCAAAACAGATAGACGAGGATCATCCCCACGCGTGTGGGGACAAGCAACTCAGCGTCACCTCCGCTCTATAGTAGGCGGGATCATCCCCACGCGTGTGGGGACAAGGGTCAGTAAATAAAATGTATTTCGGTGAACTCAGGATCATCCCCACGCGTGTGGGGACAAGTTTTATCAGCCATACGACGCAGAGCTTTAGGTGGGATCATCCCCACGCGTGTGGGGACAAGTATTTTTCCACCTCTACTTTCGCTATAAATGCGGGATCATCCCCACGCGTGTGGGGACAAGTCTTATGCAAGTCTGAAAAGCTTAACACTGCCAGGATCATCCCCACGCGTGTGGGGACAAGCACTGTCCTGTTTATATTCTGAGCGGGATATGGGGATCATCCCCACGCGTGTGGGGACAAGCCGCACGCAATATAAAAATTACAGATAATGTAAGGATCATCCCCACGCGTGTGGGGACAAGCTCGAGCGAGATGTTAAGCCCAGCGGAGTACGGGGATCATCCCCACGCGTGTGGGGACAAGGATATATCGTCTTGGTTTTTTCGTCTGCGGTCAGGATCATCCCCACGCGTGTGGGGACAAGTTCCTACGCAATGATACGACTTACACAATGTCAGGATCATCCCCACGCGTGTGGGGACAAGGCTTAATCTTACGCCACGCACATGACGTGCGTGGGATCATCCCCACGCGTGTGGGGACAAGGACAAGGGTGATAAAGCGGCAATGGAAGAAAAGGGATCATCCCCACGCGTGTGGGGACAAGTGTTACTGGTGGTTTTACAGGAAGAATAAATAGGGATCATCCCCACGCGTGTGGGGACAAGCAGTATCCACATATACAACTGAGGGCGATAGTAGGATCATCCCCACGCGTGTGGGGACAAGTTCCGCATTGCAGGAGTGGCAGTCTGCCCAGAAGGATCATCCCCACGCGTGTGGGGACAAGCAGTGTCTTTGTATCGTAAAAAATCAGCGCCAAGGATCATCCCCACGCGTGTGGGGACAAGTCATTCTGAATTTCGGGAAAATCCATTATCACGGGATCATCCCCACGCGTGTGGGGACAAGATACCGTTTTCTCCCGCCACACGAATGTAATTAGGATCATCCCCACGCGTGTGGGGACAAGAGAAAACTATGCATCGGTATGCCCTTTTCCCAAGGATCATCCCCACGCGTGTGGGGACAAGTTCAGATATTTGAGTATGGGCTGCACTACACCAGGATCATCCCCACGCGTGTGGGGACAAGCAATCCCCGACGGTACGTACAAAGCAAAGTGCAGGATCATCCCCACGCGTGTGGGGACAAGCACCAGTATCGACACGAACGCAGCGGGCATAATGGATCATCCCCACGCGTGTGGGGACAAGTCCACGCCATAGAAGATGTACGTTGGAGCGAGGGGATCATCCCCACGCGTGTGGGGACAAGTATGATAATTCTTATTAAAAAATTAATTGCGCAGGATCATCCCCACGCGTGTGGGGACAAGATGTGGAACAAGCCCTGATTCGTTCGGGGCTTGGGATCATCCCCACGCGTGTGGGGACAAGTACGAAAGTATACCATGACATCATGTGTGAAGGGGATCATCCCCACGCGTGTGGGGACAAGACAACTAAGTTTATTTTTTAAGGTTCTGAGGGGGGATCATCCCCACGCGTGTGGGGACAAGCAACATAAAATTTAATAAAAACGAACCATCGAAGGATCATCCCCACGCGTGTGGGGACAAGCAATATACTCATATTCAAGTGGGGTATCGCCCGGGATCATCCCCACGCGTGTGGGGACAAGCCCAGTCCGTGCAGGTCAATGTCAGCACTACACGGATCATCCCCACGCGTGTGGGGACAAGAAGCGACGATACAAAGTATAATACTATAAACAAGGATCATCCCCACGCGTGTGGGGACAAGCAATTAAAGCGGCAATAATGAGAGTACCGACAGGGATCATCCCCACGCGTGTGGGGACAAGTATGACAACTTATAAGGGCGGCGGTCAGTCACAGGATCATCCCCACGCGTGTGGGGACAAGCGACCGTTATCAGAAAGTCACGGTAGGCAAAGAGGATCATCCCCACGCGTGTGGGGACAAGGAAAGCACGGGTATGATCGAAAGCCCCGAAGAAGGATCATCCCCACGCGTGTGGGGACAAGTGTATTTTTGATCTTTGCGTTATTGTTTGTCAAGGATCATCCCCACGCGTGTGGGGACAAGAAGCGAGATTAAAGTTGACAAAGACGGCGACCGGGATCATCCCCACGCGTGTGGGGACAAGATTCAACGGCGGTAATTTCGCTTATGGGTGTTAGGATCATCCCCACGCGTGTGGGGACAAGAGCCCCTGCCGCTCTGCGTTAATTATCTTTTAGGGATCATCCCCACGCGTGTGGGGACAAGATTCACGAAATGACAATTGCAGACTATGAAGCGGGATCATCCCCACGCGTGTGGGGACAAGGTAGTAATATCACGAAGTTGTTTGTCTAAAAAAGGATCATCCCCACGCGTGTGGGGACAAGAAGAGGTGATTTTATGAAATTTTATCCTATGTAGGATCATCCCCACGCGTGTGGGGACAAGTAATATAAAAGATAATTTTACGGTTAATGGTAAGGATCATCCCCACGCGTGTGGGGACAAGTACGAAATTCAATGTTATTTTTTACTACTACTAGGATCATCCCCACGCGTGTGGGGACAAGTTCCTACTCCCTTACCTTGAACGCAAAGGATTAGGATCATCCCCACGCGTGTGGGGACAAGTTTTATACAGTATAACCGCTTGCTAGGTATTTGGGATCATCCCCACGCGTGTGGGGACAAGTCCCATGGCAGAGGGGTTAACGGCAGGCGTTTTTAATCATCCCCACGCGTGTGGGGACAAGTCCAAAACTATGAAGGCGTTAGTGCCGCAATAGGGATCATCCCCACGCGTGTGGGGACAAGTCAAGTTCAGGCTTAACTTCCGTGCGCGCTCTAGGATCATCCCCACGCGTGTGGGGACAAGAAATTTTATAATCAAACTCCGTCAACATTACTGGGATCATCCCCACGCGTGTGGGGACAAGATTGCACTGCTTATATATACAGCGGCGAGCGACGGATCATCCCCACGCGTGTGGGGACAAGAAAGTTCAACAATTTTTGTTGTTTTTACCCCGAGGATCATCCCCACGCGTGTGGGGACAAGTAGGTATCCCCTTGTTCTTCTATCCATTCACCGGGATCATCCCCACGCGTGTGGGGACAAGAGTGCTTATCCATCAATAATGTTGCAATATAAAGGATCATCCCCACGCGTGTGGGGACAAGAAGCATTAATAAAATCATTTATGCCGCTAGATAGGATCATCCCCACGCGTGTGGGGACAAGCAGAAACGTAAATTGCGGCGGCACAGAGTTACAGGATCATCGCCACGCGTGTGGGGACAAGTTTTAATAATCACGCAAGCGCAAACAGTATATAGGATCATCCCCACGCGTGTGGGGACAAGCTGGGAACAACTGGCAACATGGGATCAGAGTAAGGATCATCCCCACGCGTGTGGGGACAAGAATTATCAGCAAGCGATATAGTAGCGGCAAAAAGGATCATCCCCACGCGTGTGGGGACAAGTATTTGCTCCCACAAATATTATACAAGGGGGTAGGATCATCCCCACGCGTGTGGGGACAAGTTTCGGCATTATTTCCTGCATTTTGGTGTTTAAGGATCATCCCCACGCGTGTGGGGACAAGTTACGCTCACTGCACAGGGATAATGCAGTTTGAGGATCATCCCCACGCGTGTGGGGACAAGATACAATGATTATATCGGTAACAACTCAAATCGGGATCATCCCCACGCGTGTGGGGACAAGTAACAAATTATGTCCGCACTGTGTCGGTTATCGGGATCATCCCCACGCGTGTGGGGACAAGGAAGCTAGAGAGTATCTGAAGGACGGTGTGAAAGGATCATCCCCACGCGTGTGGGGACAAGCCGAAAGCTGTACTGCGGCGTTATACTCCGCAAGGATCATCCCCACGCGTGTGGGGACAAGTTCCAATTGAGTGCTATGACGGCGATTGGCAAAGGATCATCCCCACGCGTGTGGGGACAAGTTGCAGTCTTTATCTGTCCCGTTTCTTTCAGCGGGATCATCCCCACGCGTGTGGGGACAAGTTCTCATAATGGGAGCATCGGACGAAGCAGTAAGGATCATCCCCACGCGTGTGGGGACAAGCCGATTTTGACGGAGAAAAATACACGATTGGCGGGATCATCCCCACGCGTGTGGGGACAAGCCAACTGGAGCGACCAGCGACTGCGGGAGATACGGATCATCCCCACGCGTGTGGGGACAAGGTTGACTGCCTCTGCGACGACATCGGCGGACAAGGATCATCCCCACGCGTGTGGGGACAAGATAGTGGATATCAACGCTGAGGTGTTCCAATTGGGATCATCCCCACGCGTGTGGGGACAAGGATATGGATTAAGAGAGGGCAGCCATTTGCAAAGGATCATCCCCACGCGTGTGGGGACAAGTGCATCCCTACATCTCGCGATTGCACAGTTGTAGGATCATCCCCACGCGTGTGGGGACAAGCAGCGTACTGTCCTATCGTTTCGGGGATAACGGGGATCATCCCCACGCGTGTGGGGACAAGAAAATACCATAGGCATATCAGTCTGTGCTTCGAGGATCATCCCCACGCGTGTGGGGACAAGTCATTCCAGATTTCTCAGTTTACAGCTGAGGAAGGATCATCCCCACGCGTGTGGGGACAAGAAAACATCGTTAGCGATATACTGTCTTTCCTCGGGATCATCCCCACGCGTGTAGGGACAAGAAAAAGTCATATATATTGTCACCGACAGTAACAGGATCATCCCCACGCGTGTGGGGACAAGTGGTTAGCTGTGCTTCGTACTGCTGAGCCAGTGGGATCATCCCCACGCGTGTGGGGACAAGTTTTAACAATATGTTAATTTCGGGCGAAGCAAGGGATCATCCCCACGCGTGTGGGGACAAGATCCTACAGTGATTATAGCGCAGAAAGCGTGTAGGATCATCCCCACGCGTGTGGGGACAAGAAGCACAGCTGACCCGAATCGAAAAAAGACTTAGGATCATCCCCACGCGTGTGGGGACAAGTCAGAAAGGGAAGCAGGAGAAATATTAAGCATAGGATCATCCCCACGCGTGTGGGGACAAGGTACGGTTGTCAGTTACAGTGTCTGCGCCAGCAGGATCATCCCCACGCGTGTGGGGACAAGGATAATAAGCTCACTTGGTTTTCCTATCGCTTGGGATCATCCCCACGCGTGTGGGGACAAGTAAACACCGTTGATGTACTCCTGATTAAGGTGGGGATCATCCCCACGCGTGTGGGGACAAGTTTTTTACTGTACCAGTTTTTGTGAGTGTACGGGGATCATCCCCACGCGTGTGGGGACAAGATCTTGACGAAATCGTCAAAAAGATAAACACGGGGATCATCCCCACGCGTGTGGGGACAAGTTTAAAAATCACGTTATCGGCTCAAGAGATGAAGGATCATCCCCACGCGTGTGGGGACAAGCTCTCTATAACGTGATATTCTTTAGCTGTAATAGGATCATCCCCACGCGTGTGGGGACAAGATCACACAGAAACCAAAACAGCCTTTATGTATAGGATCATCCCCACGCGTGTGGGGACAAGGATACTTACGGATATGACCCCGACCGCCACATAGGATCATCCCCACGCGTGTGGGGACAAGAGGTAAAAACGCATATAAGTGCTATGATTTGTGGGATCATCCCCACGCGTGTGGGGACAAGCCCCTCGTTCGAGGGGAAAAACTACCAACCTTTGGATCATCCCCACGCGTGTGGGGACAAGTCTTAAGCACTATAAACAAGCTGGTTGAACTGAGGATCATCCCCACGCGTGTGGGGACAAGTTTCTTTTCTCTTTCGCTGACTTTTTTCTTGTAGGATCATCCCCACGCGTGTGGGGACAAGCAAATTATGAACAAATATAATAATGTTAGCAGAGGATCATCCCCACGCGTGTGGGGACAAGTGTTCTTCTTCGATTTCCGCTTGCGTTACCTCAGGATCATCCCCACGCGTGTGGGGACAAGCGCACACATATCACGGTGAAAGCACCGCAATAAGGATCATCCCCACGCGTGTGGGGACAAGGCGGCTATCGCTTTAGAAAGGATACAAAAGTTAGGATCATCCCCACGCGTGTGGGGACAAGACCGTAATTTCCGTTGCAAACGCAAGCCGACCGGGATCATCCCCACGCGTGTGGGGACAAGTGATTGACGAACTCGGCGAACTGGAAATCGAAGGGATCATCCCCACGCGTGTGGGGACAAGTTGGCAACTTCGTTACTGTCAAAGTTCATGTAGGGATCATCCCCACGCGTGTGGGGACAAGGCAAGTGTCGCTCTCCAGACAGTCAGCGAAACAGGATCATCCCCACGCGTGTGGGGACAAGTTCCTTTGTAAAAATACGATTTGCCACAAACGGGGATCATCCCCACGCGTGTGGGGACAAGCATACTCCGTCATCGGAAATTTATATTGTAGCAGGATCATCCCCACGCGTGTGGGGACAAGAAGTTGTTTCAAAGCGTCTCCCCTTTGTGCCTGGGATCATCCCCACGCGTGTGGGGACAAGTTTTATCGATAGCTACATAAAGGATATATCGACGGATCATCCCCACGCGTGTGGGGACAAGTTGCAGAACAAAAAAGTTAGTCGGTGATTTGGAGGATCATCCCCACGCGTGTGGGGACAAGAAAGAAATTCATTCTGAATTTCGGGAAAATCCAGGATCATCCCCACGCGTGTGGGGACAAGGGGATTGTTTGAATTAGAAGAAACATATGATAGAGGATCATCCCCACGCGTGTGGGGACAAGAACCGCCGAGAGTGTGCATTTCTTGACCGTCAAGGATCATCCCCACGCGTGTGGGGACAAGTTAGGGGTGGTTTTACTCATGCACAAACCGCCAGGATCATCCCCACGCGTGTGGGGACAAGCTTTGCCTTGCGGTGTACCACAGTCATAGGGAGGGATCATCCCCACGCGTGTGGGGACAAGCTGTGGGATATAAGCCACAGAGCGACGGCACACGGATCATCCCCACGCGTGTGGGGACAAGGGCAAATGTTAGGTAACTTAACTACGAACATTGGGATCATCCCCACGCGTGTGGGGACAAGCGTTCTTATCAAAGACATATCCGACCTCGGATAGGATCATCCCCACGCGTGTGGGGACAAGTAAGACAAGCGCAAAGTTAAACGAAGTTATTGAGGATCATCCCCACGCGTGTGGGGACAAGCTATAGAGGATTTGCGCTTGACTGGGGAAGTAGGGATCATCCCCACGCGTGTGGGGACAAGCCCCCGAAGGGTGAGAGCCGAAGCCCTCAACCGGGATCATCCCCACGCGTGTGGGGACAAGCTTGTGTGCTTGTCGATAAGGATTTTTTCCAGAGGATCATCCCCACGCGTGTGGGGACAAGGCAAACGCAAGCCGACCGTTTTCAAAAAGTGGAGGATCATCCCCACGCGTGTGGGGACAAGCACCTTACGGCTTGTGCCGTTCCTTTCGTTTCAGGATCATCCCCACGCGTGTGGGGACAAGTTACAAAAATAAATGATAATCCTACCGTGAAGGGGATCATCCCCACGCGTGTGGGGACAAGTTACCCGATGAATTTGTTTTACTCAATGACTTAGGATCATCCCCACGCGTGTGGGGACAAGTAGTGCTTGCTTACTGTCTTGTCTGTAAGCACAGGATCATCCCCACGCGTGTGGGGACAAGAAAATACTCCTTTAAATTTTAAGGGGTCAGTTAGGATCATCCCCACGCGTGTGGGGACAAGAAGAAATTATTGCTTTTAAGAAAGGAAGTTATAGGATCATCCCCACGCGTGTGGGGACAAGTATATTCGACCAATATAACGAAAACACATTGAAGGATCATCCCCACGCGTGTGGGGACAAGGTTAGCAACAGCGGAAATGTTTAACAGCGGCGAGGATCATCCCCACGCGTGTGGGGACAAGTTTTTTTGACTGCTTGACTTTTTGCACAAGCTGGGATCATCCCCACGCGTGTGGGGACAAGTATTTGCGATTACAAAAGTGCCTTGCGGTGCGGGGATCATCCCCACGCGTGTGGGGACAAGTTAAACAGATAAGCGCAATACTGAATACCAGCAGGATCATCCCCACGCGTGTGGGGACAAGTTTTCTTTTATTTTTTGGGGTGTATTTTAAAGGGGATCATCCCCACGCGTGTGGGGACAAGTGTAGCAACTGCTACAAAATCAAAAAAACTGCAGGATCATCCCCACGCGTGTGGGGACAAGCTGTAAATACGGTAAGCAAGCATATACTTAATCGGGATCATCCCCACGCGTGTGGGGACAAGACAAGGTATCGAGATACACCCTGTCAATTTTTGGGATCATCCCCACGCGTGTGGGGACAAGCTTCCAATTCTACTTGATTCGCAACCGTATTTAGGATCATCCCCACGCGTGTGGGGACAAGAAATCTAAAAGAAATTTTTGGAAGAAGTGCTAGGGATCATCCCCACGCGTGTGGGGACAAGTGTTAAGCACAGTGGGCAAACTTGTAGAACTTAGGATCATCCCCACGCGTGTGGGGACAAGCCTTTTCTTTTTTCAATAAATTCTTCCAAAATAGGATCATCCCCACGCGTGTGGGGACAAGTGGCTTTACATACACTGACGAATGCGTAAAGCGGGATCATCCCCACGCGTGTGGGGACAAGATTCGGTCATAGGGAATTTATATTGCAACATTAGGATCATCCCCACGCGTGTGGGGACAAGAACTTCAAAATCTCCCTTAGGCGGTTTAGGGTAGGATCATCCCCACGCGTGTGGGGACAAGTACCCAGCCTGTCGGAGCGTTGCCTATACCTATGGATCATCCCCACGCGTGTGGGGACAAGCTTGTATAATATATACGGTTTGTGCGTGTGTGAGGATCATCCCCACGCGTGTGGGGACAAGATACTATCAAAATAAATGGAAATATATGGGGAGGGATCATCCCCACGCGTGTGGGGACAAGGATAACGGGTAAATTTGCCGTCAGCGTGACGGAGGATCATCCCCACGCGTGTGGGGACAAGAACATTAATTGCGGTGGTACTGAATTACATTTAGGATCATCCCCACGCGTGTGGGGACAAGTACGAAATTCTGTGTTAATTTTTACTATCTCTAGGATCATCCCCACGCGTGTGGGGACAAGTAAATATGAACGTCAGTTATTGTCTAATGCTGAGGATCATCCCCACGCGTGTGGGGACAAGCACACTTGTCAGAGTTCGGAAGAAAAAATCAGAGGATCATCCCCACGCGTGTGGGGACAAGAGCATTTATGCCAGTGCCGTAAACGCAGAATGGGGATCATCCCCACGCGTGTGGGGACAAGCGGACTTTAAAAACCGTGCGACCTCAGCCCTCAGGATCATCCCCACGCGTGTGGGGACAAGGCGATACAGACTAACGGTGTTTTTTATCCCAACGGATCATCCCCACGCGTGTGGGGACAAGACACAGAAAATGATAGAAAAAAAATACTGTGAAGGATCATCCCCACGCGTGTGGGGACAAGACGTCATTATATTTTCATTTGCATACATCCATAGGATCATCCCCACGCGTGTGGGGACAAGGGTAATCATCGTCCACACGGTAATCGCACGTCAGGATCATCCCCACGCGTGTGGGGACAAGAGAAAAGTGTTAAGGTACTCTGTGCCTTAACACGGATCATCCCCACGCGTGTGGGGACAAGATTTTTTATAACCTTTTCGTAGTTATCCCCTTGGGATCATCCCCACGCGTGTGGGGACAAGAACATTTGGTTATTCCAACCAAAGTATTTTTTAGGATCATCCCCACGCGTGTGGGGACAAGAAGAAGAACACAGGGGCGCTAAAGCGTGGAATAAGGATCATCCCCACGCGTGTGGGGACAAGCGGTGATATTTTAACGGGTATTGATAGTTATGAGGATCATCCCCACGCGTGTGGGGACAAGCAGACTGCCAAAGTTATTTATATGAAAGCGCCAGGATCATCCCCACGCGTGTGGGGACAAGCGTTGTTTATATCAGCTTTAGACCAAAGCCGCAGGATCATCCCCACGCGTGTGGGGACAAGTGTAGGTTTCGGTGGAAAATCCGCGATGTTCTAGGATCATCCCCACGCGTGTGGGGACAAGCTATTTAACGTGTATAATATATGACGGTCTGGAGGATCATCCCCACGCGTGTGGGGACAAGCTATACAAATCTTTGCATTGTCCATCAGATACAGGATCATCCCCACGCGTGTGGGGACAAGATGAAAAGTTTAAACCCGAAATGTCATTTTTTGGGATCATCCCCACGCGTGTGGGGACAAGAACGGTTACAAGTGTTACGATTTGTGTTGTGGAGGATCATCCCCACGCGTGTGGGGACAAGAATTACAATCGGTGAAATGCAAGTTAAGGATAGGGATCATCCCCACGCGTGTGGGGACAAGTTCGGGTATTGCTTCATTTGCCACAAACCCTTAGGATCATCCCCACGCGTGTGGGGACAAGTTTATCCCACAATTTAATATCTTCCTCTTCATAGGATCATCCCCACGCGTGTGGGGACAAGTTGCAAGTCAAGGGCAATATGGAACAAGTGATAGGATCATCCCCACGCGTGTGGGGACAAGTCGTCTATCGCATATGGTGCGCCAAAAATACTAGGATCATCCCCACGCGTGTGGGGACAAGTTGTTAGTTCATCGGGAAAAGATTTGTCAATTAGGATCATCCCCACGCGTGTGGGGACAAGTTCTGACAATTCAGTTTTTGCAAATGGCAGTGAGGATCATCCCCACGCGTGTGGGGACAAGGATAAAAAAATAAGCTATATGACTTCTTATTTAGGATCATCCCCACGCGTGTGGGGACAAGCACCTAAGGTGTGCATTTCTTGACCGTCAATTAGGATCATCCCCACGCGTGTGGGGACAAGTTGTAAGCTCATCGGGCAAAAATTTGTCAATAAGGATCATCCCCACGCGTGTGGGGACAAGAACAATGTTAATGTTTTTTGAACACAAACAATAGGATCATCCCCACGCGTGTGGGGACAAGTTCTGCAAGTCGCTGATTTATTTTCTTTATATAGGATCATCCCCACGCGTGTGGGGACAAGCTTTCTATAACGTGATGTTCTTTAGCGGTAATAGGATCATCCCCACGCGTGTGGGGACAAGTTGAACTGCTCGATGAACTCGGCGAACTGGAAAGGATCATCCCCACGCGTGTGGGGACAAGTAACAATCGGTTTTGGTGACGTGTCGTCAACGGGGATCATCCCCACGCGTGTGGGGACAAGTGGATTACTGCGTATTCAAGTCAGAAATCGGTAGGATCATCCCCACGCGTGTGGGGACAAGAACTTATTTCTTTGATGTGTCTTTTAACGCAAGGGATCATCCCCACGCGTGTGGGGACAAGGACACCTGAGAATTATATATTACATTATTTGTAAGGATCATCCCCACGCGTGTGGGGACAAGAAATTACTGCCAAAGCAGATAAAAGGCGGCACAGGATCATCCCCACGCGTGTGGGGACAAGGCGTTGCCTTCGCCGTCCGTGATGATGATGTGGGGATCATCCCCACGCGTGTGGGGACAAGACCCTGAGTAGCAGTTTGAAAAACATATTCAGAGGATCATCCCCACGCGTGTGGGGACAAGAAAAAGGATTACAACCTCGTTGGGGTCAACAACGGATCATCCCCACGCGTGTGGGGACAAGGGCAGATAAAATTATACTATACAACCTATAGTAGGATCATCCCCACGCGTGTGGGGACAAGCATTGTCAAGCTTGCAGATGATTAAATATGACAGGATCATCCCCACGCGTGTGGGGACAAGTTATGCAGATATGGTAAGGGGGATTTACAATGAGGATCATCCCCACGCGTGTGGGGACAAGGACAAGCCCCTGAGAAATTACCCTGAGTAGCAGGGATCATCCCCACGCGTGTGGGGACAAGACTTGTAACTATATGATGTTTCGCAACACATCAGGATCATCCCCACGCGTGTGGGGACAAGCAGCTCTGATAAACAGAATTGCTGAGGTAAAAGGGATCATCCCCACGCGTGTGGGGACAAGTAGTATCGGCGAAATTTAACGCAAAGCGAAATGGGATCATCCCCACGCGTGTGGGGACAAGTTGTCATAGTGTGTCGGGTCGTTAAGCCAAGCAGGATCATCCCCACGCGTGTGGGGACAAGCTAAAGCTGATATAAACAACGAATGCGATATTGGGATCATCCCCACGCGTGTGGGGACAAGATATTACCGTTATCTGCGTATCCTGTGCAGATAGGATCATCCCCACGCGTGTGGGGACAAGGCAAGTCTGAAAAGCTTGACATCAGCGTCAACAGGATCATCCCCACGCGTGTGGGGACAAGAAGACAACACATGCTGACACACGCACGGACGACGGATCATCCCCACGCGTGTGGGGACAAGGTACTTTTAG
>ERZ779737.2069-NODE-2069-length-13911-cov-20.951429_pt1 | contig 13911 bp, 11 predicted proteins | sample MGYA00511889_ERZ779737 | MGnify/ENA primary metagenome ERZ779737 (study PRJEB29588, sample SAMEA2163575) | human gut metagenome | biome: human gut; feature: human-associated habitat; material: faeces | place: Denmark | collected 2008/2010 ...
AGAAGAGCAGAAGAGCAGAAGAGCAGAAGAGCAGAAGAGCAGAAGAGCAGAAGAGATGAAGGGTAAGTTTGCGGATAATCATTTCTTGGTTGTCCGGTTCCGTTCATTGGCAAACCATCGGTCCGCAGAGTCTGTAAGCAGGTGAGGATGTGTTTGCTGCCCTGCAGAATATCGTTGAAACCGGTAAAAAATACGCAGGCGGGTACTTTCCGTACCTGCGCCTGCGTAGATGCTGCCCTTGCAGTGTGTTTCGGTCTGCAGGGGGTGGATGAGTGCTTGCCGGGGGTCTGCCCGGTGTTCGACAGCACCTCTGAGGACTCCACGGCAGGGAGTCAGGGGGTGGGCGCCTACCAGCGGTCCTTGTCGGCGTCGATCTGCTTGAGGAGCTCGCGGACGGCTACTTCTATCTGTTCGTCGCGGCCGTTTACTACTTCCTCGGCCTTGTTGCGAACGAGGTAGTCGGGTTCCAGCTGCGAGTTTTCAAGGTATGTGCCTTCCTTGGTACGGTAGCCCACAACGGGGATTCCGAATACCAGTGCGGGATCCTGCATGGTTTCCCAGTTGACGGATGTCATGGTTCCGGGAACGGGCATGCCGACGATGGAACCGAGGCCCTGATGCTGGTATACCCATGGAGTGCCGTGGGCGTTGGAGTAGCAGGCCTCGCAAACTACCATTATGGAGTGCTTGTTGTAGCGGCGCGAAGGCATGTCGCATACTATTGTACCCTGGATGACTTGCTCGAGGTATTTCTCACCGCTGAAGAGGATTTCCACGTCTTCGTGGAGGCGGCCGCCTCCGTTGTAGCGGATGTCGATGACGATACCGTCGCGGAGATTGTATTTGCCCAGGACATCGGCATAGACATCACGGTAGCTTCCATCGGCCATGGAACGGATATGCACGTAGCCGAGACGTCCGCCGGAGAGGCTGTCTACAAGGGCCGCACGGCTCTTGATCCATCTCTGGTAGAGCAGTTCGTTCTGCAGGCCGTTGGATATGGGTCTGGCTGTTTCTTCCCAGCGGTCACCTGTGGCGGGATCGTAGAAGGAGAAGAGGGTGTACTCGCCCTGTTTGCCGTTGATCAGGGGGAACCAGTCCTCACCGGCCTTGATGCTCTCTCCGTCAATCTTCTCGAGGATTGTTCCGGTGTGCACTTTTGAGTTGAGGATGTCGAACGGGCCGTTCTCCAGGACTTCGTCGATTCTGAGTCCGTCACCGTCGTAGTGCATGTCGAAGAGCAGGCCCAGTGCGGGAGTCACCTTGTCGGCAGGGATTCCGCCGTAGCGTCCTCCGGTGTGGGAGACGTTGAGCTCTCCGAGTATCTCGGAAATCATCTCGGTGAAGTCGTAGTTATTGTTGATGTGTGCCAGGAAGGGCTCGTATTCTTTCTGCAGCTGGGGAAGGTCGACTCCGTGATAGGTGTCGGTATAGAACTTGCGTTCTTCCTGCTTGAACACGTGGTCGAACATGTAGGCCCTTTCAGCGGCGCGGTCCAGTTCCATCTCCATGTTGAAGTCGATGGGTTTCACCTGCTTGTTGCTCATGGTCATTACCTGAGGACGGCGTCCGAGGATATAGAGTGTCTTCTCGTCCTTGCCCCAGGCCAGTGAGCCGGCGGAGATGCCTTTCTTCAGCAGGGATATGCTGCCGCTGCGGGGTTCCAGCTCCCAGAGGTCGTATCCTCTTTCGAATGCGCTCAGGAAGTAGAGGGTCTCGCCGTCAGAAGTCATGGCGGCAGCTCCGAGTCTGGAGGACATGGGGGTCAGGCGTACGACGCGGTCTTCCAGTCCGTCAAGTTCAACGAGGATGTCCTTGGAGGCTGTCTCGTCTTTGTCGGCAGGGCTTTCCTGTTTGTCCTTCCTGCCTTTGGAACTCTTTGCGGCTGCGGCTTCCTCAGCTTCTTTTGCGGATTTTTCAGCAGCTTCCTTTTTCTCCTTGTACAGGGCGTACTCCTCTTCGCTCATGTTGAACTCTTCCCATGCCTGGCGGTTCATGAAGGCGATATACACGTCGTTCTGGCTGCCCCAGGAAGCGTGTGAGCGCATGCCGAGACGGTCGGATACGAAGATAACTGCATTGCCGTCCATCACCCACTGGGGAGATCCGTCTATATAGCCGCTGTTGGTGATGTTGTGGATTTTCATGTCACCGGAGGCGGATACGATGCCTATGTCATCGTAGGGATAGTGCCGGTTGGTAGTGAAGGTGAGGGTGAACCATTTGCCGTCAGGCGACCAGTCGTACTCGAATTCCCCGTAGTTCTGGGTGCCGTCCGTAATCTGACGCACCTTGCCCGATTCGAGGTTGAGTACCTTGAGGATGTGACGGTCCTCGATGAATGCCAGTTCCTTGCCGTCCGGTGAGAATGAGGGCCAGCTGCGCTCGGCATTGCCTTCCTTCAGAAGCGGCTCCTCGTTGATGAGGGTGGCGTATGCGAAATGCATGTCGTCCTCTCTGGCCAGGGTCGCCTTGTAGAGGTTCCATCGTCCGGTGCGCTCGGAGGCATAGACTATGGTCTTGCCGTCGGGGGATACTGTGAGTCCCTCCTCGGCGGCTGCGGTGCGGGTGATCTGTTTGGTGGAGCCGTACTCTCCGGTGGTGGCGAAGACTTCGCCGCGGCTGATTAGGGCAATCTCCTCTCCGTCATCGGATATCGCTATCTCGTCCACACTGGCAAGGCGCAGGTCGGAGGTGCGGTTGATGTTGTCATTGAGGATGCTGATGTTTACCTTGGCGGGCTCAGAGCCGGGCGTGAGGGTGTAGATCTCCCCATGGTAGCCGAAGCAGAGGGTGCCGTTGTCGGCGCGGCTGAGGAAACGTACGGGGTGCTTGGTGAAATGGGTGAGGGCGGTGGCGTTCTCGGCGTCGTCCACTGCTGCGGAATAGACGTTGAAGGAGCCTCCGTCACGCTCGCTGAGGAAGACCATCTGGCCGGGAGCGGTGAAGATAGGGTCGCGGTCCTCGCCGGGGTTGACGGTTATCTGGGTGTGGGTGCCGTCAGCGGCGTTGTAGTAGAATATGTTGCGGGCTACGGACGAGGTGTGGTGCTTGCGCCAGATGTTCTCGCTGCCTGTGCGGTCGTAGTAGAGGAATGACTTTCCGTCGGTGTCGAAGCTGACAGAGCAGATAGGATTGGCGGCTATCTGTTCCGGGCGGCCTCCGGTAACGGGAACACGGTATAGCTCGGTGAGCCATGAACCGGACCAAAGGGCGCTTGATGCGGGGTCCTGAATGGCGGCGGAGAAGTATATGTACTTGCCGTCGGGGGAGAATGCCAGAGGAGCCTCTGTGCCGGAATGTGTGGTGAGCCTTACGGCCTTACCTCCTTCTATGCCCACTGTGAAAATGTCCATTCCGCCGAAACGGTCGGATGCGAAGGCTACGGTCCTGCTGTCGGGGGACCATACAGGCTGGTATTCATAATCTTCTGTGAACGTCAGGCGGACAGCCTCACCTCCTGCGGCGGGAACATAGTAGATGTCGCCCTGGTAGGAGAATGCTATCTTCGTGCCGTCAGGGGAGATATTGGGATATCTCATCCACAGGGGAGTATCCGTGCTGCCCGTCTTGGCGGCATGCAGCTCGGATACTGCGGACTGCGCCGTGAGTGCCAGCGCGGCCGTGAGCATCAGGTAGAATATTTTCTTCATACGCGGTTAATGTTTGTTGAATGTTGGAATTATTGGTTGAACGGTAATTTCCGGAATGTTATTGTGGCCCATTTCTCGAGGCTGTCGGAGCCTGTGCGCTCCAGCCCCTGACGTTCGGCCTCGGCCTCTATCATTGCGCAGTCTTCCTCATAGAACCCGCTGGTTATCAGCAGGCCTCCCGGCTTCATGCCGCGGGCGTAGGTGGAAATGTCCTCGAGGATGATGTTGCGGTTGATGTTGGCCAGGATCAGGTCGTATTTGTCTGCCTGGATGAGGGATGCGTCCCCGCAGAGGGTGTGGATGCGGTCGCCGGTGCGGTTGCGGCGGGCATTTTCCCTTGCCGAGCGCACTGCCGTGGGGTCGATGTCGATGGCATGTACGGGGACGGCCGCCTTCATCTTGGCTGCCAGAATGGAGAGGATGCCGGTGCCGCAGCCCATGTCCAGGACCTGCAGCCCGCGGATGTCCTTCTCGTGGGCGAGCATCGACTTGATGATGAGGGTGGTGGTCTGGTGATGTCCGGTACCGAAGGCCATCTTGGGGTCGATGACTATGGTGTACTTGGTGCGCGGCAGGCCCTTGTGGAAGGATGCCTTGACCGTGCAGCGGCCGTCGATGACCACCGGCTCGAAGGAGGACTCCCAGAGGGCGTTCCAGTTCTGCTCCGGTATCAGGGCCAAAGAATACCTCACCTTGAAGTCGGTCTGAGGTATGAGGCTCAGGACGGTCTTCAGGTGAGGTTCCGTAAATTGCTCCCTGGGAATATAGGCTTTCAGGTAAGGCTCTTCGGTGAGGTAGCTCTCGAAGCCGAGGTCGGATATCTCGGCGGTCACTATCTCGGCGTAGTCATCCTGAAAGGGAGTGATCTCTATCGATATTTCGATATATTCCATAGGTGTGCCTCGGCTGTTTAGTAGCTCTGTGCGATGGCAATGAAGTCATCGGCCTTGAGTGAGGCGCCTCCGATCAGGCCGCCGTCGATGTCCTTCTGGGCGAAGAGCTCGCGGGCGTTGGAGGGCTTGCAGCTGCCTCCGTAGAGGATTGAAATCTCCTCGGAGAGGGCTCCGTACTTCTCTGCCAATGTCTTGCGGATAAATGCGTGGATCTCCTGGGCCTGGTCCGATGTGGCGGTCTTGCCGGTGCCGATGGCCCATACGGGCTCGTAGGCGATGACCACCTGTGCGAGCTGTTCGGGGCTGAGGTTGAAGATGACCTCGCGGATCTGCGCTCCGACTACCTCGAAATGCCTGCCTGCCTCGCGCTCCTCGAGTTTCTCACCTACGCAGAATATGGGTTTCAGGCCGTTGGCAAGGGCGAGGGCCATCTTTTCGTTGAGGGTGGCGGAGGTCTCGTGGTAGTACTCCCTGCGCTCCGAGTGGCCGAGGATCACATACTTGCATCCTGTGGAGGCGAGCATGGCCGCCGATACCTCTCCGGTGTATGCGCCCTTGTCCTTGTCCGCGCAGTTCTGGGCCGAGAGGGCGGCTGCGGTGCCCTTGATGATGCCGTTTACGCGGTCGAGATGTGTGAACGGGGGGGCGAGTATGAGCTGTACGTCCGAAGGGACTTCATTGATTCTGTCTGCGATGTTCTTTGCAAGTGCGGCTCCCTCTTCGATGAGGGTGTTCATTTTCCAGTTGCCGGCTACGATTTTCTGTCTCATATCTTAGCGTCTTAAATTTGTTATAGAATAGGCAAATATAGTTCATTCTTTTGTAAAATTGAGGATTTTATTTACTTTTGCGGACTTTTACAATTTTGAAAAATAATATACAATCGATATGGAAGTAAAAGAATTAGTAAATGACGGACTGACGATAAGACTGTCATTCCATTTTGTCAAGGACGACTACGCAGAAAGCAGGAAGAAAATTCTCAACAGGTTCCGCCGCAATGCGGAGATCCGCGGATTCAGAAAGGGCATGGCACCCATGTCCCTGATAGAGAGGATACATGGCGGACAGGCTCTGGTTGAGGCTATCAATGAGTTGATTTCCAACAGTCTCAATAACTACATCGAAGAACATAAGCTTACGGTCATCGGCGAGCCCCTTCCCGTGGAGGACGCCGAGGGCAAGAACGATTTCGACGGCGGTGAGGAGTTTGACTTCACCTTCGATATCGCCCTGGCCCCGAAGTTTGAGATCAGCCTGAGCACAGAGGACCACATACCTTATTATAATGTTACTCTGACCGACGCCGAGAAGGAGGAGTACAAGAAGAACATCTACAAGCAGTACGCCCGTCTGGAGAACTGCGATGAGGTGAAGGACGGCGATTTCGTTGTAGCCGACATGGTGCAGGGCGAGAAGAAGGTGGATGCCTCCTATATCGCCATGAACGTGCTGCACGAGGAGGCCAAGGCTCTCTTCCTGGGCAAGAAGGCCGGGGATGAGATGGATGTGGATGTGGTGAATACCTTCCCCAACGAGGCCGACCGCGCAGCCATGCTCCGCGTGAAGAAAGAGGAGCTCGCAGGTATGGAGCCCGTATGGCACCTGACTGTGAAGGAGGTGAAGAACTATGTGGACGCAGTGCCCGGCAAGGAGCTGTACGACACCCTCTTCGGCCCCGACAAGGTGCATGATGAGGCAGAGTTTGACGCAGCCCTGACCGAGAAGATGACCGAGGAGTTCAGGCAGGAGAGCGATTACCGCTTCATGCTCGACGCCCGTGAGTACCTGATGAACAAGGCGGACATCAAGGTGTCCGAGGACTTCCTCAAGAGGTGGCTGTATCAGGTCAATGAGGGCAAGTTCTCCAAGGAGGACATCGACAAGGACTTCCCCGCCTTCATCAAGGATTTCAAGTGGCAGACCGTCGAGGGACGCATCATGAGCGACAACAAGCTCGAGGTGACCAAGGAGGATATGAACGCAGAGGCCCTGAAGCTGGCCCGCTACCAGTTCGCAATGTACGGCCTGAACAACGTGCCCGAGGAGCATCTGAAGGGCTACGCCGCCAATATTCTGGCCGATGACAAGCAGGGCCGCCGCATCGCCGAGAAGGCCCAGGAGAACGTCGTGCTGGCATTTGTCCGCAAGACCGTCACCATCGACAACAAGGAGATCAGCTCCGCCGAGCTGCGCAAGATGAACGAATAGTCCCGCGGAATGGCATCATCTTCAGAATTCGAGAAATATGCAGTGAAACACCTTGGAATGAGCTCAGCACGTCTGAGTTCCTATTCCAAGGTGTATTCCGGTTATATCAACCCCACCATCATCGAGGAACGCCAGCTCAATGTGGCGCAGATGGACGTTTTCTCCCGTCTGATGATGGACAGGATCATTTTCCTCGGGGTGGGTATAGACAACGATGTGGCCAATATCATCCAGGCCCAGCTGCTTTTCCTGGAGTCCACCGACTCTTCGGCCGATATCCAGATCTATATCAACTCTCCCGGCGGGATGGTCTATGCCGGTCTCGGTATCTATGACACCATGCAGCTCGTCGGTCCTGACGTGGCAACCATCTGTACTGGCATGGCCGCTTCGATGGCCGCTGTACTGCTGACGGCAGGTGCCCACGGCAAGCGTTCCGTGCTGCCCCATTCCCGGGTGCTGATCCACCAGCCCATGGGCGGGGCCGAGGGACAGGCCTCCGACATTGAGATAGCCGCCGCCGAGATAAAGAAACTCAAGGGCGAGCTCTATGACATTATTTCCAGACACTCCGGACAGAGCATAGAGAAGATTACCAAGGATGCCGACCGTGACTACTGGATGACGGCTTCCGAGGCTGTTGCCTACGGTATGGCAGACAACATTCTTTCCCGTCCTGCAAAATAACGATAAATGAGCGATAAGAAGAAAGTAGACAGGTGTGTCTTCTGCGGACGTACCTCGAATGAGGTGGAAATGCTGCTGCAGGGAGGCGGAAGTTCCATCTGTGTGGACTGCGCCATCAAGGTGTCGGAGTATGTGCGTTCCATCTTCGGGGACGAGATATTCGCCGACCCTGCTTCCGGAAATGCGCTGCATGAGCCGGGCAAGGCCCCTTCGTGCGAGGCTCTGGAGGTGACTCCGCGTCAGATTACCGCATTCCTGGACCAGTATGTGATAGGGCAGGGGGATGCGAAGAAGTCATTGGCGGTAGCAGTCTACAACCATTACAAGCGTATCAACGAGGCGTTTGCCCGTAAGGCTGCGGAGGCCTCGGCTTCCGGCAAAGCCAGGACGGGTGCCGTTTCCGCAGCGGCTGCAACCGGTGCCGGATCCTCGAAGGGACGTGGCAAAAGCGAGGCCGAGAAGGTGCTCGATGCCGAGAAAGCGGCCCTTGAGAACCTGGAGCTGGAGAAGTCCAATATCCTGTTGGTAGGTCCTACCGGTACTGGAAAGACTCTGTTGGCCAGGACTATTGCCCGGATGCTCAATGTGCCTTTCGCTATCGTCGATGCCACAGTGCTTACAGAGGCCGGCTATGTGGGCGAGGATGTCGAGAGCATCCTCTCGCGCCTGCTCCAGGCTGCCGATTACGATGTGGCCCGGGCCGAGAGAGGCATTGTCTTCATCGATGAGATAGACAAGATCGCCCGCAAGAGCGACAACCCTTCCATCACCCGTGACGTGTCCGGAGAAGGAGTTCAGCAGGCCATGCTGAAACTTCTGGAGGGCAGCATCGTCAACGTGCCCCCCGCAGGAGGCCGCAAGCATCCGGAGCAGAAGATGATACCGGTCAACACGACCAACATCCTCTTTATCTGCGGAGGTGCTTTCGAGGGAATAGAGAAGAAGATTGCCCAGCGCCTGAATACCCGCGTGGTAGGCTACGGAGCCCAGGAGAAGAAGAGCCATATTGACCGTGACAACCTCCTGCGCTACATTGCTCCCCAGGACCTGCGGGCCTATGGCCTGATTCCCGAGATAGTGGGCCGTCTGCCCATTGTGACCTACCTCGACCCCCTGGACCGCGACGCCCTGCGCCGTATTCTCACCGAGCCGAAGAACGCCCTGGTGCGCCAGTACGTACACCTCTTCGAGCTGGACGGGGTGAAGCTCACCATCGAGCCAGCCGTCCTGGACCTTATCGTAGACACCGCCCTGAAGTACAAACTCGGTGCCCGCGGTCTCCGCTCCATCTGCGAGGCCATCATGATGGATCCGATGTACGACCTCCCAGGCAGCGGCCGCAAGACCTTCAAAATCACCGAAGACTACGCCCGCGAGCGGATAGACCGGTTTGCCGGGACGCTGCAGTAGGCTGGGTGGTTGCGGTCTTTGGAACTATTATTTTACCGCAACGGCAGCGTTTCCCGCGATTCGGTGCCGTTGCGGTTGTTCGTCTACAGCGCTTTGTCTCTGGGTGCTGTCGGGTCGGGTGATTTTGAGCGAGGCTGAGTGCTCTCGGGTGAGAGCGGGTGAGAGCGTGCGGGATCGTGCGGGATTGTGCGGGATTGTGCGGGACCGAGTGAACTAAATTGAATCGTTCGCACGGGGTCTTTGTGTAAAGGCTAGATAATCAAGGTTTTACGAAACATCCTTGTGCTTTGGTCCGGTTTCAAAACGGATGAAAGCACCATGCCGTTTGGCTAAGTGATGATTGTCAATTAGTTGCGGATTAGGGGTGTGCGGGCATTTCCAGAAAGACGCAGGGCAGACTGGTGAGACTGGATACGTGCCGGTTACAGAATGGTGATGCTGACCCGCTTTCCGAGGCCCTGAAAGATTTTGAAGAGGGTGGACAGCTGTACGTCTGTCTTGCCGTTTTCGATGCGCGAGATGTAGGACTTTTTCGTGCCTATCCTGGCAGCGAGCTGTTCCTGGGTCAGTCCGGCATTGAGGCGTTCCTGTTTCAGACGCTCGGCGAGGATGAACGCTTCGGCGTCGCGGTCGAAGGCGTCGCGTCCGGGGGTTCCTGGCCTACCGAAATCTTCTGTCAGGTATTCTTCTATATCTGCGCACCCCAGCATATGTAATTCTTTGTCAGTCATTTTTATGCAATCTATGTTTCTTTTCAAGATATTCGTTCATCAGTCTTTCGGCCTTTTCAATTTCTTTTTGCGGTGTCTTCTGCGTCTTTTTCTGGAAGCCGCTTAGGAGTACCACAAGGCAATCTTCATCAAAACAGCAAAATATCCGGTAAATGTTGCCGCTCTCCATTACCCGGATCTCATACAGACCTTTTACATTTACAATAGCCTTAAAATATTTAGCAGGAATGATCTCCTCTGTCATTATAAGGAGAAGCACCTGATAAACTTTGGTCAAGGCCTCACGCGATATGGTCCTTTTAAAGTCCTTAAAATAATGTGAGTACGTGATTACTCTACGTACGTATTCGCTCTTTTTCAAATTATTCCCTACAAAGTTAATCAATCCGTTAACAATGCCAAAATTTTCTTCCGGCCCAGCTAAGGTACTGAGGTTATTTCCTGCTGGAGGAGAAATCAAAAAACTTGTGCGGATTTATGCGTTTTTAAATTTATCGGGAGCTGTTTGAGTGGGGAGCTGCTGCTTCTCTCGTATGTTAATTGCCGGGATGTATTCAGAAGTGGGATGGAGCAATATATTGTGCCGGATGTTCGCACTATGGTGGCGGCGTTTAACGTGTTTCATTGCCGGGGTGGTGTGCTTCCGGGAGTAGTACGGTTTTGTGATTGCCTTTGTGATTATCCTTGCGCTCGTGGGCTGCCGCTTTTACAGTGTCCAGCATGTGGCGAAAATGTATTTTCCTTGTTATCAAGTACATACGTTTTGAAGATTTGCTGGACTACGTGCATTTTGTCACAAAACAGCTATTTTACCGTCATTTTGCAGGTGTCCAGCAGGAGCCTCTTTTTCAAGTGTTTGTAAACCAGGTGCTTCTGTGTGTCTTTTCTGCTGGACTTCTTCTGAAGGGAAAAGTTTCTTATGATGAAGTGCGTATGTGCGGGTGTTGCCGTAGCAGGTGAACCGGACAGGTGTGTTTTGGGTACGTTTAGTTTTGCATATATAAAAGGATTAAATTTGATGAAGAAGGAGTTGTAGTGAACTAACTTTTGGTATAGATTGTATCTAACAGGTGAATTAGACTACAACTCCTGTTTTTCGGAGAATAGCCAGTTAGAATATTAGGCATGAAGGCCTGTTAAACGTGTTGGCTTATCTCCAATTTGTATAATCGTTAAATGCAAAATTATGAATTATTCTCATTTTGTTGGCATTGATGTGTCAAAACAAACATTAGATGCATCAATATTGGATTCTGAAGAGAATGAGCTGTCTCACATGAAATTCAAGAACAGCCCTTCCGGCATCCAGGAAATGTTAGATTGGGCGAAGTCCTTCCGGGCAGATATCAGCAGTACATTGTTTTGCGCTGAAAACATGGTGGACTTTCTTTATATAACGATATAATCAACTGTATTACAGTAAATAGCACTTATTGCTATTTCTTGAAGTAACAAGACAGAAACAACATAGGTGATTTATGAGAACTCAAAGGAATGTTTGCCAGACTTGCCTGATGGATGCGAAAGAGAGGGTGTCTAATGCATCGACTTCCTGAATCTTTGATTCAGGTGCAATGCAGCATTTAACTATTCTGTAAAAACACAACCCTATGGTTGTTCGGTTCTGGATAATTATTGTACCTTTGCAATCAAGACAGGAAAAGGATGTATTTCAATGGACACAACGGCAGATAAAACGCTTTCCGTTGCTTCGGTGCCGGAAACGCAAGGGATGGAACAGAATATAAAGGATTGGGCGCAGTACTCTCAATGGATTGCCGCCGCCATGTCCAAACGGATGTCGGAACTTGGCTTGACACAGAAAATGCTTGCCGGAAAGATGGGCTGCACCCAGCAGTACATATCCAAGGTGTTGAAAGGGAAAAAGAATATGTCGTTGGAAACCATCTGTAAGATTGAAAATGCATTGGGCATTGAGATTATCAAAAACCTGAATGAAATTAAGTAGTAAAAGAGGTATGGCTAAAGACAGGGAAAAGATAGAGGACAAGGCAAATGAACCGGTCGCAAATTGCGACCAGTTACCTATGGCTGCCGATATACAGCCGATGATTCGAGTAATCAGAGGTCAGCAAGTTATTATTGACAGGGATTTGGCTTTGTTGTATGGTGTGGAAACCAGAGCATTGAATCAGGCAGTAAAACGTAATATCGAGCGGTTTCCTGACGACTTCATGTTTCAACTGGACAAAGAAGATGTTGAAATCTTGAAATCACAAAATGTGACTTCAAGTTGGGGTGGCGACAGAAGGTTGCCTTATGCTTTCACCGAACAAGGTATCGCCATGCTTAGCTCCGTCTTGAAATCACAGACTGCGGTGGAAGTGAACATCCGCATCATGAGAGCCTTTGTGTCCATGCGCCGTTTCATCGCTACCAATGCCCAACTGTTCCAACGGCTTGAAACGATAGAATATCATCAGCTTGAAATGAAACGGCATCAGGAGGTGACGGACAAGCGCATCGACGAGGTGTTCAAACGGCTGGAAGCCAATATTCCTCCCATGCAGGGTATATTCTACGACGGGCAGGTGTTTGACGCTTACCGTTTTGTATCTGACTTGATACGAAAGGCAAAACGCACCATTGCGCTGATTGACAACTATGTGGATGATACGGTACTGACCCTGCTCGACAAAAGGGGAAAAGGAGTGACTGCCACTATCTACACGCAGCGTGTCAGCGACCGGTTCCAACTGGATGTTGACCGTCACAACGCCCAATATCCGCCAGTCAGGATAGAGCGGTTCAACAAAGCGCATGACCGTTTTCTGCTTATAGACGATGAAGTGTACCACATCGGGGCATCGATTAAGGATTTGGGCAAAAAGTGGTTCGGGTTCACGCTTATGCGTGACATTCCGGCCTCAGAAATCATCAATAGAATCAAGGATTAGCCAATGTGCAAATTGGTTTTAAAACAACAAGGTAATAATGGATTATACAATATACGAATTTTCGCTTTTCATTGCGTTGCCGTTGATGCTGTTCTTCGGCTTTTATTTTTTGTTGGCCAAAATACCGGAAAAAGTCATTTTCGGAAATTATCTGCGCTCCCGTCGGATCATAGGGATAGCGTTGCTGCTGCTTGTCGCCAATTATTCGGTGCATTTCTTTTTCGGAATCCGGTTCAAGAACGCCAATGCGGCCATTCTGATGAACCTTTCGACCTACTTCCTGTGTTACTGGCTTTTCAGTTCGGCACTCACGACATTGCTGGACCGCTTTTACATCACAAAGCGCCGGTTACGGACGCATATCAGCCTTTGGGTCATTTTTTCCGTCCTTTCCTGCATCGTGCTGATGTTGTTGCCCGAAGGGATTTTGCAGACAATTGCGCTGTTCGCTCTGGCTGCGTGGCTGGTCACTTATGGATTCGTCCTGGCCCGCAGGCTTATTCTGGCATATAACCGTGCCATCAGGATTTTCAACGAAACGTATTCGGATGACATAGGCGCGTATATCAAGTGGCTTTCCATTTTCACATGGTGGGCTGTCATATTCGGTGTGGGATGCGGACTGCTCACATTCCTGCCTGACAAATACGTTTATATCTGGATTCTGTCATCCATCCCGTTCTACGGCTATCTGTTTTATTCCTACCAGAACTACATGATATTCTATGAGCAGGTGGAGCGTACGCTGGAGATAGAGAACGCGGCGGATGATGAGAAGAAAAAGACAGAAACAGAAAAGGAATCACCCAAATATTTCGACGGCATAGAAAGCAGCCTGACGCCTTGGCTGGAAAACAAGAGCTATACGCAATCCGGATTCACCATACAGGACATGGCGAAAACGCTCGGCACCAACAGGACTTATCTGAATGCTTACATAAAGGACAAATATCATGCGACATTCCGCGAATGGATAACCGGTCTCCGGTTGGAGTATGCGAAAAACATACTGAAAGAGCATCCGGAAATCAATATACAGAAGCTGGCTGAGTCTTCCGGTTTCCTTTCCCGCAGTAACTTTATCAAATCATTTACTGAGAAGGAAGGGTGTACGCCTGCCAAGTGGAAAAAAGCAAATCAGGAATAATTTGTGTGGTAAAAAGCCATTGAAAAAGGTCACAGAAGCCCATTTTCAAAAAGTGCTCAAACGACAAAAAAGTGCTAATTCGACAAAAAAGTGCTCAAACGACAATTTGAAAAGTGCTCAAACGACAATTTCCATAAAACACTGTATTTTAACAGAAAAAGTTTTTGTAATATTTTGGGCGCTGAATGGCATTTATTACCTTTGGGGAAGACAAAGATAATAAATTCAAGTTTATATGAGCAGAAAAATCACTTTTCTTAC
>ERZ779737.2071-NODE-2071-length-13898-cov-3.739796_pt1 | contig 13898 bp, 14 predicted proteins | sample MGYA00511889_ERZ779737 | MGnify/ENA primary metagenome ERZ779737 (study PRJEB29588, sample SAMEA2163575) | human gut metagenome | biome: human gut; feature: human-associated habitat; material: faeces | place: Denmark | collected 2008/2010 ...
AATGATGAGCGATATAGGAATTTCAAGGGGTGGAATCGGAAGTGATGGTCACGTATGTGGTGGACGCGCTGAACCAAATGGGTTTGGGCGTGGTGGACCTTTCCGATCCCGACAAAACGATTTTGGTGAAAATAGCTACGGATGTGGACGGCTACGATTCCCAAAAAGTGCAGGGCCTGGTGTGGTGTTCCAGCGGCGCGTCCGTAAGCCTGGTGGATGCGGCGCGCGGGGTAACGTTCTCGCGCTTTAATGTGCACGAACGGGCCGGCACGTCCCGGGCGGCGGATTCGCTGCGCAAAAGTATGCAGAGCGTGGGGGAACAGTCCGCCGCGCAGATTACCCGCCGGCTGGAAGCGTATTTGAAAACGAAATAGGAGAGAAATACATATGAAAAAAACCATGATTTTAGCTTTACTGTTTGCGCCGGTGCTTTTGTCCGCGCAGATCGCGCCCGAAACGGCGCCCGCCGCCTCCGCTGACGCTTCGTCCGCCCAGGTGCAGGATCCGGCCGAACGCAACAAAATGCTCTACTCGCTGGGTTTTTTGCTGGGGGACAATTTAAAACGCCAGCTCGTGCTGGACAACGAGGACGACTACAAAGCCCTCTCCCAGGGTATGCGCGACAGCCTGCTTAACAAAAAATCGCAGACGGATTTGGAAAAATACAAACCGCAGATTATCCAGAAATACCAGGACGACGCCAAAACCATTTCCGCCAAACGCGAGGCCGAACAGCAGGAATATATGGCGAACTTTAAGAAAGAAAAAGGCGTAAAAACGCTGGATAACGGCGCGATGATTAAACTCAGCCGCGCGGGCAAGGGCAAAACGCCCAAGGCCGACGGATCTGTCAAAGTGCATTATACCGGCACTTTAATTGACGGCACCAAGTTTGACAGCTCCCGCGACCGCGGCGAAGCGTTTGAGACCAAGCTGACCGACGTCATCCCCTGCTGGACCAAAGCCCTGCAGCAGATGAAGCCCGGTTCCCGCGCCAAAGTGGTCTGCCCGCCCGATACGGCGTACGGCAACCGCCCGGTGGGGCAGATTCCGCCGAATTCCGCGCTGGTGTTTGATATTGAGATGATTGAACTGGGGATGTAATGTCCAAGGTAAGCTATATTTTGATAGCCGTTATGCTGGCCGCGCTCTTGTATATGGGCGCGGTCCGCGGCTATCAGGTATACGAACGCAAAGCGGCCGAAAAAGCCGCCGAAGAGGCCGCCAATACGGGCGTGTTTACGTTTCAAAACGTACCGGTTACGCTGGCCGCCCCCCTGCCCGAACCCGTCAGCCGCCCCGTAGTGTTTGACCCGTCCCAAACCGCCATTTTCCTGGAAGACGCGCCGCTTTCGGACGAGCGGCAGAAACAGCAGGCGCAGGAGACGATTGCCTCCATTTTGGCCGATTACGAGCAGGACCCGAACATACAAAAATTCAACCGCGACCTGGCCGCCGCCACGCAAGGCGGCGTGGAGGACCTGGGCGCGCTGGGCGGCGTAGAGCTTGTAAAGATTTTAAAAGAAAATCCGCAGGTGGGCCAAGTGGTGCAGGAAAGTATGAAAAACCCCGCCTTTGCCAAGACCATTGAGCAGATTTTTACCAACCCTCAATTTGTGGAAAGCGTCAAGCAGCTGCAGGGCGCCGGACCGGTTGAGGCCGCGCCGCAGACAAAAAAAGCTGAATAAGAACGGAAAAATATTGTATTCTATAGAATATCAGGAGGTTTCCCTGTGCTCAAAATTTTTCTTAAAGCAGCTATTTTAGTCTTTATCATTTTAAGCATCTACTTTATCGTTAATCCTTCCGCCTGTTCCAACCTAATGCTCGGCCGGGTAACGAATTCAACGGATACCGTGCCTACGGTGGAAAACCGCGCGGACGACCATAGCGAGATGTTCACCCCGTCGGGAGACCGCCCGCTTGAAACCGCTCCGGCCCACCAAGGCGTATTTGATACGAATACGATGAACCCGGATGCGCAAATCCCTTCCTATACGCAGGAAGCGATTGATTATGCCGTAGCCAGCCGCTATGTGGAGCTGGAAAACGAATACACCAGAAATAATACGGTGGGCAAAGATACGGCGAAAGAGATTTCGTACATTGTGATGGACGATTTTGAACTGACGCAGCAGGAGTGGGAAGCTTTCCTGCAGCGCGCTACGGAAACGAACTTGTTTAACAAGGTCCGTAGTGAACTGCCGCCCCCATCCGTTGCTCCGGCGCAGTAGTTGATTTGTTATGATGAGCAAAAAAACCGCTTCTTATAGAAGCGGTTTTTTTGTTTGTCCTGTGCGGGAAAAGGAAGATTAATGGACTGCGTCCGAGCCGTACACGGTATGGAAGCAAGGTACAGTTTAAACGCGGTTGAGAGTTCCCGGCCTGGAAGCCTTGCTGTGTTAGAAGGGCGCGTCCCGGCGGGACAGTGTGGCTTAAACCCGCCTATTAAACGGGTCTGAGAATCCCCGGCCTGGAAGGCCTAGTGAGGGAGGCGCCCCGCCAAAAATTCGGCTACGGGGCGGGTATGCTTGATTTTGCTCAAGACGATTTTAATGGAAGCCGTAATCGGCACGGAGAGGAAGGCTCCCGGTACGCCCCAAACGAGCGTCCAGAAAATAAGGGAAGCCACCACCGCCGCCGGATGTAAATCCATCCCTTCGCCCAAAAAGCGGGGTTCTAAAAGGTTGCCGATGGTGAACTCCGTGGCGGAAAGCAGGCCGATAACCAGAAAGAACTGCGGCCCCAGCCCAAACTGCAGGAACAGCACGGGTACGGGCAGCAGCACGGCCACAATGGAGCCCACGCTGGGAATAAAGTTCAGCAGAAATACAAATAATGCAAACAGCGCCGCCAGTTTAACCTGAAACCCGAATAAAATAGCCGCCGCCACCAGCCCGGTAGCCAGCGAAGCAATCAGCTTAACGGACAGATACACCGATACGTTCGCCAGCATTTCTTTAATGGCGGGGTTGGTAATCGGGGGCGTTTTTTTGCTGCCGAAGAGGAAAAACGTCATAAACAAAATAATCAGCGTGGTGTTGGAAATTAAGCTGAAAAGTTTTCCGCCGAAGTTTTTAAGCCAGTTGAACAGCGGCAGTTCGCGCAAATACGTTTCAATAAACTTCTGGTCCAGCGTAATGCCGTGCTGCTGCAGGCGGGAGATCAGGTCGGTAATTGTATCAATCAGGTTTTGGCGGTATACTTCGGCCCCTTTCAGGAAGGTTCCCACGGAGTTGACCGTAAACAAAATAACGCCCGCAAAAAACGCCGCGCAGAGCAGGATGGAAATCGTCATGGCGAGCCAGGACGGAAAGGAGAACTTCTGTTTCATATACAGCGTCATCTGCGCGAGGATGGTGTAGAGGAATATGGAAATAACCAGCGGAATAAGCAGCGATTTGGTGTATACCAAAAACGCGGTTACTATGCCGGCGGCGATAATCGTCAGGCATACGGCGCTGGTTTTTAGATAGTAGTAAGTTGTTTTATCAGAAAACATACGGCCCCCTGTTTCGTTCGGTTTTTTTGGCGATTTCCCGGGCCAGAAAGAGTATTTTTCCGGTCAGGCTGGAAACATCGTTTTGGCAGGAAGTCAGCAGCCATACGTTTAGTTTGGCCGCGGTAAAACTTTTATAGTTCTTGCAAAATAAGTCATACGCGGTGGTAAATTCGTCGCACGCGCGGGAAAGCGTTTTGGCGCGGCTGTTTAACCCCTTGGCCGGCAGGGCCAGGTCTCCGGTCCATTCGGCGTCTTTGCGGGAGCGGATGTCCGTGCGGGCCCCGGTCCAGAACGGTTCGCCTTCGTCCAGCTTTTGGCGCAGGCTCAGGCAGTACTCGTTAAACTGGGCGGCGAAGTCCGCGTCCCGCACGTCTATATTTTTGTGCAGCTGCTGCACAATTTGCTCCAGGCGGCGGTTGAACTCGCGCAGGTTTTGCGCGGCGGCATTTAAATCGGCGCGGAGTGCGTCGCACCGGGCGGAAATTTGTTCCAAAAGTTCTTCGCAGTTCATAACAGGGGGAAGTTAATGGTAAAAATAGAGCCGAGCCCCCGGTCGGACACGACGCTGATGGACCCGTTGTGCAGGTCCAAAATACGTTTTACCATGGGAAGGCCCAGTCCCCAGCCGCTGATTTGGCCGGTGAAATAGTCGTCCACCTGGTAGAACGGGTCAAAAATGCGGCTTACGTCCTGCGGGCGGATGCCGGCGCCGTAGTCTCGCACGGAAATGGAGATGCTGTCGCCGTGGTTGGCGCACTGTACTTTAATGATTTTCTCCATTTTGTTGTTAAATTTAATCGCGTTGGCCAAAAGTTCGCGGATGCACAGCCGCAGCATTTCTTCGTTGGCGGTAACGCTTAAACGTTCGGGGCAGTCAATTTCCACAAACGTGCCGCGTTTGATGGAAGCCTCGTCCCGCGGCGCTTCGGGTACGGCGGTCTCTTCTTCCTGCGCGATGGCTTTGGCGGCGCAGTCTTTGATAAGCGGTTTTAAATAGACGGGTTGTTTTTCAATGCCTTCGTTCTGTGCGGCGGTTACTTTGTTAAAAGCCACCAGCTTGTCCACCAGAAGGGACATTCTTCCGCCCTGCTTGTTGATTTCTTCCAGCGCTTTGGCGGTAAAGGGCGAAAATTTTTCTTTCCCGGCCTGGGAGAGAATGGCTTCCGAATAGCCGTTGATGATGGAAAGCGGCGTTTTGAGCTTATGCGAAATAAGCGTCAGCGCGCGGGAAGAAATGGCGGTGTTTTTTTCTTCTTCTTTCATATGCCGCTCCTAAAAAGATACCGCCAGACGGGCGTATAAAATGTCGCGCTTGTTGTCGTTATGGATGGTGCGTACGTGGTTGTAGGCGATGTCCGCGCTGACGGCGCGGGCCACCGTAAACGAGTTGCCTACCATAAACGAATGTTCCGGGTCGGCGGTGTAATACTCGCCGTAGCGGTAACCGAGGTATAAGGTGGAGTGGTTGTCCGTCCACATACGCGTAATGCGCGCGCCTAAGGTGTATTTGGCCAAATCGTGCACGACGTCAAAGGTTTGGGTAAAGGCCAGTTCCTGCTGGTCCATCACGCCGCGGAAAGACTTCAGCCCGGTGATGCCGTCCGGATATTGGAACACGCTGGCGGCGGCTTCAAAACCGAACGCGCGGAAAAAGTTTTTATGCAGGCCCAGGGTGTAAGCCATCTGGGAATAGTTTTCGTCGGATTCGGAACCGTCGTCATAAAACGCGGTGCCTTTCTGGCGGGCGTACGCCACGCCGATGTACGCGTGGGTGTAAAGGTCGTTTACCTCGTCGTCTTCCAGCGTCATAATAAACTGGGTGGCCAGGCCGTAGGCGGAAGCGTCCTGATAGGCGGGATTATCGCTTTTATTCTTAAAATAATAGAAGGGCGTGATGTTGATTTTAAGCAAGTCAAAATCCATCCGAAACGGGACGTTGACCGAGTAGATGGGGTCTTTAAAATCCTTTTCTTTGATGTATTTCGCTTCCACGCCGGCCAGCAGGTTAAGCGACAGCGCGGCCGCGGCCCCCGCTCTTACCTGGTCAAAACGGGAGGAACCGATATAAGCCGCCGACACGTCTACCGTACGGGCTTGCAGGGCGGCGGAAGAAACAGCACACAGCATAAAAAATAAAATGAGTTTTTTCATATATTCCATTTAACCAAATTTAAAGCCGTTGCGGGGCGTTTTTTAGCTATACGGGGCTTTCTTCTTTTACCGGGGGATATTTTGTAGAATAAAGAAGATGAACAAAATCCTTTTACTCTCCCTTTTCCTGTTCGGCGGCGTATATGCGTACGCGGCGCAGATTATCCGCGGGCCTTATATTGAGGACCCGACCCAAACCACCATGATCGTCAAATGGCAGACGGACGAAGCCACGCCCGCGTGGCTGGAATACGGCCCCTCGCCGCGCTGTAACCAGATTATGACGGTTACGCCCGAAGGCACCCAGCATAAGGCCATTTTATACGGCCTCGTGCCCAACCAGGATTTCTGCTACCGCATATATGTAAACAATTCCGCCAAAGACGGCGTGCAGGAGCCCGTTACGGGCACGTTCCGCACGCTGTATTCGGCCGAGCGCAAGGTGGTGAATTTTCTGGCCCTCGGAGCCACGGGGGAAGATATCCCTCTCCCCTCGCCGGACGGCCTTCCGGTGCCGGACGAAGCCGCCATGGCGCGTGCCGGGCTGGCGGCGCTGATGGAACAGGAAGAAAGCGATTTTTTAATTCACACGGGCAACATCACCCACAGCGGGCTGAACCAGGATGCCGACCGCGAATTTTTTGAACCGTTTAAAAACGTGCTTTCCAAGAATCCGTTATTTGTGGCGCTGGGCCCCAACGAATACGGGCCCGACCGCGAACAGCGCGAAAGCAAATCGTTCCTGCGCACCAACTATTCCCGCTACCACGATATGACCTGGAGCAAGGCCACGCCGAAGTATTATTCCTTTGATACGGCCAACGCGCGGTTTATCTTTTTAGACACCAACGTGGCCGAAGGCGCGGTATGGGCGCCGGAAATCGGCGAGAAATCCGCACAGACGGAATGGCTGAAGTCCACGCTGGCTACGGCGGGGGAAAAGTGGAAAATCGTGGTGATGAACGCCCCCGCGTATTCCACCGGCGCACGCGGAAGCAATAACGAAGTGGCGCTGAACTGGGTGAAAATTTTTGAAGATTACCGCGTGAAGCTGGTGATTCAGGGCGGAGATGCCGATTACGAGCGCACCTTCCCGATGTACCGCGGGGAACCCAATGCGCGCGGCGTAACGTATGTTACGCTGGGCACCGCCGCGCCCGCGCCGGGCAAACGGCAGCATTCGGACGCGTCCACCGCGCGCTTTGTATCCACGCGGCATTATGCGTCGGGCAAGATTGTGGACCGGAAACTGACGCTTAAAGTGTACAGTGATAAAGGGAAGCAGCTGGACACCCTGGAGATTTATCTGTAGATTAACAGCTTTCGTATGAGCAGATTTACGTACACGGACCAAAGAGAATCTCTTTGGTCCGTGTTATATGAGGATATAAAATAACAATCCCCCGGTGAAAACCGGGGGCTTTGATTGCGCCGTAAAACTAATTTAACTGAATTTTGGACATCATATCGTACATAATGATACTGGCGGCGGCGGACGCATTTAAGCTTTCCACGCCGCCTTTTTGCGGGATGGAAACGATTTCGTCGCAGTTTTCGGCCGTTTTTTCGCGGATGCCGAATCCTTCCGAGCCGATTACCAATACGGCCGGGGAAGCGTAATCCACCGTGTTAATGGGTTTGCCGGCCATATCCGTGCCGTATACCCAAAAGCCTTCTTCTTTGAGGTCGGTAAGCGCCGCGGAGAGGTTGGCCACTTCTACGATATTGATGTTTTCAATCGCGCCGCACGCCACTTTATACACCGCCGGCGTAATGCCCACCGTGCGCCGCTGCGGCAGGATGATGGTGGAAAAGCCCAGGCAGGCCGCACTGCGGATAATCGCGCCCAGGTTCTGGGGGTCGGTCATCTCGTCCACGGCGAGCCAGAGGTCTTTTTTGTTTCCGTCGGCTTCGTAGAGCGCGTTGGAAAGCTTCATCAGTTTGATGGGCTGGATTTTAGCCATCACGCCCTGGTGATTGGCGTTGCGGGTCAGCCGGTCCAGCGTTTTGACGTCAATGCGGTCAATTTTTACATTGTTTCTTTTAGCCAGGCGGATGATTTCTTCCACGGCGCGGTGTCCGGCTTTGTTGTCGGACACATACAGCTGGGTTACGTTGCGCTTTTTGCTTTTCAGCGCTTCCATTACCGGGTGGATGCCGTAAATCATATCCAGATTGTCGTTCATTTTTGCTCCTCAGCCGATTTCGGACGAGCCGAAGCTCATTCCCACTTCCAGCGCGGCCTGTACTTCTTCGCCGTGCGGATCGACCAGTTTAAGTTTGGAAATAGCGTCCGCGATTTTTACTTCCGTAATCTGGAAGCTGCGGAAGGCGGCCATATAGCCGAATTTGCCTTCCAGCACCATATCAAGCGCTTTCGCGCCGTAGAGGGTGGAGAGCCAGCGGTCAAACGCCGTGGGCGTACCGCCGCGCTGGGTGTGGCCCAGCACGCACGCGCGGGACTCAATTTTCGTGCGGTCTTCAATCATATTGCTCAGCTTGTAGGCAATGCCGCCCAGGCGGATGGGGTCGGTGCTGCCGGCCAGCGTGCGGGCGACGGTCTGTTCGCCCAGTTCGTTTTTCGCGCCTTCGGCGGCCACCACGATGCTGAAGGTTTTGCCTTTGCTTTTGCGGTCCAGAATATAGTTGACGATTACGTCGTCGTTGTACGGGATTTCGGGAATCAGCACAATGTCGCCCCCGCCGGCGATGGCGGAGCGCAGGGCAATCCAGCCCGCGTAGCGGCCCATGGTTTCAATAATCATCACGCGGTGGTGGCTTTGGGCGGTGGTGTGCAGGCGGTCAATGGCTTCGGTGGCGACGGCGAGCGCGGAGTCAAAGCCGAAGGTCTGGTCGGTGGCGGAAAGGTCGTTGTCAATGGTTTTGGGCACGGCCACGATGGGCATCCCCAGGTCCACAAACTGCTGCGACATATGCAGGGTGCCGTCCCCGCCGATGGTAATTAAAGCGTCCAGCTGGTTTTCTTTAAAATTATGCAGCACGACCGAAGACAAATCGCGCGGCGTCTCCGGCGAGCCGAACGGCGGCAGCGTATAGTTAAACGGGTTGGCGATGTTGCTGGTGCCCAAAATGGTGCCGCCCATGGTTAAAATGCCGGAAACGGTGTCGTCGGTAATCGTCAGGTATTCGTTGCGCACGAGTCCGTCAAAACCGTTTTTAAACCCCAATACTTCAATACCGTGGCGCAGCGCGTTTTTGCTCACGGCGCGTACAACGGCGTTTAAGCCGGGGCAGTCGCCGCCGGCGGTTAAAATCCCAATCTTTTTAATGCTCATATCCCCTCCGAACTACAAATACGCGGCCAGGCCGCTTAACGCCCACAGTACGAAAAACTGTCCGTCAATCAGCGTTTCATCCTTCACGCTGCGGGTACTGCTCTTGCTATAGTAATATATTACAATAAAAACCGTGTACAGGTGGCCGATGAGCAGCATCTCCACCAGGGCGGGTTTCCACGTAAGCGTTAAGAGCGTAGCCAGCGCGGCCGTCAGCGCCAAAAGAATCAGCGTAACGGCCCATTTGGTTTTTTTCATGCCGAAGGCTTTGTAAAAACTTTCGCGTCCGATGATTAAATCTTTATTGGCGGACGTAAATCCCAGCGTAACCGAACGCATAAACACCAGTAAAATCGTATAGAAAATAGCCAGGTACGAGGCTTTGCGCAAGAGCAGCCCGTGTTCGTACGCGGGCAGGAGCGCGCAGGTAAACGCCCAGCCGAGGGCGGTTACTATGTCTTTCGTGCCGGGCAGGGAAAGCAGCTGCAGTTTGAGCAGGTGCCTGAACGGATAAGCAAATCCGGCGGCCAGGAACAGCAGGCACAGCGTCAGCGCGCCGCCGCCCAGCAAGAAAGCGGTGCCCGTTGCGAAGAGGCCCGAAAGAATGGCCGCGGCGGTTAAAAAGCGGCGGTTTTGGCCGGGTTCGGCTTCGGCCGCGCGGTTAAACGCGGTCAGCGCATAAACAAACAGCCACGAAAAAGCCAGCAGGCGGCTGTCGGCCGGTACGCCTTCCAGGCGCATACACACATAGGTCAGCGCGGAAGCGGCGAACGCCGTGTAAAAACAGTTGCGCACCAAAAAGCGCCATATTTTCCCGGCCAGGCCGGACAGGCGGGACGTGGCGTTGGGCTTGCGCAGTTCGCGTACGCGCGCGGCCACGCGGTCAATCACCCAGTTGGGGGTGGAAGCGCCGGCGGTGATAAAAATTTTCTTGGCGTGCGTAACGGGCGCGGCTTCCAGCTCGTCTTCGGTTTCCACGTGCAGGACGGCTGGCGCGAGGCCTTTGCATAACAGCGCCAGGCGCGCCGTATTGGCGCTGTGGCGGCCGCCCACGACGATTACCAGGTCCGCGCTTTTGGCGAGTTCAATGGTTTCTTTTTGGCGGTCTTTGGTGGGCTGGCAGATGGTGTTGGAAATTTGACATTCGTCCGCGTGTTTTTTGATTTCTTCGGCGGTCTCGTAAAATACGCTTTCTTTTTGCGTGGTTTGGGAAACGACGTTTACCTTGTCAAAATGCGGCAGCCGGGCGGCTTCTTCCGGGCCGGAAACCACCACGCCTTTGCCCTGCGTGTAGCCTAAAAGCCCGATCACTTCGGCGTGTCCGCCGTCGCCCACGATGACGGTATGGTACCCCTGCGCGGCGTATTGGGCGATGATGTTCTGCGCGTGCTTGACGAGCGGGCAGGTGGCGTCCACCACTTCCATTCCGCACGACTGCACTTCCTGCTGGAAGCGGGGCGTAATGCCGTGCGCGCGGATGACGAGCACGCCGGATTTTTCGGCGGCGTCCTGCGGACGGTCAATAGAAGTGATTTGTTTGGCGGCCAGCATATCGGTTACCTGCTTGTTGTGAATCAGCGGCCCGATGGTGTAAACCGGTTTTTTGCCTGCGGCCTCCAGCTCAAGCACTTTGTCAATGGCGCGTTTTACGCCGGGACAAAAGCCCGCGCTTTTGGCGACGGTGACGTCCTGTTCTTTTTCCATACTTATATTATAGGAAATTAGGGCGCGCGCGTCCGTTCGGGCCGGGTTTATTTTTTCTATAATTTAACTATGAATAAAATGATGATGGGTTTGGCGGCGTTTGTGCTGCCCTGCGCGGCGTTTGCCGGCGCATACGGCGATATGTTCAAAAACGGGCATCTCCGTTTTGACTATACGCCGCAGGAAATTTCCGCGCTGGAAGCCCGCGCGGCCGATGAACTTAACCAAAATCTGGATTTTCTGGTGCGTATTCCCGCCGGCGACCGGGACTTTAACAATACCGTCCGCGCGCTGGAAGACGCGTACACTTCGTATTGGTTCGTGCCGAAAAACCTGTCGCTCCTGGCGTATTTTCACGAGAACGCCTCCGTGCGCGAAGCCGCTTCCGCGCTGGAAGCCAAGGGCAGCCAGGCCAAGGCGGCCGTATTTGCGCGCAAGGACGTGTACCGCGCGCTGAAGGAATATGCGGAGGCGGCGCCCGCCCTTTCGCACGAGGATGCGCGCCTGCTTGCCAAATGGATGGAGCGCTACGAGCGCGCCGGGATGGCGCTGGACGGGAAAGACGCGGCCCTCTATGCCCGACTCAATACCGAGCGGCTGGAAAAAATCACGCGCTATAACGTAAACCTCAACAATTACAAAGACGAGCTGGCCGTTACGCGCGAAGAGCTGGACGGCCTGGGCGAGACGTTTATCAACCGTCTGGAACGCACGCCGGACGGCAAGTATATCGTTACGCTTAAATACCCCGATTACAATCCCTTTATGGCTTCGGCCAAAAACGAAAAAGCCCGCAAAGCCTTACAGGAAAAATTTGCGCGCCGCGGCGGGAAAGAAAACGTAAAACTGTTGGAAGACACCCTGGAACTGCGCCGCAGGCAGGCCGCACTTTTGGGGTATAAGCGCTACCCGGATTATGTGCTTCCCGTGCGGATGGCGAAGAACTACAAAACGCTGGAACAGTTTTTACAAAACCTGCAAAAAGAGATTACGCCGCTGGCGCAGGCGGAATTAAAGAATTATTTAAAGCTTAAAGAAGAAGAGACCGGGCGGAAAGCCACAGAAATGACCGCCTGGGAACTGCCGTACTGGAGCAATCAGTACAAGAAAAAATACTATCGGGTGGACAGCGACAAAATCAAAGAATACTTCCCGGCGGACAAAGTAATTTCCGGGATGTTTAATACGTTTGGCAAACTCTTTGGTGTAACGTTTGAAAAAGTCTCTTTACCCGTGTGGCACCGGGATGTGGCGGTGTATCAAATCAAAGATAAAAAAACGGGCGCGCTGATTTCCAATTTTTATATGGACCTCTACCCGCGCGACGGCAAATACACCCACGCCGCCACCTGGAGCTTTGTGGACCGTTTTGAACTGCCGGACGGCTCCTTCCAAACGCCGTCGGTTGTTATCGCCGCCAACTTTACGCCCGCCGGTAACGGCGTGCCTTCCCTGCTGGAACACGGCGAGGTGGAAACGCTGTTCCACGAGTTCGGGCACGTGCTGCAGATGTCTATGGCCACGTCCAAATACGCCACGCTGACCGGGGACAACGTCGCCTGGGATTATATAGAAACCCATTCCCAGCTGCTGGAGAACTGGGCCTGGCAGCCCGAAGTGTTAAAAAGTATTTCCGCGCATTATCAAACGGGCGACCCGCTGCCGGACGGGATGATTGAGGCGTTGGTTAAGTCCAAGAACGCGGGCGTGGCCTCGGCCTTTATCCGCCAGAACTTTTTGGGCCAGTTTGATTTGGCCGCGCACGCGGCGGACACACGCGTGGATACCACCCGGCTTTACGCCAGTATGATGAAAGACATTACCGGCGTGCCGATGACTCCCGGCACCTGGCCGCAGGCGAGCTTTGGGCATATTATGTCGCTTACGGACCCGTATGACGTGGGGTATTATGTATACGCCTGGTCTTTGGTGATTGCGGAAGATATTTTCGGCGAGTTTGAACGGCAGGGCCTGTTTAACGAAGCGCTCGGCCTGCGCCTGCGCGAGTATGTCTATACGCCTGGCACGGTGTATGACGAAAATGAAATGGTGGAAAAATTCCTGGGCCGCCCGTATAACGACCGGGCGTTTTTAAAGAGCCTGGGTATTCAGGCAAAATAATTCGGACCGGTAAAAAACCGCGCTTGTTAGCAAGCGCGGTTTTTTGGTTGGTGTTTAGGGAAAGTTTAACGGGCCGTCCAGTTATTTAAAATAAACCACGACAGGAAGGACATCCCGAGCAGTACCGCCAGCAGTACGATAATCCACATGCCTCTCCAGCCGTTTCCTTCCCGCATCTGGACGGGATTCTGCGGCGTGCAGAGCGCTTTTAACATGGCTTCGGCGCGCTGTTCGGCGGCGTCCTGGGCGGTAGGCGTCAGCGTGGCCGTGGTGGAGGGGTTGGCCTGGTCCAGCTTGAGGATGACGTTTTCAAATTCACGCAGAATCTGAATGGCGCGGAAACGGAATGGCTGGAACTCGGCGATGGACATTTGCGCATTTTCGTGATACACAAGCGCATTGTCGTTCAGCTCCAAATAAATATTTTTGCGGGTTTTTAACAGCCCGATGATAAACGGCGTGAGCACCAGCGCGGCGGCCGGGGTGGGCGCGTGGATGCGGTAGCGGCTGTCTATGGCCGGGATGTTGGTTTTCATCAGCGCATATTGGGACGGCGCAAACGGCGAATCAATCGGCGCGATTTTTAAAGCGGGAAACTGGCGTTTTTTGAGTTCCGCCGTAAAAATCGTAATGCGCGCGGGTTTGGTTTTGGGGTTGTCGTCGGCGTAGATATTATCGTCCGCCACGCGGATGAAGGCCAGGTTGTCGGAGCACGTACACACGTTTTGGTATTGGTGGAAAAACAGCGTGAAAAATTCCAGCCGCCCGGCAGTCAGCTCGGTGGTGACGGAATCTTTTTCGCGGTCAAAGCGGCAGCCGTTCAGCTTGGCCATCCGCGCAATTTGCGCCGTGCGCGTGCGCGTAGTAGCCGCCAGGCCGGCTATTGCGGCCAGTACAAGTAAACCCAGTAAAATGTTCATATTCATATAATACCAAAAAGAAATGAATTCTGAACGGCGGAGATGTCTGCCGGGCGCGGCCGTTTTGTCTTTTTATGCTGGTCTTAGCATATCTCCTTGAGTTGTTTCCATTTAACTAAAAGTACCGTTTATTGCTTTAGCCCTGGTTGAGGCACGCTGCGCGCCGCCAGGACCCCAAGGCCCGGACCCTGCGGGCGGCTTCAT
>ERZ779737.2075-NODE-2075-length-13870-cov-2.592689_pt1 | contig 13870 bp, 8 predicted proteins | sample MGYA00511889_ERZ779737 | MGnify/ENA primary metagenome ERZ779737 (study PRJEB29588, sample SAMEA2163575) | human gut metagenome | biome: human gut; feature: human-associated habitat; material: faeces | place: Denmark | collected 2008/2010 ...
GAGACACTCTATTGGAAAAATGTCTCGCTGGCATATACTTTTTAAGGGACGACTAATTATAATAAAATAAGTTGCCTATGGAATAATACTTTGTTAAAAACTCAAAAGCCGGATTATGCTGCAACATAATCCGGCAAATCTAAAGTCGGCAATACGACTTGTGTGAATTAAATCGAATACCAACAAATTGATAAATACAAAGATATGAGAAAACATGGTATTAGGGTATCATATGCCCTGATGTTAACCAAATTTAAGCACATTTTTCGTGTTATGAAATTAACTTCCATTTTAGGCATGTTAGGGATTTCGTCTGTTTTTGCGGCGAATGTAGAATCTCAGACAATGCGTGTAAGTATTGAGGCCAATCAAACGAAGGCTAGCGAAATTCTTAAGCAGATTGAGGATCAGACAGATTATCTTTTCGTGTATAACAAAAATGTCAACCTAAGTAATAAGGTAACTGTAAATGCTAAGGATGAGACGGTTGCAGAAGTACTTGACCAGATGTTCGATGGAACTAATATTGTTTACGCAATGGAGGGAAACAATATTTTGTTGATGAATCGAACAGCTATACAACAAAAAGGAACTGTAATAACGGGAATTGTAGAAGACGTTTCAGGTATGCCTATAATTGGTGCCAATGTGACAATTAAAGGAACAATGAAAGGTACCATTACGGATGTTGATGGTAAATTTACTTTGGAAGTAGGGGAAGGTGCTGTTTTAATAGTCTCTTATATAGGTTATGTGGAGCAAAGTGTTTCTGTTGGGAAACAGTCTTCCATAACTGTCACATTAAAAGAAGATACGCAAGCCTTGGATGAAGTCGTCGTCGTTGGTTATGGTACGTTTAAGAAAAGTGATTTGACAGGAGCTATAACGCAAGTGAAAGGTGACGAGATCGCAAATTTACCTTTGAGAAGTGCGGCTGATGCCTTGCAAGGTAAAGCGGCGGGTGTTACGATCACCGCAAATTCAGGAAGTCCTGGTTCTTTAGGAGATGTCCGTATTCGTGGTATTGGTACCTTGAATGGTAATAATCCTTTGTATGTGGTTGATGGAATGCCTCAAGGAGATATCGGCTGGTTGAATCCTCGAGATATTGAGAATATGGAAGTATTGAAAGATGCTTCCGCACAAGCAATTTATGGTTCTCGTGCGGCGAATGGTGTCATTCTTATTACTACGAAGCGGGGCGCATCGGGAAGTAATTATCGTAGTAACATTGAGTTTGACATGAATGTCGGCTTCCAGTCAGTTCCTAAAAGTTATGATATGTTGGATGCGGAAGGCTTTATGGAATACAAAAATAGAGCTTATGCGGCCGCAGGAATGGCTTTGCCAGATGACTTTGCGACAGAAGAAAGAAGAAATGAAATTTTGTCATTCTTGGAAAAGAATGGTGGGCGTGAAGGTACGGACTGGTGGGGTGAGATTACTCGTAAACCATCGGAGGCAGTAAATCAAAATTATAACTTGGCTTTGTCTGGAGGTATGGACAAGTTACGTTATCGTTCTAGTTTCGGATATATGAACCAGCAAGGTATTTTAAGAGGTTCGGACTATGAGCGTTTATCCGGTCGTTTGAACTTGGATTCAGAGGTGACAAAGTGGTTGAATGTATCTACAAACGTAAGTGTCGTATATGAGTCTAGGAGAAATATTTCGGAAAATGATTCTTATACGGCAACAGTCTTTTCAACGGCAGCAGCGGATCCAATTACTCCGGTTTATAGGGATAATTTGGTTGATGTGCCAGATTTCTTGTATGATCGGATTTATAATGGTTATGAGCCAACCAATCCTTGGTCTCGTTATACAGGAGTTCTCTATTCCAACAAGCCTAATACGGTTGCGCAAGTAGATCGTTCCGCATTGAATAAGTGGAAAGGCCTAGCGACAAAAGGAAACATCGTGGGTGAAGTTAAACTTTTCCCGTTCTTGACCTTCAAGTCAAGTTTTTCATTGGATTTAGTTCGTAATCAATCGGATGGTTTTACTCCGAAATATTACTTGGATGGTGATGAGTACAGCACGTATGCTACAGTCAGTCGCTCTCTTGCAAATACGGATTATTGGGTGTTTGATAATTATTTGACATATAATCAGAAATTTAATAAACATGCTTTAACGGTGATGGCCGGTACTTCGGCTGAAAAGACTCGTTATGAGGAGATAGCGGCATCTAAACAAGGTATGGCAAATAATGATGAGCGTTTGCAAATCTTGAATGCGGGTACTTTAAATCCGGGAGCTAGTGGTTATGTGTCGATCAATTCCTTAAATTCTTATTTTGGACGTGCATTTTATTCGTTTGACAATCGGTATATGGTGACGGTCAATGTCCGTTGGGATGGCTCCTCTCAATTTGCTGATGGAAATAGATGGGGATTCTTCCCGTCTGTTTCTGGTGGTTGGAATTTCTCGGAGGAGAAATTTATGGAGGACATAGATTGGCTATCTCAAGGAAAATTGAGATTAGGTTGGGGTGAAATCGGAAATCAGACCATACCTGGTGGTGCTTATTTGAATACGTTTGGAGACGGTGGTTATTATATTACAGGTGATAAAAATACGATTTTATCTGGAGGAAGAACTCAGGTTGGTAATGCGGACCTGAAATGGGAAACGACCAAGCAATTTGACGTCGGTTTTGATTTGGCATTCTTTGACGGCTCATTGAGAGCATCATTTGATTACTTTGACCGAAAGACAGAGGATATGCTTGTGCAAGTTCCATCTCCTTCGGCTTTAGGATTCCCGAATAATCCATGGGTAAATGCTGGAAGTATCAGTAATAAGGGTGTTGAAGTGACTTTGATGTATGATGGAAAGATTGGAAATGATTTTACTTATCATATTAATGGTAATGTTTCCACATATAGAAACAAGGTTTTGGATTTGGGTAGTGACTCGAATATTCCGGGTAAAGGTATCCATTTAGGATATTATAGTTATACAATGACTGAAGTGGGAATGCCTATTGGATATTATTATGGTTATCAAACGGATGGCGTGTTCCAAACTCAAGAGGAAATTGATAATTATGTCAATAATGGACAGGTTGTTATGCCTAACGCAAAGCCGGGTGATTTGAAGTTTGTAGATCTGAATAAGGATGGAAAGTTAGGTGAAGAAGATCGCACGATGGTCGGAAATCCGCATCCAGATTTTACTTTTGGTTTGACTTTGGGGGCTGAGTATAAAGGATTCGACTTTACAGCATTCTTCCAAGGATCAGTGGGTAATGACCTTCTAAATATCTTGAAATATGATTTGTATGGTGGTGTTGGATGGTATAATGCCCCGAAAGATATCTTGACAACATTCTGGAATGGTCCGGGAAGTACGAATGAGAATTTCGCGATCGATGCGAATAGTCGTTTGAATCGTGAAATGTCCTCTTGGTTCGTAGAGGATGGTTCTTATGTTCGGTTGAAGAATTTGCAAATAGGTTATACATTACCTAAAGCTTGGACGGATAAGATTCATTTTAATAATCTCCGAGTTTATGTTGCAGCCCAAAATCTATTTACGATCACGGGTTATTCAGGTTTGGATCCAGAAATTGGAGAGTTGAATAATAATCCTTTGTATAAAGGTGTTGATATGGGATATTATCCTCAAGCGAGAACTTTTATGTTTGGTGTTAGTATGAAATTATAATTGGAGGAATTATGAAAACAAATATATTTAAGGGCTTTTTAATGGCATTATTGGGAAGCGCTCTGTTAAGTTGTAATTCTGATTTTCTTGATAGGGAACAACTTGGTGTTTTGGATGAGGAAACTTATTTGAAAACGGCAGATGCGGGATATAAATTGTTGACCAATTGTTATACGCCTATTTTGGATCATTGGAATTATCAGGTCTCGAAATTTGAGATCGGTGATTCTTTCGCGGATAATACGACAAAAGGTGGTTCTGATGCCGCAGACCGTGTGATGGTGACGGAGGTGTCGCGTGGTAATCCAACAACATCTAATGGTTTGTTGAATGATTTCTGGAATCATCGTTACCGTACGGCGATTTCTGCTTGTAATGTCTTTTTATCTATGGTACAGCCCGAGACAGAGTTGATTGACGCTAATGGTGCGATCGTACCGGAAGAGACAAAACGTCGTTGGATTGCGGAGGCTTATTTTTTGCGTGCTTTTTATTATTTTGATTTAGCGGTTGTTTTTGGCAATATTCCAATTATTGATCAAGTTTTGACGGCAGTGGACAAAAATAACATCGTGAAATCAGATAAGGAAGAAGTGTTACGCTTTATTATCGAAGACTTGGATAAGGCGATCGCTGAAGAGAATTTGATTAGCGCAAAGAATCTTCCGGCATCAGAATTAGGTCGAGTGACAAAGGAGGCTGCGCTGGCTTTCCGGGCGAGAGTTAAGATGTTCTGTAATGATTATGAAGGAGCAAAAGCGGATTTAGCGGCAGTTGTTAATAGTGGTTGCTATGAGTTAGTTGATGATTATCAGACTTTGTTTAATAGTGCTTCTGAAGGATATATGTCAAAGGAGGCTGTCTTTGTTACATTGAGGGCTTATATTCCTAATTATACAGAAGGCAGTGTTTGTCCTCAAATGAATATGGGACGTAACGCTGTAGGTGGTTGGGGTGGTCAATGTCCTACAAATGATTTGGTTAGTGATTATGAAGTAGGTGATACCCGTTTGACGCATACGATTATTTCTTCAGGAGATGTATTCTATAAAGCGGATGGTGTTACGACCGAAGTTCATGATTATTCAGGTTATGATAATTTCTCTTTGCAGCATAGCCGTAAGCAATGGGTAGATTATTCAAGAAGACCAACTGGCAATTTGGTGCAAACAGATTGGACCTTTTATCATATTCGGTATGCGGATGTTCTCTTGATGTATGCGGAGTGTTTGATTGAAACAGGAGAGAATAAACAGCTTGCGGTGGATTTGATTAATCAAGTAAAAAGACGTGCGTTTGTGACCTCTTCTCCTACGGATAAATTCGCTCAATATCGTAAGTTTAATGTCGCTGAGAAAGATCGTGTAACGGAGGAGATTTTCGAGCAAAAATATAAGGTGAAAGTTTCAGATGATTTAAGAAAAGCTGTTAGGCATGAGCGTCGCATTGAGTTGGCTTGTGAGGGGCTTCGATTATATGATTTGCTGAGATGGGGCACCTTTGTTGAGACTATGCAAGCTTTTGGAAAGACGGACGAAGGTAAGTATTCTGGAACAGGTACGTTAGTTACTGATAAGACTTGGCCTTATCCAATACCTCAAAGTGAGATCGATTATGTTGGTGGAGCTTTGGTTCAAAATGATAATTATAAATAATTTGACTATATTGGCAAGCGGAAAAAAACGCTTGCCAAGAATTTGGGAAAAAGGTAATTAAATATTTATGTATTTAGTATTATGAAAAACATTTCAAGAAGAAGTTTTCTAAAAACGGGCGCTTTGGCGGCCGCGGGTTTGACGATTGTCCCCAATTCTGTTTTGGGTAAGTCTCATGGCTTTATGGCTCCTAGTGATAAATTGAATATTGCTGGTATCGGTGTTGGTGGAATGGGACGCCGTAATTTGAAAAACATGAGTACAGAGAATATTGTCGCATTGTGTGACGTGGATTGGGGATATGCGGATAAGACATTTAAGGATTATCCCAAGGCGAAGCGTTTCAAAGATTGGCGAGTTATGTTCGATGAAATGGGAAAATCGATCGATGCCGTTATGGTGGCTACTCCTGATCATACGCATGCTTGTGTGACGGCACATGCGATTACATTGGGTAAGCATTGTTATACTCAAAAACCGTTGACACATTCTGTTTACGAGTCTCGTCTTTTGACTAAATTGGCTAAAAAATATCGTGTCGCTACTCAAATGGGAAACCAAGGAAACTCATTTGATTGGTGCCGTCAGATCGCTGAATGGATATGGTCGGGTGTGATTGGTGATGTTTATGAGGTTCATTGCTGGACTGATCGTCCGATTTGGCCGCAAGGATTGATGAAACCTAGTGAGAATGTAAAATGTCCGAAAACATTGGATTGGGATTTGTTTATTGGTCCGGCTGAGAAGCGTCCATATCACCCTGTTTATACACCATGGAATTGGCGTGGTTGGTGGGACTTCGGAACAGGAGCATTAGGTGATATGGCTTGTCATATTATGGATCCATTGTATTGGGCTTTGGACTTGAAATATCCGATTAGTGTTATTGGTAGTTCTACATTGAGCAACCTTTATTCTCCACCTCACGCTCAAATTGTTACTTATGCTTTCCCAGAGCGTCCGGCGAGAGGAAATGTCAAGATGCCGGAAGTGAAGGTTTATTGGTATGATGGCGGTTTGATGCCACCTCGTCCGGAAGAGTTGAAAGATGGTCAGATGATGGGTGATGAGAATGGTGGAATTATCTTTATAGGAACAAAAGGAAAGATCATGACTGGATGTTATGGTATGAATCCGACTTTGTTGCCCGTAACGGATATGGATCATTTCAATCAACCGAAACCGACCATTCCTAGAGTAAAGGGAGGAAATGGCAATATTTGGGATACGAACGCTCATGAGCAGGATTGGATACGTGCTTGTAAGGAGTCGCCGGAGAATCGTGTGGAATCCTCTTCTAACTTCCAATTCTCTGGACCATTCAATGAGATGGTTGTCATGGGTGTCTTGGCAGTTCGTCTTTCTGGATTGCAAGGATTACATCGTGAATTGAAATGGGATGGTGAGGCCATGAAATTTACGAATATTTCTCCTAACGATAAGATTAAGATTGTTACGGTTGATGACTTTAAGGTCATTGATGGTGATCCTAGATTTGATCGTCGTTTCGCTGAGTTTAATGCTTTGGATATGGCGAATGAGTGGATTAACCATACTTATAAGAATGGATTCTCTTTGCCGGAAATGCCTAAATAACGTGCCGTATGAAAAGAAGGTCATTTTTATATTTATGTGCGCTGTTGTTCGGTTTGTTTATGAGTTCAAATTCTTATTCACAGACCGCTGCGGAGAAAAATGGTTGGCGCCTGGCGATCCAGTCGTATACTTTTCATAAGTTTACTTTGGTAGAAGCTTTTGATAAGACACAAGAGCTGGGAGTAAAATATATAGAAGTATTTCCTGGACATAAGTTAGGTGGAAAATGGGGAGATAAGGTTTTTGATTTCAACTTGGATGCGACAACACAAAAAGAAATAAAAGAGTTAGCCGCCTCAAAAGGAATCAAGATTGTTTCTACTGGTGTTTATGTCGCGGAACGTTCTTCCGATTGGAATAAGATGTTTGCTTTCGCAAGTGCGATGGGCATGGAGTATATTTCTTGTGAGCCAGCATTGAAGGATTGGGATTTGGTTGAGAAATTGGCAAAACAGTATAATATTAAGATTTCGGTTCATAACCATCCGAAGCCTTCTGATTATTGGAATCCGGATAACTTGCTTCAGGCGATCTCTAAACGGAGTACGCTTTTGGGGTCTTGTGCGGATGTTGGACATTGGAATCGTGAGGGATTGGATCAGATCGCTTGTTTGAAAAAATTGCAGGGTCGTTTGATATCCTTGCATTTCAAGGATATTCGGGCAAAAGAAAGTCCTGATAAATGGCGTGACGATACGATTTGGGGAACTGGAGTTTTGAATGTAAAAGGTATGCTTGAAGAACTCAAGAGACAGAATTTCAAGGGCGTGTTCGCTATTGAATATGAATATAATTGGGATAACTCCGTACCTGATATTAAGAAATGTATCCAGTATTTTAATAAGGTGTCCGAGGAAATATTATAAATACGGTTTTTAAGGTAATTTGTATTTGATTAGTCTGTGCTTCGCCGGGCTGCAGGATTTCCGTCTTGGCGTACTGCACAAGATTTGCTGCTGCCTTTTCGATGCCACCGTTATAATACGGCGGCTCATAGAAAATTTCTGCAACATATTTTCCTGCTGTATCGCCGGTATTTTTAACTGCTACATCCAGCGTGATTTTCTCGCCATCATCCTCGACAGCTGCAATCGACGAATCAAAGGTAGTGTAGCTCAAGCCATAGCCGAACGGATACTGAACCACCTTATCATAATCAATAAGGCCCTCTGCAGCAGCCGTTTCATAGAATTTGTAGCCAACATAGATGCCCTCGCAGTAGTTGACAAACATGGCACGGTTGTCCTGGCTCCCCGTAACCTCTGCATAGTTATCATACGCAAAGCCGCCGAAGTTGTTGACCGTGGGCGTTGCGAGCAGATCGTAAACATAGGTATCCGCCAGATGTCCGGACGGATTCACTTCACCGCTCAGGATCTTTCCGAGGGAATCAAAGCCAAGCTCGCCGGGCGCACCGCACAGAACGGCTGCCTTAATGCTGTCATACTGATCCAGCCAGCCAAGCTCCATAGCATTGGAGGAGTTGACCACAACGATAACATTCTTGAACTCTTTACAAACGCGATCTACCATTGCAATCTCGCGGTTACTTAATTCCAGGTAACTCTTGCCGGCATCGAGGTCTTCTGCCTGCGTTGTAAAATCATAGAACTGTGCGAGCCCGCCGTACTGTGCATTGTATTCATCCGGGCCAGTGATGCTCTGCGGGACATCAAAGCCCTCGCCGCCGGTACGGCTGACAACAACCACCGCTGTATCCGAGTAAGCGACCGCATCCTCAAAAATGTTAGCGTTCTCGTACTCTGCAATGGTAGGCTCCGGAACGGTGAAATCGCCGCGCTTGCTGCCGATCTCACGCAGACGGATCGTACCGACAGGACGCTCTGTACGGAAATTCTCATAGAATTTCACAAGCTCCTCATTGACTTCAAAGCCCGCATGCTTAAGGCCGTCAATCAGAGAAACCGCATTGCTTGTATCACTGTCACCGGAGCCGGTGCCGCCATACAACGGGCGAACACTCGACCAGCCAAACAAGTTGAGCTTTGTACCGGCGCTCAACGGCAGCGCCTTGTCATCATTCTTCAGCAGAACGATGCCCTCGGATGCAATCTGGTCTGCAATCGCACGGCCGGATGCCATTGTTTCGTCCGAGACCTTGACATCCTCAGCAAAAACACTGTTCACCACCGAGTATTCTACGCCGAGAATAACCCAGTTGACGGAAAGCGTGATAGCCAGCAAAATTGCAATCGGGGCCTGTGCACGCACCAGCGCGCGCTTCGGCTGTTTTAGCTTTCCGGCTGCGACCACTACGATGAGCGCCGCGATCAGTACAACAACAATAAAGATAATAGCCGGGCTACAAGCAATAATGCCGTTCTTCAAATCCTCGGTCGTAACTGCCAGGGAGCCGCCAAACATCAAATCGTACAGCTTTTTCCCTATTACCGCAAATGCTGCAATGATAACTGCAGCAATCAGCCACGGCACAAGCCTCTTCTTATTTTTCATTTCTTTTCTCCTTCAAAAGTAAATGGGTATGCGGTTTAAAGCGTATTTATTGCAATTCAAACCAGTGGAAATTCATTTTCCCACTACCCGTAAAACGGAAATACAATGGATAGGTTCCATCAGGGATCGTAAGGGACACCTTCTCCCCCACCTGACTGCCGTTTTTTATGAAAATATCGGCACACAGCGTGGAAAAATCCGGTGCGGTTGACACCTGAAGGCGTCCGTTTGCAGAGCCGGTACAATGTACCTTTATCTCAGCAGCATCTTTAAAGGCAAAGTACTTGAATCCTGCCACTGCACCATCGCGCATATTGGCAATGTACTGATTGCCGCTGTCCTCTCTGTCCGGCCCGTCCTGCGTGAAATAGGGGTGATTGCGCAGCCGCCATTTCGGGAAAAGTCCGTCATAGCGTCCGGTACCATCCTTCCCCCAGAGGTTGCAGGCAATACGCGCCTCATAACGGCCTTTTCCCTTTAAGGGTCCATCGTTTAGGCCGCAGCTTGTGACCTCTGCCTGCAGAAACGCTCCGTTTTCGTTACGCCGAAGCTTCTCGGCACAAGCCTGCCGGGAATACGAATGACGGTTGGTTTGCCTATGATAGAAAACATACCATTTGTCCTCTAGCTTGAGCAGCCCGCCATGTGTATTGCCCAAATAGTTAGCTGCGTGCTTTTCGGACAGGTTGCTGTCCAGGAAGATATCACCCTGACTAACCAGAGTGCCGCCGTAAGAGAAATCTCTGTCAGGGCTTTGGCTGGTAGCATAGCATAGCTCATGGTTATGACGAGAGGAGTATACGAAGATATAGGTTTTCCCTTCCTTGCGTATCGAGCTTGCTTCAAAAAACTCATGTCCTTGAAAAGCTCCCGGCCCTTTTTTAGGGAAAATCACGCGCGGCTCCGTTTTTATCGTCACCATATCTTTTTCAAGTTCCAGAACTGTACCGCCGTCACATCTAAGCTTGTGTCCACCTGTCAGAATAGCAGGCACTGCATTATAAAAGCCGGAATACAGCCACACGCGCCCGTCATCATCTGCCAAAACGCCGGGATCAAACGGAAGCTGATCTCCCCTTCTTCGTCCCCAGAGTGTGCCGTCCGCATAGTGAATATGACCCAAAAATTTATATTCTCCCGCAGGTGTATCACAGACCGCCACGCTCATAATGCCTAAAAAGTCAAACGCATAGTAGAGGTAGTACCGGCCGTCCGGGCCTTGGCAGACATCCGGTGCAAAAAGCAGATGGTATCCCAATGGATTTTTGGGGTCCTGTTTTTTGCGGTAGATAACTCCCTCGTACCGCCATTCGGAAAGATCTTCCACCGGCGCCGACCAGCAAACGTAGTCATTCACACAGAAGATCGGTGCGTTGAAGCGGTCATGTGAGCCATAGACATACACTCTACCATTGAACACATGCGGTTCCCCATCCGGAATATATTCCCACGATGGCAAATATGGGTTCACTGCTTGTCTGTTCACAGTTTTCACCTCCTTCCTTTCTGCTGTTACGTTTTAAGTGTAGCACAACTCCTTCTTTTTTCGGGGGATTTTGGCATAACCCGTCTCCACAGTGGCACAACTTGCATTCTTGAACACTTTTTTCGGGCATATATGTTTCCTTTTGTGCATTCCACAAAAAAGCGGTGCAGATCAACTCTGCACCGCTCCCACATGCTTAAAACTGTTTTTGTCTGCGCGCTGGCCGGCTGTATTTCCAAGGCAACACCGCATAATTCCCGCCTTACGGCTTAAGCACCGCTCCGGCGGCTGCGGCACTTAGAATTATGCGGTATTGCCCTAAGACAAGCACATATCATGCTTCGTCTCTGCCGCGCGGCAGAAATTTTTATACCATGTAACCGCACAGCCGTTCTGTATAGGATCAGGCTTTTTCCGGCAATGGAAGGAGAACGCTCAGATGGAACCAGTTATCTGAACAATCTGCCGAAACCGATCCGCCATACTTTTCTGCTGTATATCGGATGCTTTTTATCCCGTAGCCATGCATATCCTTATCATGCTTCGTTGTGCGATACTCTCCGTCCACAACAGAAAGTTGCGCTGTACAGTAGTTTTCCACCCGGATGATCAAAAACACATTCTGCGTATAGACAGCCACCCGGATAAGGCGCTGCTGCGGGTCAGCCAGCTTTTCCACACCCTCTATTGCATTGTCAAGCGCATTGCCGAATATGCTGCAGATGTCCATCGTTTCAATAAAATCCAACCTTGCACCGTCCGCAACGATCGTCAGCGTGATCTGATGCTGACTGCAATACAGCTGCTTATCTGACAGGATCGTATCCAGCACATCATTTCCGGTATGCTGATTCACACTCAGGCTCTGCATTCCTTTTTCCAGTTGCGAAAGGTATTCCTCTCTTCTGGCCGCATCTGACTCCATCCGAATGACCTGTATCTGATGCTTTAAGTCGTGGTATTTGCGGTTGATTGCTTCACTGTTATCACGACTGATGCGGTATTGCTCATACTGCCGCTTTAAAAGTGTCTGGATTGCCGTTAATTCGTGTTGGGTCTGCATGTCCTGCCACCTATCCTGCATGGAAAGCAGCACAGCCACGCCCGCGAAATCCACCAGCGTTCGTATCCAGAATATTTCCGTGGTCATACGCCCACTGAACGGCGTATTGGTCGTCACATAGCTGATATTGCTGATTAAAAATGTGCAGATCGCTATAACGGCCGCTGATATGCTTTCACGCCTTGTCATATGCAGTGGCGCTTTATCTCTCAGCCTTTTCTGCTCAAGTCGCAGAAAAACGCCAAAGCCGCCGCCATAAAAAGCCAGCAAGAACAGTCCCTGTATCCACCAACTGCCCGGCATCTTTGATGCGCCGAATGAATAGAGCTGCCACTCCAGCGACGCAACAAACTCTGCCAGCGTGAACGCCAGCGCCCACCAAAAACCCGTATCACAAAAGTTCAAGCGGCAGCACAACCAGATTGTAGCGTACATCAAAACCAAAGCCACGATCATGCCGGGAATCCAAAGGCTTAGCGGAACAATGCCGATCAACCACTGCACCAAGCCGAATAAGGGCAGCGCTGCTGCCAGGATCCCGGCCGTTTTTGCTGCATTATAACGCTGGGGCAGCAGCCTTACAAACAGCACACATGCCAACCACTCCGCCAGCGCAGTATACAATTTCGGAATATCCTGTATCACGCCTGTTATTCGCCTCCCATATATGCAGCAAGGGCTTCCATAAAGCTTTTCTTCCGTGCACGGCTAATTTGCAGAGCCTGCCCTTTTACGGTTACGACCAGCTGATTCACACGCTCCACATGCGCCAGATTTACCAAATAGCAGTTGTTGCACTTATAGTAATGCCTCTGCGCGAGCTTTTCCTCGGCGCTTTTCAGTGATCCTCTCTCTGCATACTCACCGATCTCGGTATGGTAGATAATTGTATGCCCGCGGCTTTCAATATACAGTATCTGGTCTGCATCCAGCCGGATCATCTTGCTCTCCTGCATCAGATGAATATAGAACTTGGATTTTCCATGTACTTTTTTAACCGCATTATGCAGCACCTGGGAGAAGGCAAAGTATTGAATGGGCTTCAATACATAGTCTAATGCCTCGACCTTATATCCCTGCACAGCAAATTGCGCAGAATTTGTAATAAATATAATGATGACATTTTTATCCATATCCCGTATGCGCATGGCCGCCTGCATACCGTCCATATGCTTCATTTGGATATCCATCAGGATTATGTCATACTCGGATTTATATTTTTCGACAATTTCCAATCCGTCTGAAAATTCAGATACACTGACCGTTTCCGAAAAATCGCTTTGATACTGGTCAATGTACTTTCCGAGTTGACTGCGATACCCTGTATCATCCTCTACGATTGCGATGCGTATCATGGTAAATCCCCGTTTCGTGATCCGATGCAGCTTACCCGCCAAATATGGCAATCGCCTTGCATCAGCTGATATTGTGCGTTTCTGTCTTGCCTTACCGTATATTTCCTATGCCGATTGTTCAGATTATACTCTTTTTCCCTTCCTTTTGTAAAGCTACAGAACGGTGCAGACATATTGCTCTTTTTTCCTGCAGGCAGGTTTATTTGCCTTATTGCAGCCCACCCCGCCAATACCTTTTCTGAATTAACACTCAAGTTGTTTGGGGTCGTTCCACCACAAAACGGGGGCCTTTCTCCCCTGTTTTCCCGTTTGGCACAAAGCCGCATTTTTCCAATGCCCGGCAACAAGGGTGATTATGACAACCTGCTGCAGGGCATCGACAGCGGCGCAGTGACGCTGGAGCAGGTAAAAATCAATGCCTCCCGCGTGGTCAGAACGGTCCGTGCGCTGACACAAGAATAAAACACAAAAACCTCTGCCAGACTGGATGTTTGCCTGGCAGAGGTTTTTTAATAAGTATTTAGGCAACACCGCACAATTCCCGCCTTACGGCTTAAGCACCGCTTCG
>ERZ779737.2078-NODE-2078-length-13862-cov-6.984790_pt1 | contig 13862 bp, 10 predicted proteins | sample MGYA00511889_ERZ779737 | MGnify/ENA primary metagenome ERZ779737 (study PRJEB29588, sample SAMEA2163575) | human gut metagenome | biome: human gut; feature: human-associated habitat; material: faeces | place: Denmark | collected 2008/2010 ...
GCATCGACCACGTCCTGGAGAAAGCCCGCCAAGTGGTGCGCCGCAAAGGGGTGCGCATCCTCGTCATCGACCCCTTGAACCGGCTGGAGCAGCAACTGGCGCCGGGACAGACCGAACTGCAATACATCTCGGACCTGCTGAACCGCCTGAGCCGCTTCGCCATGCAGAACCGCTGCCTGGTCATCCTCGTGGCCCATCCGCGCAAGGTGAACCGCAACCCCTTGGGCGAACTGCGCCGGGTGGAGATGAACGACATCAACGGCTCGGCCGACTTTGCCAACAAGTGCGACTACTGCCTTGTGGTGGAGCGCGACCGCATAGGCGGCTGCACCCGCGTACACGTCGAGAAAGTGCGCTTCCGCCACCTGGGCGAGCCGGGCAGCTGCTGCTTCACCTACAACAAAGACTGCGGCCGCTACCAGCCCTGCCAGGAACGGCAGAACGGCAACGGCCGCGAACTCTTCGACGTGGACTACCCCGACAGCTTCTGGGAAGCCTGCCTCAGGGAGCACCTAAAGCCTCGACAATCAGCCTGACCTGCGCAGGCGTATAGCACTTGGCACGCGGATTCAGCCCGGTCTTCTCCAAAGCCTCGGAGAGGCCGGGCTTCATTTTTATCCAGCGGTTCAGCATCTTCACCGCACTGTCTGCACTGATTCTCGGATTGTATTTTGCTGCCAGCTCCCTCTTCCCGTAGCTGCGCAGCTCGAACGGATGTTCGGTCATTTCTTCCTCTCTCATGGTTTTGCCGCTTTTTTATGATTGATAATTCCGTTTAACTGCATCACAAATATAGCGAAAACTAACAACATAAGCAAGCATATTCCATACTTTCTTCACACAAAAACATACCCTAACCTACAAAAACATACTTATACGGACACAAACCGACCGTAACCAACAATAACAGATTCATTACCAAACAGATATAGTATCTTTGAACCAGCAGACAAGGAGAAAGGGATGCCATGGAGCCCACCGGAAAGCCTGCACGGGAGGAACGCCGTACCGATTCCATTCACAACAAACAAAAATCTTAACATCATGACAAAAGCATTAGTAGTGCGCGTACAACGCCACAAGAAAATCGGGGACAAAAGCTCCCCCATGGTCTACACCCTGGTGCGCAAGCCCAAGGACGCCAAGACCTACGACCTGGAACGCATCGCCGCCGACATCGAGGCACTGGGCGGCATGTCGGCCGAAGACGTGCTGCATGTGGCACGCGGCCTGATCCGCAGCATCCGCCAGATTCTGACGGACGGAAACACGGTGAAAGTGGACGGCCTGGGACTGTTCCGCACCACCTTCAGTTGCGAGACCGCCGAAGAGGCCAAGAACTGCACGGTGAAGAACATCACCCGCGTCAACATCCGCTTCATGGCCGACAGCTCGCTCCGACTGGTGAACGACACCAACGCCTCCACCAAAGGCGCCCCGAACAACATCGAGTTCGAACTGGTCACCGCCGACAGCTCCGGCACAGGCAGTGGCGGCTCGGGTACACCCGGTGGCGGAGGCAGTGAAGAGGGCGGCGGAGAGGACCCGTTAGGTTAAATTCTGGTGAGGGTTGAGGGTTTATGGTTGAGGGTTTAAGGTTTAGGGTGTATAGACAATGCACACGAACCTTGCCCCGACTCCCCTCTGTGAAACTCTGTGGTACATCTTTCAGACACGGATGACGCGGATAACACGGAAAAACATGGATTTTAATCTGCGATAATCTGCGTAATCTGCGTTGAAAGAAGTTTTTAGGCATGGATTAAAATTTTCCCCTCTGTGGAACTCTGTGGACTCCGTGGTGCCCTCCCTCACCCCTCATCCCTCAACCCTAAACCCTTAAACCCTAAACAAAAGAACCATGCGAAGAATCGATTACATCGTCATCCACTGTAGCGCCACCCGTGAGGGCCACGTCCTCACCCCCGAGGCGCTGGACCAGGAGCACCGTCGCCGCGGCTACCGCATGACGGGCTATCACTATTACATCCGCCGCGACGGGACCACCGTCGTCACCCGCCCTCTGGAGCTTGCAGGGGCGCACGTGAAAGGCTACAACAAGCACTCCATCGGCATCTGCTACGAAGGCGGACTGGACGCCCAGGGCCAACCCAAGGACACCCGCACGCCCGAACAGCGCGCCGCCCTGCGCCTGCTGGTGGCCCAGCTGCTGCGCCGCTTCAAGGGCAACGTCCGCGTCTGCGGACACCGCGACCTCAGCCCCGACCTGGACCGCAACGGAACGGTCGAGGCATGGGAGTGGGTGAAGCAATGCCCGTGCTTCGAGGTGGCGAAGGAGATGTAGGGGAATGGAGAATGGATAATTGATAATTGAGAATGGATAATTGATAATTGAGAATGGAGAATTGATAATGGAGGCAAGTGGGTAGTAAACGAGGACAACGAGGATTACGGGAACTTCGGCAGCTAAAGCCCCTCGTCAACTTGTCAACTCGTCAACTTGTCCCCTCGTCAACTACTATCAACCGCAACGAAAGGAGGTGTGAAAATTATGGCTGTCAAGAAATCGACTTGGGATCTGATTATCAAGATCATCTGTGCTGTGGCAGGTGTGCTGGCCGGCGCACTGGGCGTTCAAGCCGCTAACCTGCTGTAAGCAAAAGCAAGAGGGTGTATCAGAATAAGTTTTTTACCACAGATTACTCGGATTATTACAGATCACTGAATCTGACAATCTGAAGATCAAGAAAAAATCTGTGCCAATCTGTGAAATCTGTAGTAAATGATGACACACCCTCTTTACATAAATTATAAATCCTAACAAAATATATAGATATATGAAAAGACTTATTTTAATTCTATCCGTCTGCCTGCTTTCGCTGGTACTTAAGGCACAAAACGAGTATGGCAAAGTCAGTCCGCAGACAGCCGATTTTATCAAATATGGCAATATTCCGGTTTCCCTATATACCGGACAAGTTAATGTTTCCGTCCCCCTCTACCACATCGAAGACCCCGACTTCGACATCCCGCTGGTGCTGAACTACGTATCTGATGGTTTCCAACCTGCCAAACGTGCCGGATTTGTAGGCCTGAACTGGTCGATAGGCGGGATGGGGGCGGTGACGCGCGAAATATACGGGGTGCCAGACGACTTCAAGGAATATACGACTACCCCGGATCCAGCCAAAGGATTCTGGCAGGCAGTGCAACAGAAACCCTATCTTCAGGAACATTTGTACCTCTTCTGGCCGGGAGTCCTTAAGAATTATGGCGTTTATTGTGCCCTTCCATACGTAGACAATTGTTTTTACGACTGTGAACCCGACCTGTTCATGTTCGCCATGCCCGGGCACAACGGCACTTTCATGATAGACAACCAGGGCGTGGTACGTGCCAGCGACAAGGGCTACAAGGCAGACCTTTCCGGCCTCACTGCCCAAACCGAATATCTGGGGTATCCGGCGGATTCGGAAATCAGAATCACAGCTCCCGACGGCTACGTTTATACATTCGGTGGTGCGTTGGCAAGTCTGGAATATAACATGAACTTCTCTCCCGCCAAAGAATTCACTGCCGCGGAAAAGAAAAGCTGCATCAATGCCTGGCACCTGACAAAGATAACGGCACCCAACGGACGGACACTTGTTGTGAACTATACTTCTGATAACATCCATAACATGTGGTCGCCTATCTGGGCCGCTTCGCGCACCAAACTGCTGGTCGCTCCCAATCCGATGGATCCATATACCTACAAAGCCACTAAAATGGTATTCCCCGAATCCATCGAGATAGCCGACACCGGCCTGCGCGTCGAATTCCGGAAAAGCGTGGAGACGTGCCGGACTTTCTATCAGGAATTCCAGAAATACAACAATCTGTCGTACCAGCTGGATGCCATTGACGTGAAACAAGGAAATAAAACGGTGTATACTTACAGCCTGTCCTACTCGAACCGGAAGCATCTGAGATTCCTGCAACAAGTCACGATGCCGGATGAAGGGAAATATTCATTCGAATACCGGCATCCTGCAACGTATGCCGAGCCGTCGACCGACAACGTGGATGACTTCGGGTATCTGAAAGGTCTTCTCCCCATCAATCCGGTCAGCCTGATGACAAAGATGACTTATCCTACAGGCGGGTACACTTTGTTCGAATACGAGCCGCATAGCTACAGCAAGAGAGTGGACACCGAAGTGACCGATTTGTCATTCCACTCCCGCCTTGTGGATATAGCCGGAAAGACCAACGGCTTCAGAATAAAATCTCTGGAAAACCATTACCGGATTGAAGGCACCAACTTCTACTCCAAAGAGAGCAAGACTTATACCTATACCGAACCGCTCAGTGTGAAAGGCAGCGGCATCTTGCTGAAATACAGGCCTTACTTCCGACGGACGAACGGCGACACCATCTATATATGGAACAACGTATGGCTTCAAAACTACAACATCGAAGAGCCACGTATCGGATATTCGTATGTGAAAGAAACATTGGGGGACAAGTCATACATTCAGTATCACTTCTCCGATTACCACACTTGTCCGGACCAGGGAGATGTCAACTACAGTTGGACGGCAAGCACAGGGTTTCCCACCCCTCTGGAGCTGGTTTCTGGAAACGCCACTATGGCAACCAGCAAATGCTTGCGGCGCGGACATTTATTGTGGAAACGCGTATACAACAGCCAATCGGTAGAGCAACAACGTACGGAATACACCTATCGCAACCTCTTCCCCACGCTGCAACCTGTCCCTTCTCCCGGGCAACAACTGGCAGAACCGGATTATTCCGTCTCTCTGCGTCCGGTTTCGGGAGGAGCCATGGCCATGCGCATCCGCATGCAGAAGTATCCCGTGAGCATGGAGAAGACTACAAGCTACTTCAAGAATGCCGCCCCTATAGTTTTCACAAAAGAGTATACATACAACAATTACGACCGGCTAAAGCAACAGACAGAAAGTACCTCTACACAAGATACGCTGAAAACCACCTTCAGCTATCCTACCGATTCGATTTTAACCAGTACCCGGAACAACGTATACCAGATACAGGGAAACAGCAACATAAAGAATACCTCGGTAGCAGACACGCAGGAAGCAACTCCCATTTATCCTGTCGATAATGTACACAAGAAACTGGTAGACCGCAACATCGTGGGCCGCGTAATCGCAGAAGAACGTTTTCTGGGGAATAAATTGTTGGAAGGAAAGTGGACCCAGCCCAAGCTATTGTCCAATGGGGGCGTAGTGGATGCCGCCGTCTATACCCGCAAAGGCAGCTATCCATACGAGAAACAAGAAGCCTGCGAGGTGCATGATGCGTACGGAAATCCCATTTATGTGACAAGCCGCAATCGCCCGAAGAAAGTTCTGGTGTGGGGGTATAACGGGCGTTACCTCGTCGCAGAAATCGAAGGAGTGACGTACAATGAAGTCAAAACGGCACTGGGCAGGAGTCCTGAAAGTATGTCGGACCAGGACGTGCCGGATATGACAGCACTGGACGGACTGCGTACTTCGTTGCCGCATGCCCTGGTCACCACCTACACCTACGAGCCGTTGGTAGGCATGACTTCGCATACCGCTCCCCACGGAGAAAAAACCACCTACGAGTATAACGACAAAGGGCAGCTCAGTACGGTGAAGAACCATGAAGGAAAGGTGGTAGAGAGTTACATCAAACATTATCAAAACACTGAAATACCCAACGAATTATGAAAAGATATCTGACATTTTTATGCTTGTGCATCATATCTGTGTGCACACAGGCACAGGAAACCGCGTTGAATTATCTGCAAACGCGTACAATGCTCACCGAGCAGGGTGACACGTACATCGAACAGGTCCGGTATTATGACGGCTTGGGACGCCCTTTCCAGAAAATGACAAGAAACTATCCTTTTGCGGAAACAGACAGCTGCCTGCTGACCGTCCAAGGATATGACCAGACGGGAAGACCTGATATACAGTATCTGCCCATGCCGAGAAAAGAAAAGTATCTTGATGTACCTAATTTCAGTCTTTCATCCCAATTCTATTACAAAGACTCCCGTCCTTACATCTCCACAGAATATGAAAAGTCACCACTGAACCGAATCATAAAGATGACCAAGCCGGGTGAAGACTGGAACGGGCATTCAAAGACCATCGTATACGGAACGAATGCTGATGCCGGAAACTGGTGTTGCGCATACTACTACATAGATGCTGCTGGAAAACTGGCACGAAACGGGAACTACCAGGCCGGACTACTGGAGGCGACAGAAGAAACCGATGAAGACGGTCACGTCAGTTACACCTTTACCAACATGCAGGGAAAAACCATCCTTACCCGAGAGATGGATGGAACTGTCTCGCACGACACGTATTACGTGTACGACGACTACGGAAACCTGTTTTACGTGCTGCCACCCATGATAAACGACGACATCACCTCTCAGAATCTGGACAAATATGCTTACCGGTACAGATATGACCACCGGAACCGCCTAGTCGAAAAAAAATTGCCGGGAACGGACCCCGTGACATATGCTTATGACGCAGCCGACCACCTGACCCTGATGCAGGACGGAAACATGAAGAAAAAAGGAAAATACAGGCTGTACCTCTACGACAAACATAACCGGTTAGCAGTGCAGGCTATAGCAGACCAATCACTAATAACAGGCATAAAGGATCTGGACAAAAGAGTGATAAGCTGCTTTTATAGCAATCTGCCAATTGACTTGGAGAATATTATGATGAAAACTGCTATACAGTTTGAATTATGCCAAGAACTCGTAGGGACAGGATACCATGTCAACTTAAATGGAACATTAACTCCCATCGAGCATAACATGCTATACGAAATCATCAATTATTACGACAACTATGACTTCAAACATAAGGTGGACGGATTCAAGAATATTCCCGATCTGGAATACCCAACGTTATCGGGCACACTTACGGGCCGCATCGTCAGCCGGATGTCCGAACCGGACCGCCACCGATACGAGCTCTATGCCTACAACCGGAAAAGAAAACTGGTTTCTACCCTGCTGCATGACTCACTGAGCTATAACCGGAAAACGGATTACACGTATTCATTTACCGGAAAACCGCTAACTCAAACGTCTGTCTATTTCACCGGAACGTTCGGTACTCCCGCCGAAAAGGTGCTCCTCACCGAAACGTATACCTATTTATACAACAAGAAAAACCTTTTGGCATCCGTGAAGCACCGGATGAACAACGGACCGGAAGTACAGCTTTTGACATATACTTATGACGTTACAGAGCGCATCATCGCCAATACATTCCACAATATCAGCAATCCAGACTTCCGGATAGAGTACAAGTATAATATACAAAATTGGCTGACAGCCATCAGCGGCACCAAGTTCTCGCAGAACCTGTATTACAACACCGGGAACGGCACGCCATGCTACAACGGCAACATCAGCAGCATGACCTGGAAAGCCGGAAATGAGACGACACTCCGCGGCTATAAGTTCACTTACGACGGGCTGGACCGCATGCTGGATGCGGTCTATGGCGAAAGTACTTCGATAAGCAGCAACGCAAACCGCTTCACCGAGAAAGTGACCGGCTACGACAAGAACGGGAACATACTTGCCCTGCAACGTTATGGGCAGACGGGGACTTCGACCTATGGCTTGATAGATAATCTAACTTTTACTCTAAATGGCAACCAACTAAACCGGGTGGATGACGCGGTAACGGCATCCGCCTACAACAACGGTTTCGAGTTCAAGGACGCCGTGAAGCAGGCTGATGAGTACGCTTACGACGCCAACGGTAATTTAACTAAAGATTTAAACAAAGGAATTAGCAATATATCGTATAATTGTTTAAATTTGCCAAGTGTAGTAACCTTTAGTGACGGTAGTACGATAACCTATACGTATGCCGCCGACGGAACCAAGCTCCGCACGGTACATACAATAGGCAGTACGACCACCACAACGGACTATTGCGGCAACGTGATCTATGAAAACGGTGTGCAGAAGCTGCTGCTGACGGAAGCGGGTTACCTTACTTTGGCCGACAGCAAGTACCACTACTACCTGCAGGACCATCAGGGAAACAACCGCGTGGTCATCGACCAGAACGGAACGGTGGAGGAAACGAATCATTACTACCCCTTCGGAGGTGTCTTCGCTTCGACTTCTTCCGTTCAACCCTATAAGTACAACGGCAAGGAACTGGACACGAAGAAAAGCCTGAATTGGTATGACTATGGGGCACGGCACTATGATGCGGCGCTGGGAAGGTTTGCGACGGTGGATCCGATGGCGGAGAAACTGTATGGATGGGCACCGTACGCTTACTGCTATGATAACCCGATAAAGCATGTCGATAAAGACGGTAAGATAGGTGAAACTGTTTGGGATGTTTTTAGCCTGATAATGGGCGTAGAGAGTTTTACCGAAAATGTCAGTCAGGGAAACATCGGAGCCGCCGTTTTAGATGGTGTAGGAATTATTGCTGATGCGGTTGCTGTTGCATTACCGTTAGTTCCGGGAGGTGCGGGTGCTGCCATCAAGGGAGCACGGGCGGTAGATAAGGCTGTGGATGCGGTTAGTTCTGCAAACAAGGTCGACAAGGCGATAGATGTTTCTAAGACATCAAAATATGAAAAATTTGGAGGGAAAAATGATACTCAAAGTATAACCGGCCGAGAAGCTTTTAGAAAAGCAAAAGATCAAAATGCTATTCCTAGAAGTCAGCAACCAGAGAACATTAAAATAGTAAGAGAGAAAGGTACAGGAAAGCCCTTGAAAGTTTACGAATATAAAAATTCGGAAGGGAAAAATATTTCTATTCGTAAAGATAATCCTAAGATTTATCCAGATGGAGGCATACAAGGTAAACATTATAATGCAGGTGATGCCCAAGAGAAACTTAAACAACATCATTATTATGAAAAGTAATCCAACAATTCATTTATTTGAAAATATCATTAAAGATATCTTTTATATTAATGCTTATAATCCCATTGATATGTTTGATTTTTCATTACTATCACATGCTGAATTGGAAAGAATAAAAAATATATGTGCTATAGAGGTTTCTTTTCCTGGTTATGGAATAAATAATACAATCCAACATTATAATGAGGTTATAAAGCCATATTGTAACTTCATTTGTTCTGCATTCTCCATAAATAAAACTTATGTTTTTGCTACAGAGAGTTTTATAACTACACGAAGTCGGATACGAAGTTATAAAGGACTGTTTTATAAAAAGAAAGTTTTGAATTGTATACAGAAAGAATACACACTTCAAGATCCTTATACTTTAATTGCAGCAGTTTTCCCATGGTCAGGCAATGAAGAAATATGTATTTCCAAAATGTTCGATCCTTGTACATCTTTTGCCCTTTCTCTTGAGACTGATAGAGAACTTGAAATGTTAATGGATTATATAGTAATGAAGAATCTTATATTTGATTTTTCAACTAATACTTTCACAATTAATTATGCTCAAATTATCTCTAACTTTTGCAATTCCCACAGATTCTTATACAGATTCACGGGAGAAGGTGAAGATTGTTTCAATTTACAATTTTTTTGCATGAAGCAAGATATGAATGAATTAATGCAACTTATCAAAAGTAATTTGTTGAATTAGTAAACAAATCTATTTAAAATTCATCTTAAATGTGAAGCTTAAGAGAGTGTACCAATCGGCACACTCTCTTTTTTTATACATCTGATTTTCTTAAACAGAAACTTTATTATACGTGTTGTTTTAAATTCTCTAACAATTCCTTCCCTATTTGTTTTCGCGCACCGTTCTGCTCACAAACACCGACGCGACCACCCTGGCACGGCATGCCTACAGCTACCAATATGACGGGCGCAACAGCTGCATCGAAAAGAAGCTGCCGGGCTGCGAGACCGTACGCCTGATATACGACCGTGCCGACCGCCTTGTGCTGGAACAGAACGGCACGCAGCGGGCCGGCAACCGATGGACGGTGCATAAATACGACGCCATCGGAAGGCTGCTATACAGCTTCGAGCACACGGACGCGACGGACATCGCCACGCTGCGGAACCGCCTAAGCGGGATATGGGCCACCGAAAGCGACAGCGGGAACGGCCCCTTGGGGATAGGGTACACGAACACGACGGTCGGCTGGGGCAGCGACGTGCGACTGCTCGAAGTGAACTATTACGACGACTACAGCTTTCTGGACAAACTGACGTCCGCCGAAAGAAATGCCCTGACCTATGCTGCACGAAGCGGGTACGACACCTGCCACACGTACGCCGACGGGCTGCCCACCGGTAACCGCCATTACCTGCCCGACGGAACGGGGCGCTACGTTGCAACCGCCCTCTACTACGACAACAAGGGAAGAACCGTGCAGCAGACACGGACGAACCTGAAAGGCGGCTACGACCGGGACAGCTATGCCAACAGTTTCACCGGGCAGGTGACGAAGCACTTCTACACCCACACGGGCAGTGCGTCGGACACCGGTTCCCTCACCTGCGAGTATTTCTACATGTACGATTCCAACGACAGGCTGGTGGCCGTGGACTGTGCACTCAATGGCGGCACACGCAGTGCCCTCTACCGCCTGAGCTACGACAGCTACGGACGGATGCAGCAGAAAACCTTCGGAAACGGCCTGTATACCGGCACCTACGACTACAACCTCCGCGGCTGGCTGACAGCCATCAGCGGCAATAAGTTCTCGCAGAACCTGTATTACAACACCGGGAACGGCACGCCCTGCTACAACGGCAACATCAGCAGCATGACCTGGAAAGCCGGAAATGAGACAACCCTCCGCGGCTACAAGTTCACCTACGACGGGCTGAACCGCATGCTGGATGCCGTTTATGGCGAAGAAATATATATTTATGAATTCGAACGTACCCGACTTAATGTTTCAGGGGTCATTAGCAGATAGGAGGCAATATGCGAAAGAGGGGCTCTTTTGATGACCTCAGGTTGTGTGCTCAACAACAAGTTGTAACGTTCGCGTGCGGTCTCAAAACGCCAGGAGTCGGCTTTCACTTGGGATACGATGAGGGAATATTCCAGAATTTTCCTATAAAACATGTTTATCTCCCAGGATATTTCGGTAAGTTGCATCAATTTATCGTATGGTAGCAGATAGACAATGCAGTCTTCCAGAGCTTCAATCATCAATTTGGTAGGCTCTTTTTTCAAGGTGCTTTCAATGCACATCAGGACACATCCTTCATACGAAAAGTGTTCGGTGACGTCTTTTCCCCCCTTGTAATAGAATTGTCGCATCATTCCTTTTCCGACAAGGATGATGTGATGGCTGATTTGGCCTTCCTTGAGCATAACTTCTCCCTTGGCTACTTCTTTACGGATAAGAATCTCTCCGAGCATTCTTTTTGCTTCGGGCAGCATACCGGGATAACGTGAATTGACAGCCAGGTCGATTGTTTGTTTTAAAAGCTCGTCCATAATCTACAATAATTTGTTGTTTCGACAACAAAGGTAGTATATTAAGACTGAATGAGCAAGAAGAACGTGCGTTTTTGATGTTCCTCCTTTCTGGCTCGTGACCTTTGCTGTGGGCAGTTAGGAGTTCTTTACAAAACTTTTGCTTGCCCATTTCATGCTGTACCAGCGACGTACAAAAATACCTCCCCGGATGTTTTCGTCTAAAAGGAAAGCTGTCCACATGCCGCAGATGCCCCAACCGAGTGGAATGCCGAAGAAATATCCCAATCCGACAGCTACGCTCCATTGAACCACGAGTCCTACGTAGAAGGGATAATTGACATCGCCTGCTGCCCGAAGGGCTGCTGTGGCAAAGATGTTGATAGGACGTCCTATTTCGAGAATGATGTCTATGAATAGGATAAGTACTCCCAGGCGGATAATTTCGGGGTTGGAAGTAAGCCATCCCAGGATGCTATGTCCGCATAAAGCAAGGATGGTAGAAAGAATAACGGTGATCATCACCGACTTCTTCATGACATATTTGCCCATAAGAAAGGCGGCATGAGGTTTTCGTTCTCCGATTAGATGGCCGATGCAGATGGCTCCTCCTTGTGCCATGGATATGCTGAACAGATAAGCGAACATAACGATGTTGACACAGTAGGTTCGTGTGGCAAGTGCCTCTACCCCCAGCATGTTGATGAAGTAAGTGATAACCACCTGCGAAGAACTGTAAGACAACTGCTCGCCGGCCGAAGGCAATCCTACTTTCATCAGGTTCTTCAGTTCGATCCAGGGGAAGGGACGGAAATAGGCCAGCGGGAAACGTGAGATATGTTTGCGGAATAGAATGATAAAGAGTAAGATCATGGACACACCACGACTGAAAGCTGTAGAAATGGCAGCACCTTCTACTCCAAGTTCCGGAAAGCCGAAACGGCCGAATATCAGGGAGTAGTTACCGATGATGTTAAGTATGTTGACGACTACAGTGACCATCATGGGGTAGATGGCCTTGTTAGCGCTGCGCAACGAAGCAGAAAGGGTAAGGGAAAGAGCCTGAAAGAATGCGAATGCACCCACTATGCGCATGTAGGACAAACCGTCTTTCATCAGTTCGGGTGTAAGCCCCATCAGCCGGAGAATCGGGCTGGCGCCAAGGTATAACAGAAGACTGACTGTGATGCCTACTGCAAGATTGACCAGGATGGATACGCCTACTACCTGAACAACCTTTTTTTGCAGGCGTGCGCCCAGATATTGGGAGCAAAGTACAGAAGTACCCAGATTGATCACTTCGAAAACCAGAAAAGTAAGCATGATGATTTGGTTGACTACTCCTACGGCAGCAACGCTGTTGTCCGAATGCCGGCTTAGCATAATGGTGTCGACAGCGCCGAGCATCATAATGAGCAGGGTCTCTATAAATATGGGAGCAGCCAGTTTGGCCAGTCGTTTTTTCAAACTTTCCTGTTGTATCATACTCATACCTATTGAATTTTTATAGGGAAAAAGACTTTCTTAATATACAAATTGCAGATATATAGTGCTTTATCTTGTACAAGTCCTTTGCAGGACTGTGCGTATTGAAATAAAATTGTGCAAAGGTATGAAAAAGGGGGAAGGAGGCTGTTGATATAAATCAAGAATTTTTTTTCGATGTTTTATGTTTTGAATGTTAGCCAATTAGCTGTTTTTGGCAACTGGTGGCGAAAAAAAACTATCGAAAAGACTTGCACAGTCCAAAAGTTTCCCATACCTTTGCACCGCATTTGAGAGATAATGCAGGTTAAAGGAAGTTTGGGTGAGTGGCTGAAACCACCAGTTTGCTAAACTGACGTACGGGTTACCGTACCGGGGGTTCGAATCCCCCAGCTTCCGCCTAATGCACTCTTAGCTCAGTTGGTAGAGCAACTGACTCTTAATCAGTGGGTCCAGGGTTCGAATCCCTGAGGGTGTACAAATCTTTTAGGGTGGATTCGTCTAGCGGCTAGGACACATGCCTCTCACGCATGGAACACGAGTTCGATTCTCGTATCCACTACTTTTGAATAACAGGCGGCTGCAATAATATCTGCGGTCGCCTGTTTTGGTTGAATTCATTGTAAAATGTGACATTGTTATGGATTTCATCATCGATTTCATCCTTCACATTGACCAGCACATGATTAATATCGTGCAAGCTTATCATTTGTGGACGTATGCCATTCTTTTTCTCATTATCTTTTGCGAGACCGGTCTTGTGGTTACCCCTTTCCTGCCGGGAGACTCCTTGCTATTCGTGGCGGGGGCTATCGCCGCACAGCCCGACATACCTCTGGAGGTCAACGTGTTAGTACTCATCGTATTTGCTGCGGCCGTCCTGGGGGATTCAAGCAATTATGCCATCGGGCATTTTTTCGGAAAAAAACTGTTCAGTAATCCTAAATCCAAGATATTTAAGCAATAATATCTGCT
>ERZ779737.2079-NODE-2079-length-13856-cov-3.105572_pt1 | contig 13856 bp, 13 predicted proteins | sample MGYA00511889_ERZ779737 | MGnify/ENA primary metagenome ERZ779737 (study PRJEB29588, sample SAMEA2163575) | human gut metagenome | biome: human gut; feature: human-associated habitat; material: faeces | place: Denmark | collected 2008/2010 ...
ATCAAGAATTTCGCTTCCGATCGAATTCAGGTCACCGACAGTGATTATGCATTCATAATACTCGCCGTCTCGCCAATATCGAATTTTGACCGTGTCACCTACCGCCTTGCGGCGCAGATAGTCAACAAAAGAATCGTTGTCAGTGGCTGCTGTTCCGTCGTACTCAGTGATTATATCGTCTGCATACAAGCCCGCTTTGTGCCCGGGACCGTCTTTTGTTACAGTATAAACAAGCAATCCCTGCGGTATGTTGTACTTTTCTGCGCGTGCTTCGTCCACCGCAACAACCGAAACGCCGATACCCGGACGCTGCACACTGCCGTTTTCAATAAGCTGTTTTGCTGTTCGCATTGCCTCGTTTATCGGAAGAGAAAAGCCAAGACCCTCAGCGGAAATCGGCTGACCGTATTCATCAACGCTTGCTGTCACGGTTTTTGCTGAGTTTACGCCTATAACGTTGCCATCCATTGAAAACAGCGGGCCGCCGCTGTTGCCTTGGTTAACGGCGGCGTCGGTGTGGATGGTGTCTACGCCGTTGTCGTTTTTAAGCGCGCTGATAATGCCTTCGGTCATCGTCCAGTATTCATCTTTCGGGTTGCCCAGCGCCAGCACCGTTTCGCCCGTTTTGTAGTGGGAGCGGTCGTCATCCAATTCAAAATACGGGAATTTCCCCTCCGCTTTTAATAACGCCAAATCCCGCGAATGGTTCACTTTCACCACCCGTGCGTAACGGAAGGGCGGTTCGGACCGCCAGGGTTCAAAGGGCAAATCTTCGTACAGGTAATAGCGCGCATCGCGCTGGCCTTCAACCACGTGGGCGTTGGTAATCATATAGCCGTCTTCGCTGATAAAAAAGCCCGAGCCGTGCCCCGTGGGCGTTTCCACATAGGTGGTTTTTTTCATCAGTTCGCGGTATTTATGGTCGTTGCGCGGGAAGGAGTCCCGCCCCGGGCCCCGGGCAAAAAGCACGCGGTTTTCTTCCAGCTCGCGCATAATTTTACGCAGGCAGGCGCGCAAGTCCTGCTCCAGGGTTTTGCGGATGCTGGCTCCGGCCGTTTGGGTGTAAACGGGCGCAATCACCGGGAAAAGCAGGGAGAACGTCAGCTGGTTGAACCAGTGCACGCCGACGGCCGCGTTGTTAAATTCCAAATAGCTCAGCCGGCTGGTGTTTAGTTTAATGACGGCGGCGCGGGTATTGGGGTTGCGCAGCGTAAGCGTTACGGTTGTATAAAATTGCGGAATCCAGTATTTGCGCACCCAGAGGTAGCGGTCGTTTTGGACGAGCGCGAAGCCTTCTTCTCCCCGCTCCTCTACGTGATAGTCTATTTCCGCGACGTAATCATATTGATGGCGGAAACGGTATTCGTCCACATGGACGCGGGAGAATAATGTGGCCAGCGCATCCGCCGAGGCGACGGCGGCGCCGTCGTCTACCCGGATGACGTATGAGTTGATGGGAGTTAAATTGTAGTCTTTAAACGTAAACGTGTGTTGGAGGAATTTATCCGCAACTACCAGCACGCTTGCGTCTATTTTATCGTCAAAGGACGGAGTTTTGTAAATGCCCCGCTTCAAGCGGCCGTGATAATTGCATCCGGCCGAAAACAACATCACCGCAGACAGGACAAGCGGCGTTGTCCTGTGTATCCAATTGGAAAAGCAAACCATATACTCATTATATCAAAGTCTTCCAGACCGGGTACTCCGGACCCGTTCCCGGGATTATTGTAGCCACATTGTCCGGGCAAAGACGCGCCGGTTAAGAAACGGCACGGCGGGCCGCAACTTGATACGCGCTGAATTGATTGATTGAGCCACACTGGATTTGCTTGTATTGCAGCCGTTTAGTATAACGGCCAGACCGGGTGCTCCAGGCCTGTACTTGGGATTATTGTAGCCACATTGTCCGGGCAAAGACGCGCCGGTTAAGAAACGGTGCGGCGGGCCGCAGCTCTATACGCACTGGATTGATTGAGCCGCGCCGGATGGCTATACCGCGTGTGTTTGACATAACATCCGCCAAAAAGCCCCGCTGTACAAGCGGGGCTTTTATATTGGGTATTTGTAAACTTATTTGACGGATTACTTGTCCGCGTTTTCGGCGGCGGAAGCGCGGTTGTATTCTGCGCGCAGGGCTTCAAAACGCTTCATCAGTTCGGCCTGTTTGGCGCTCAGCTCCCCGCCGCTGCGCTGCACGCGGGCGGCTTCCTGCAGGGCTTTGCCGTGGGCCGCGTTAAAGCGGTTCAGTTCGCGGCGCACCTTTTTTAAAGGGCGCGTGCCGGGCGTTACCGTTACCAAAGCCGGCTCGGCGGCCTGGGCCGCCTGCTGGAGGCGGATTTGTTCGGAAGAACGCTGCATTTCTTCCACCAGCTTTTTCTGGGCGTTGGCACGCTCTTGTTTCTGGCGGTCAAAACGCACGCAGTCTTCTTCGGTAATGTCTAAATTTTTAAGTAAGGCTTCTTTAGCGGCCTGGTGGCGGCGGGCGGCAAAGCAGTCGGCGTGAGCATAGTGTTTGCCCCCATCGTCTTCCCATATGGAAATGCTGCCGCAGGCCGAATTAATCGGTTTACCGCAGACGGCGCAGGTGTGGGTTTCATACTTTTTATTCATTTCCGCTTCGCAGGAATGGCGTTTTTCCGCGGTTTGCACGAAAGATAAATCTTCGCTTTTTTCCCAGCCTTTGTAAAAATCACACGCACAGGAAGAATGCTTTTTAACGTACCAATCGCGTTTGGGCGTAATCTGGTAGCCGTCGGTTTTCAGGATTTTCTCCCGGCAGACGATACAGCGGGTATAGTCCTGCTCGTTTTCGGCGGCGGGTGTCATTTCGCTTGGTGCGGCGGGCAGGTTTTTAACGCCGGCCTGATTGGCGGCCTGCATGGCGCGCACGGCGTTCATTTGCTGGGTAAACTTGAGGTTGAAAGCGGCGTCGTCAAACGATATGGGCACTTTGGTATCCAGCCCAAAGCCGCCCCCCAGGGGAATTACTTTTGTGCCCTGTGCCAATGCGCACGCGGGCGCAAGCAAAAAAGCGAGAAAGGTCAGACGCAAAATTTTCATTCAGTATCCTCCTCTAAAGATATATACATAGTATCAGTTTTGTATTGGGCAAAACAAGGGCCGAAAGTCCCACCGTTAAGTGGGCCCCGATTAGGAAATAGACAGGACTTTTTGGCAGCACGCCAGCAGTTTTTCGGCCGCGGCGCGTGTGTCGTCCAAAGGCTTTTGCCCCGCCAAGACGCGGAGAATTTCCCGTTCCGCCGGGTCCGTCAGTTCTTGGACGAGCGCCTTTTTTCCGGGGAGGTAGCGGCCCGTTTTTACAAAGTGCGCCGCCTGGAGCATAAAGAACGCCGCTTTATAAAGTTCCTTTAGAAATGCGGGCGTTAAATCTCCGTGCAGCCACGTGTGTATAAGGGCGTGGTAAAGCGTGCCTGCGCCCGTTCTGGCAGCGTCCAGCGCGTCCCGGCGCGTAGGAGTCGGGAGTATTCCGTCAAACGAACCGTAAAGCGTTTTGGTGTCGTGCGTAAATTGGAAAAGCTCCGCGCGGGACCAGTTTTTAAGCTCCTCTTTCCCGCCGAAAAATCCGCACTCCGGATGTGTGCCGGCCGGCATACGGGCCAGAATTTTTTTGTAAGCGTCCACATCGGCGGCGGAGACGGCGTCCAGAATGACCACCGCGTCGATATCGCTGGTTTCACGCGCTTCCCCCCGCCCGAAGCTTCCCTGCAGGCCGACGGCCAGCAGGCGCGCGCCAAATGCGTCCTGCAGGCGTTTAATCAGTTCCCGCATCCAGTTGTTTACGTCAAAAGACATAGTTTTCCCTCCCGGTTACGTAAGATAAAAAGGTCCGCTCCGGCGCGGATAAAGAGAGAAATCCCCGGGGCCGCCTAAGCGGAGCCCCGGGGATTTGATATACGGCGTTTGAAACTATTTGAGCAAGGCTTTTCTGGAAAGTCTCACTTTTCCGTTATTGTCAATTTCAACGCATTTCACTTCAACGATGTCGCCGAGTTTCAATACGTCTTCCACCTTGTTGATGCGGTGTTTTTCAATTTCGGAAATATGCAGGAGTCCGTCCTTGCCGGGCAGAATTTCCACAAACGCGCCGAAAGGCTGGATGGAAACCACTTTGCCTTTGTAAATTTTATTGACTTCCGCTTCCGCAGTCATCATTTCAATTTCGGCTTTGGCCTGGTCCAAGCGGTCCCCGTTGGCGGCGGCGATGGTTACCGTACCGTCTTCGGCGATGTCAATCTTGGCTTCGGTCGCTTCGGTGATGCGTTTGATGTTCTTGCCGCCGGGGCCGATTAAGGCGCCGATTTTGTCCACCGGGATTCTCATTTTGAAGATGACCGGCGCAAAGCGGGAGACGTTGGCTCTCGGTTCGGCGATGGTTTTCTCCATATGGTCCATAATGAACATGCGGCCCTGGGTGGCTTGCGCGATGGCTTTGCTCAAAACGTCCAGCGGAATGCCGGTTTTGAGTTTAACGTCCATCTGGAAAGCCGTGATGCCCTTGCGGGAACCCGTAAGTTTGAAATCCATATCGCCCAGGTGGTCTTCCAGGCCCATAATGTCGGACAGAACGACAAATTTGCCGTCGCCGCTGATGGCGCCCATGGCGATGCCGGAGCAGGCCGATTTCATCGGCACGCCCGCATCAAACAGGGCAAGCGAGCCGCCGCAGACGCTGGCCATGGAGGAAGAACCGTTGGATTCGGTAATGTCGGAAACGACGCGGATCGTGTACGGGAATTCTTCTTCGCTGGGCAGAAGCGGCATTAAAGCGCGGCGGGCGAGTTCCCCGTGGCCGATTTCTCTGCGGCCCGGAGAGCGGTCCGGTTTGCATTCGCCGGTGGCAAAACCCGGGAAGTTATAGTGCAGCATAAAACGTTCGTAGGTGGTTTCGTCCAACCCTTCCACCATCTGCTGGTCTTCCGGTGTGCCCAGGGTGGCTACGGCCAGGGACTGGGTCTGCCCGCGGGTGAACAAAGCGGAACCGTGGGCGCGCGGCAGCAGGCCGACCATAGAGCTTAACGGTCTGATTTCGTCGGGCTTGCGGCCGTCCACGCGCACGTTTTCGTGCAGCACCAGGTTGCGGGATTCTTCAAACATAATGTTTTCCAGCGCGATGCCAGCGTACGTGGAAGCGTTGTCGCCGTAAGCGGCGGCGAGTTCTTCGGTAAACGAGGCTTTGAGCTGGGCAACCTGCAGGTCGCGGGTTTGTTTGTCGGAAAACGCGTGCAGAATTTTTTTGGCTTCTTCGCGGAATTTGCCGTTGGCGAGGTCAGCCACTTCCTGCGGCAGTTTTTCCACGACGTATTCAAATTTCGGTTTGCCGGCCATTTCGCGCAGCTGAAGCTGCACGGCGCACATTTTGTCAATTTCCGGTTTGGCGGTTTCCATCGCTTTGATGATGGCGTCTTCTTCCACTTCTTTGGCGCCGCCTTCCACCATTAACAAGCCCTGAGCGGAACCGGCGATAACCAGATCCATATCGCAGGATTCCTGTTCTTCTTTGGTGGGGTTGACGATGTACTGCCCGTCTTTGCGGCCGATGCGTACGGCGGCGACGGGTTCGTTAAACGGAATGGACGAAATGACGAGCGCGGCAGAAGAGGCCAAAACGGACAAAACGTCGGCATCGTGCTTGTCGTCGCTGGAGATGACCATCGCGGTTACGTTGGTTTCGCAGGCGAAGCCTTCCGGGAAAATCGGGCGGATGGTGCGGTCAATAATGCGGGAAGACAGCGTTTCTTTTTTGCTCGGGCGGCCTTCGCGTTTGAAAAAACCGCCGGGGATTTTGCCCGCGGCGTAGGTTCTTTCTTTATAGTTGACGGTAAGCGGAGTAAAATCGGAAATACCCGGTTTTTGCTCCTTGGTGGAGACGGCGGTGGCAAGCACCATCGTTTCACCCATCGTGGCGACTACCGCGCCGTCGGCCTGTTTGGCGACCAAACCGGTTTCCAGTTTAATCGTTTGGTTTCCGACGGTAAGTTCCACGTTGTGAATGTCGAATTTGTGATTGAAATTTTGCATTACGGTTTATTTCCTTAATTTAAGTTCTTGGGTGACTTTCTGATATTTTTCAAAGTCGGATTTTTTGAGGTAAGCGAGCAAACGTCTGCGCTGGCCGACCAGTTTATTAAGGCCTCTTTCGCCCGCAAAATCTTTCGGGTTGGCTTTAAGGTGGTTGGAGATATACTGGATGCGTTCGGTGATGAGCGCAATCTGCACGGCGGCGGAGCCGGTATCGTTGGCGCCGGTTTGGAATTTGCTGATGATGTCTTTTCTGTCTTGAATGGAAAGTACCATTGTTTTGTACACTTAGGCCTTTTGCTGCGCGACCAAGCACTCTTTATCCGAAGGAGTACCGAGCCGGAGTACAGGCCTTCTCCTGTTCTTAATTTTTATACTTACTAAAGTACAGATTAATTATAGCAAATTGATTTGTATTTGGGAAAGGGCTACTTGTTTTCTTCAGGCGCGGGGCCGTATTCGTTGGGGAAGGCAGAGCCCTCCTCCTTAAACAGCCGGCGGTTAAATTTCCATCCCTTGAGCATGGTAAACTCGGAAGAATAAAACAGGGTAGACAACCAGTTATATCCCAAATCATGCCCGCGGCGCACCAATACGCTATACTCAGCCAAAACCACCAGCACGCAGGCGCAGCACAGCCCAAGTTTGTACTCGCTTGCCAGCGTATCTAACAAGGCCGGGTTATGGGAAGACAAATGCTTTATCGCCCAAACGAAAAGACACGCCAACACAAGCGTGGTGTTGCTAAAGTAGGCATATTCCTTGCGGCTGGCACGCCCGAACGGACACCAGAAGTAAAGGAGACATTTAAACGTATATTTAAGGCAATCTTTTATCATATTTTTATTATATAAAAAAGAACGCCCGCCGGAGATTGGGCGGGCGCAGGTGTTCTTGTAGGAGGTTTAGAAACACACTTTAAAAAATATACCCCAGGTGCAGTTTGGCGTAGCGTTCCACATTGTCAAATTCAATGTCTTCCAGGGTGCGGAAGTCTTTAAATTCTTTGGCGATCCACGCAAATTCGCGGTCCAGGCGCTGTTTTTTTACAAGCTGCGTGGCGATGGTTTCTTTCATTGCCGTTTTCATAGTGGCCTCCTCCGCGTTTAAATTCACCTGCTTGATATTAATAAGATAGCGTTTACGAAGAAAAAATAACAGGGTCCTTGGGCCCAGCGCCCCGGAAAATTTGGGCCCACTCTTTTCCCTTCCCGGGGCCCATTCTTTTTACCGTCGGGGGCCCAGGCCGTTTTGGGCCTTTGGACCCAACTTTTAATTTGATATACTTCTATATATGACCGACGAAAACGCCCTGCTTGCCAAAGCCCTCGCCCGCGCGCCGCTCACCCGCGCGGAAACGGCCGCTTTGCTGAGCGTAAAAAATCCCTTTTTGAGGCCGCCGACCGCGTGCGTAAAGCATTTGTGGGGGACGGAGTATACCTGCGCGGGCTGATTGAATTTTCCAACTACTGTAAAAACGACTGCCTCTACTGCGGCATCCGGCGTTCCAACGCGTCGGCCCGGCGTTACCGTCTGACGCCGGAAGAAATCGTACACACGGCCAAAAAAGCCGCCGGATACGGTTATAAAACGGTTGTGCTCCAATCGGGCGAAGACCCGTGGTTTGACGCGGACACGATGGCGGATATCATCCGGCAAATCAAAACGCTGGACGTGGCCGTTACGCTAAGCCTGGGCGAAAAAACGCGTGAAGAATACGCCGCTTACCGCCGGGCGGGAGCGGACCGCTACCTGCTGCGGATTGAAACGACGGACAAAGCCCTCTACGAAAAAATGGACCCGGGCATGAGCTGGGACAACCGCGTGCGCTGCCTCTGCGATTTAAAGGAACTGGGGTATGAAGTGGGGTCGGGTTCCCTGGTCGGACTGCCGGGGCAGACCACAGAAAGCCTGGCGGACGATTTATTGTTTTTTAAGGAACTGCCGGTGGATATGGCGGGCATCGGGCCGTTTATCCCCCACCCGCAGACGCCGCTTGCGGGCGAAACCGTGCAGGGACATTTTGAATTGGCGTTAAAAATGATGGCGCTCATGCGCCTGTTACTGCCGGACATTAACATCCCGGCCACGACGGCCATGGAAACCCTGCATCCGCGCGGCCGTTTACTGGCGCTTGAAAGCGGGGCCAATGTGGTTATGCCCAATGTTACGGAGGGCGATTACCGCAAATTTTACGAACTCTATCCGGGCAAAATCTGCACCGGGGACACGCCGGACAGGTGCCGCGGCTGCATACAAGCCAAAATTGAGTCCATCGGGCGTACGGTATCGCCGGCCTATGGTTTTCACGGCGACTATTTAAAAGGCAAAAAATAACCTTTCCCCCATAGATCCTCTCCCGGGCTTACGCCCGGATTTTTTTGTACGGCTTTCATCCGGCGCGGGTTTTGCGGCGGGTAACCAAATAACGCTTCCGGGTAAAAATAAGCTTCCTTTTCCATAGGAAATGTAATACAATAATAATGAATTACAACGGGCCGAGCCCGTCAACTGATATTTAATTGGAGAGACGACCACCTATGGTAAAAAAGACCGTCAAAAAAGCGGCCGCGAAAAAACCCGCCGCTAAAAAGACTGTAAAGAAAGCAGCCGTAAAGAAAACCGTTCTCAAGAAACCCGCCAAATACGTTTACTCGTTCGGCGCGGGCAAAGCCGAAGGAAACGGCAAAATGAAAGAGTTGTTGGGCGGCAAAGGCGCCAACCTGGCGGAAATGGCCGGCCAGTTAAAACTCCCCGTTCCTCCCGGATTTACCATTACCACCGAAGTCTGCACCTATTACTGGAACAACAAACGCACCTATCCCAAAACCTTAAAAGCCGACGTGGAAACCAGCCTCAAGAAAATTGAGAAAATCACCAAAAAAGAATTCGGCTCCGTCAAAAATCCGCTGCTCGTCTCCGTACGCTCCGGCGCGCGCGCTTCCATGCCCGGTATGATGGAAACCATTTTAAACATCGGCCTGACCGAAAAAACCATCCCCGGTATGATTGAAAAAACCGGCGACGCCCGCTTTGTCTACGACGCGTACCGCCGCCTGATTATGATGTATTCCGACGTGGTGATGGAAAAAGCCGCCGGCATTGAACCCAAAGACGGCGAAGGCATCCGCAAAGTATTGGACGGTATGCTGGGCGACCTGAAAAAGAAACTCGGCGTAACCGACGATACGCACATCCCGGCCGAAGAACTCAAAAAGCTCTGCGCCGAATTTAAAGCCACCGTCAAGAAAGTGCTCAAAAAAGAATTCCCGGACAACCCGATGGAACAGCTTTGGGGCGCTATCGGCGCGGTGTTTGCCTCCTGGAACGGCAAACGCGCCATCGCCTACCGCAACATTGAAAACATCCCGCACGACTGGGGCACCGCCGTCAACGTGCAGACGATGGTTTTCGGCAATATGGGCGACACCAGCGCCACCGGCGTGGCGTTTACGCGCAACCCCGGCAACGGCGACAGCCACTTCTACGGCGAATACTTAATCAACGCCCAGGGCGAAGACGTGGTGGCCGGTATCCGCACCCCCTCTCCGATGAACAGATGGTCCGCCAACGCGCACTCCGCGCATTTGCCGACCCTGGAAAAAGTAATGCCGAAAGTGTACAAAGAGCTGGACGCCATCCAGAAAAAGCTGGAAAAGCACTTTCACGACATGCTGGATATTGAATTTACCATTGAACACGGCACCCTGTGGATGCTTCAGTGCCGCGTCGGCAAGAGAAACGGCACTGCGGCCGTGCAAATGGCTTTGGATATGGTCAAAGAAAGACTGATTTCCAAAGAAGAAGCCGTCCTGCGCGTAACGCCCGCCCAGCTGGGCGAGCTCCTGCTGCCCGCCATTGACCCGAAGGCCGAAGCGCAGGCAAAACCCATCGCCAAAGGTCTGCCCGCGGGCCCCGGCGGCGCGAGCGGCCTTGTCGTGTTCAATTCCGACGACGCCATCAAACTCCAGGCCGCCGGACAGAACGCCATTTTAATCCGCGAAGAAACCAACCCCGAAGATATTGAAGGGATGCGCGCCGCGGCCGGTATTTTGACCCAGCGCGGCGGCATGACTTCCCACGCGGCCCTGGTGGCGCGCGGATGGGGCAAATGCTGCATCGTCGGCTGCAGCGAGCTGGAACTGGACAACGCGAAAAAGACCGTCAAAATGGGCGGCAAAACCTATAAAGAAGGCGACAGCATTACCTTAAACGGCACCAAAGGCTGGGTATACGACGGCGCTTTGAAAATGCTGGCCGCCGGCGAAGGCAACAAAAATCTGGCCAAATTTCTTTCGCTTTGCGACAGCGTACGCACCATGAAAGTGCGCGCCAACGCCGATACGGAAGACGACGCCAAAAACGCCCGCAAGTTCGGCGCGGAAGGCATCGGGCTGTTCCGCATTGAACATATGTTCTACGGCAAAAATTCCGAAAAACCGCTCTTCATCCTGCGCAAAATGATTCTGGCCGGAAACGAAGACGAACGCAAAGCGGCGGTGAACGAACTGTTCCCGTTCATGAAAAAAGAAATCAAAGCCACGATGAAAGCGATGGCCGGCTTCGGCGTTACCGTACGCCTGATGGACCCGCCCCTGCACGAATTCGTGCCCACCCTGCCGCAGAAACAGGAAGAACTGGCCAAAGCGCTGGGGATTTCCATGGACGTATTTAAGGAAAGAGCCGCCGGCCTGCACGAAGTCAACCCGATGATGGGCCACCGCGGTATCCGCTTGGGCGTAACGTATCCGGAAATCACCTATATGCAGTCCAAGGCGATTTTTGAATCCGCCGCCGAGCTTCTTAAAGAAAAAGTAAAAGCCGCTCCGGAAGTGATGATTCCGCTCACCTGCGACGTGAACGAAATCATCGCCCAGAAGAAAATCATCCGCCAGGCCTACGAAGACGTGGTAAAAGCCGCCAAGGTTAAAAACCTTCAGTTCTCCGTGGGTACGATGATTGAAATCCCGCGCGCGGCGGTGCTGGCCTATGAAGTGGCCGGCGAGGCCGACTTCTTCTCTTTCGGCACCAACGACCTTACGCAGATGACCTTTGGCTTCTCGCGCGACGATATCGGCTCCTTCCTGCCCGAATACTTAAAACAGGGTATCTTGGAAGCCGATCCGTTCCAAACGCTGGACCAGCGCGGCGTGGGTATGCTGATTGAGCACGCCGTGGCCGAAGGCCGCGAAGCCAAACCCAACCTCAAAGTGGGTATCTGCGGCGAACACGGCGGAGACCCCGAAAGCGTGGAATTCTGCCACCGCGAAGGGTTCACCTACGTGTCCTGCTCCGCGTTCCGCGTGCCGATAGCCCGCTTGGCCGCCGCACAGGCTGCCGCCAAAGACGTGCTGGCCCGCAAACGCAAATAAGTTGTTTTGAACCGACTCAAAAGCCCCGGATTTTATGCCGGGGCTTTTTATCCCGGTCCCCCGGGCACGAGCCTGGGAAGCATCAGGGGAATACCTATGAGATACGCCGCTTATATACTTCTGTTGGCCGGACTGGTGTTTGTTTCGGCCTGCCGTGTTTCCGCTCCGCCGCCGCAGCCGGCGGCCGAAAACCGCACGCTGATTATCTTTTACGACCCGCAAACAGGCAAACAGCCTTTGCTGGAGGCCGTGCGCCGCCAACAGGCCGAAGTGCTGTACGACTATAAAAATTTTAACGGTATGGCCCTCTCGGTGCCGCCCGGCCAAAATATCCAAAAAACAATCAGGCTCTTTGAAAAAGTGCCCGGCGTATTATCCGTTCAACAGGATAAAAGAATGCAATTAATGTAAAAAAATACTTAAAATATAATTACTTTTAAAATTAGCCTCAATTTTGCATTTCACTCCGTATGCTTTTCCAGTCCGCTCCAATCCGGCCGACACAGTCAATTCCGTTGACAATTCCCCGTTATTTTAGGTAGAGTAAAAAGCGATATACTTTCCCGGGGGAATTGCTTATGATATGGAAACTCTCGCTGTTGGTCTTTTTGATTGCGGTTCTTATCCTGCGCCGGCCCTTTTTAAACTGGTGGCGCAAACAAGGGTTATATAAAGGCGTAAACCAGCCGATTGTGGCGTTTCTTTCTACAGAGCTGAACCGCTTTCCCCTCCATCAAGCCGTCTTTCGCAACGATTTTACGCTGGCGGACCAACTGCTGGATCAGGGCTATACCGTGGCCCACGAAACGGACGACGGCCAGACCCCGCTGCATATTGCGGCGGAATGCGGACTGGCTGCTATGTGCAAATTTCTGCTTAAAAACAGCGCGGAAGTGGACGCGCTGGACAACTTCGGCGGTTCCCCCCTGCATGCGGCCGCGGCCTGCCAGAGCGGCGTGGCGGTTATTCGGATACTGGTGGAAAAAGGCGCGGACATTCACTTAAAAGACGCCGCGGGGATGACGCCGCTTGCGCTGGCCAAAAAATACAAACACGCCCGGATAGCGGCCTATTTAAAATCTCTGGGCGCCGGGCAATAGGCCGTACGGTCCCGCCGTTCTGGGCCCTTTTTCCCGGTGCAAATAGGTCCAAAGACCCTGGTTTTAATAAGCGCAAAAAGCCATACTGTAAATATAACAGGAGGCTTACTTATGCAACTATCCGCCGATAATTTTTTGATTATGAGTATGGAGTTTATTGCCGTCTCCACCCAGGGCAGACAGAACACGTTTTCAGCCGTTTAACAGGCCGCCGTTTTTTACGAGATCGGAAGAGCGTCCGGCAGGCGGCTTTTGTTTCGGCTTCTTCTTGTTGCCCGCCGGCAGGCGTTTTTCCGCTTTTTCCCCTTTACGCCCGGGGGATTATTTACTAAAATATAAAAATGAAAGCTTTCCCCATCATCGTTTCATCGCCCTCCGGCGCAGGCAAGACGACCATCGTGGACGCCGTACTCAAGCGTGACAAAACCGTCTCGCGCGTGATTACCGCCACCACCCGTGCGCCGCGCAAGGGAGAAAAAGACGGCGCGGACTATCTGTTCTGGAGCATCAAACAGTTTGAACAGGCCATCAAAAAAGGCCAGATGCTTGAGTGGGCGCAAGTGCATACGCATTATTACGGCATTCCCAAAAAATCGGTGGACAGCCTGATGAAAAAAGGCATCTGCCCCATTTTGGTGATTGACGTACAGGGCGCGCGCACCGTCAAGGCGCAATACCCGGACGCGGCCACCGTGTTCATCGTTCCCCCCAGTTTAAAAGAGCTTAAAAAGCGCATCCTGGGCCGCAACGACAATACGCAGGACATTGAAATCCGTCTGGAAACCGCCAAAAAAGAAATGCAGGAGCTGGACCGTTACGATTACGCCCTGCTCAATGACGATTTGAAGGAAGCCGTGGAAAAAATGGCCGGCATCATCGCGGCCGAACAGTGCCGGGTAATACGGCAGGATTTAAAAATTAAAAATCTGAAGTAGGTAGCGAAGGAGCGAATATGTCCGTAAAAAATGACAAAGAATTTGACGCCAAACTGATGAACTACGACGGAGACCGCTACGACGTGGTCGTGCTCGCGTCCATCTGGGCCAAAGAGCTGAAGAAAAAAGACGAATACAAAAACGAACCCCACGCCGTCGTTATCAAAGTGGCGTTGGACGACATTCTGTCCAACCGCGTTTCCAAAGAAGAAGTGCTGCGCATCAGCAAAGAAAACCTGGAAGCCGAATTAAAAGCCCAGGAAGAAGCCCGCAAAGAAGCGGAACGCAAAGCCAAAGAACCGATGAAACTGTAAGTATGAAAAGCGATTCTCTGCGCCGGCTGGCTTCGGATTTTAAAACTTTTCTGGCCGCCCAGGACGAAGATGAATTTATTTCGGCGGCTGCGCCTT